>OGXK01001329.1_pt1 | contig 13071 bp, 8 predicted proteins | sample 1576261 | NCBI WGS metagenome assembly OGXK01 (sample SAMEA3541581, study PRJEB24748) | human gut metagenome | biome: human gut; feature: human-associated habitat; material: faeces | place: China | collected 2012 | reverse complement strand
TACTCGTAAAGCACGCCTCTTTAGGCTACTGTTGACGGAACAACAGGTTCAGACATCATGCTGAACAATTACTTGTACGACTTCTTGTCGCACGCAGTATTGCAAAGATACGTAAAGATAACATAAAGAAACAGGTAACAGGTGACAAAAAATTAGACAGTGAGTGTCTAATTTTTTGACACATTGCTTAATACATACATTATCACACACACTGATTTTCAGCAGCTTACTACTTTGGCACGATATTTGATTTTAATCAGACAGATAAAAACGAAAACACATGAAAAGAAATAATAAGACCAAACAGTCATTGCTTCTGCTCGTAAGTCTGTGCAGCCTCAACATAACAGCTCAGGAGGTCTGGAATATCGACCAGTGTATGGCTTATGCAGTGGAACATAACCACATCGTAAAGCAGCGCCATCTGGAAGCAGACAATTACCGTATGGACCGTATGAAGGCTATCGGACAATTTCTGCCAGGAGTATCAGGAAATGTCAGCGCACAATATAATTTCGGACGTTCAGTCGATCCGGAAACTAATACATATATATCAAAATCAACCTTCAATAATGGTTATAGTATGGAAGCCTCCATTCCTATCTTCCGGGGAGGAAGCCTGATCAACCAAGTACGAAAAAGCAAAGCAAATTTACTGCTTGGCAAAGCAGCTCTGCAAGAAGCACGGGATAATACAGCTCTGGAAACATTTCAGGCCTACATTGATGCATTGTATTATTATGGTACTACCCGACTGGCAAAACAAAAGCTTGCGGAAAGTGATTCATTATTATACAAAACTCGCCGGCAGGAAACTCTAGGGTTAAAAGGAATGGCCGACGTTGCGCAAATGGAGGCACAGCAAGCAAGTGATGCTTACAACTTAACACATCAGCAAAACTTATATGAAACAGCTATGCTGACCTTAAAACAAAAAATGAATTTCCCCATTGAAGAGGCTTTGTTACTCGACACCTGTCTGCTGGAGCAATCTACACTAGAGCAAGAACAACTGACCATAGAACATGCCGACAATGTATTCCGTCTTGCGTTAAACTGCAATCCGGTTTTGAAACAAGCCGAAATGCAGAAACAGTCGGCAAATATGGACCGTAAAATTTCATGGAGTTCATTTGTTCCATCCATCAGTCTTTATGGAGGAATTTCAAGTTCTTATTATAAAGAATTACATCAAACAGGATACCCTCCGTTCCATACACAGTTTGAGAATAACTTCGGCTCATATTTTGGAATCAGCATGAGTATACCTATCTTCAACCGTCTGTCGGGTATCGCCAACATGCGACAGGCACGAAACAACTACCGGATAGCAACCGAACAGTATGAGGCGCAGAAAGAAGAGCTTCAGAAACTGGTACAGCAAGCCGTACAAGACCGTGAAGGCTATCTGAAAGAAAGTATCCAGATGGAGAAGAAAGTAGCTTCCGACTCACTTGCCTACCACGTGACGCGACGCAAGTACGAAGAAGGGCTTATGACCTCACTCGATGTACAGAACAATGCTGCCACATTGTTGGAAAGCCAGACCGGACTGTTGCAGAGCAAACTTACCTACCTGATGAAATGCAGACTGGTAGATTATTATAAGGGACAAGATATTATCAGAAACAACGAATAAAAATATTACACACCATGGATATACAACTGGAAAAGAAAAAAGGCATTCAGAAGAAACACATTCCTTACATAGCCGGAGGAGCTGTTGTGATTTTATTATTAATCTGGATTATTTTCGGGAATCATGCATCAACACTGAGAGTAGATGCCGCTTCACTGAATATAGCCGATGTAACCTTCGGTAAGTTCAATGACTATATCCGTCTGAACGGACAAGTTCAGCCAATCTCCGTCGTCCAATTAAGTCCGGAAGAAGGAGGAATCGTACAGGAAAAGGTTGTAGAAGAAGGCGCCCATGTAAAAAAAGGAGATGTCATTCTCCGTCTCAGCAACTCAAACCTGGACTTACAGATTCTGAATGCAGAATCGGAACTTGCCGAAAAACAGAACCTACTGCGTAATACACAGGTAACCATGCAGCAAGATAAGCTGAACAATGAAACCGAAAAAGTACAGCTGGACATTGATACACGCCGAAAACAACGTACCTATCTCCAGTATGAACGTTTATATAAAGAACGTCTTATCAGTCGGGAAGAATATCTTCAGGCAAAAGAAGACTATGAAGTAGCACAGAAAAAGCACGGATTGATTACCGAACGTCTGGTACAAGATTCTATCTACCGTAACATACAGATGGACCAGATGGAGGACAATTTACAGAACATGAGAAAGAATGTACTGCTGATTCGTGAAAGAAAAGAAAAACTGGAAGTCCGCGCTACAATCGATGGAGAACTTGGACTGCTGGATGCTGAGTTGGGACAGAATATCACTGCCGGACAAATGGTCGGGCAGATAAACGACCTTTCGGACTTCAAGATAGAAGCTATGATAGACGAACATTATATCGACCGTGTGACCAACGGACTGCCGGCTACGTTCGAACGTCAGGAAACCACATTCAATCTGAAAGTTCGCAAAGTATATCCCGAAGTACGTGAAGGACGATTCCGTACCGATTTTGTATTCGAGGGAAAACGCCCTGACAATATCCGGAGCGGACAAACTTACTACATCGATTTACAATTGGGGGAACCAACCGAAAGCGTACTTATTCCAAAAGGAACTTTCTTCCAAGTAACTGGAGGTAACTGGATTTTTGTAGTCGATAAAGAAGGGAAGAAAGCTTATCGCCGTCAGATACGTATCGGACGACAAAACCCACAATATTACGAAGTACTGGAGGGACTGGAAAAAGGAGAACGTGTCATTGTATCCGGATACGAAAGTTATAAAGACAATGAAGTGCTTATTTTAAAATAATAAATACCTAAGATGAAAACACTTATCCGTAACTTTTCGCATACGTTCAGACGCTTCTTTACCGCAAGCATACTGAACTTGGTAGGACTGAGTATCGCTTTTACAGCCTGCTTTGTCATTCTGACTCAGGTTGATTACGACTATAATTACAACAAATGCTTTCCAGCCCACGAGCATATCTACCGGGTAGAAGTGAATCGAGGTGGAGAATACGACTGGCAATTCTGGCTGGCCCGTCCATTGTGTGAACTAATAGGGACTGCATCTCCTCATATACAAGCTATTTCGGTTACCTCTTTATTAAGCTATACTAATGATTTTGAAATAGATGAGCACATCTATTCAGAGCCTTGGCTTACCGGATTTGGTAACTATTTAGAGGTCTTCCAACCTACCATGATATGCGGTACGACAGCTTCGCTTAACGAACCCGGCCAAGTCCTAATTTCTGCATCTATGGCTCGTCGTTTTTTTGGTACTACAGAAGTCCTTGGAAAAAGCATTTACGTAGACCGCAAATCACTCAACCAACCGTTAGTGATAGGGGGTGTTTATCAGGATATGCCGGAGAATTCCCAACTAGGAAACTGTATCTTCTCCTCCTATTCTCCGGAGTTAAATAAAGATTCTTGGATAAACTGGAGTTATACCCTATACATTCGACTGGACAATCCTGCTTCATTGACCGATGTACAACAATCAATCATCGAAAATTGTAAGCAGAAGATGCCGAAAGACTGGATTAGCGGAACTGAAGATTGGGAGAATTTCATTCATTTTACGCCGCTGGACGAAGTACACTATTCAACAATAGGTGACAAGGCTGCTACCAGCAAGGCCGCAGTATATCTGTTGCTGTGTGTATCAATACTAATTTTACTGACAGCAGCAGTCAACTACATGAATTTCTCACTGGCAGAAACTCCCATGCGATTGCGTTCCATCAATACTCAAAAGGTGTTAGGAGCTTCCACTTTCTCTTTACGGGGGTATTTATTGTTGGAATCTGTATTAGTTTGTATGTGTGGATTCCTGCTTTCATTACTCTGGCTCTATCTGTTGCAAGATACATTCCTGAATACCTTGGTGTCATCCGATCTTTCTTTAATGAGACATCCTGTTCTACTGCTTACATTAAGCGGAATCGCCGTTTGCATGGGTTTACTTGCCGGAGCTTACCCTTCTTATTACGTCACTTCTTTCCAACCGGCATTAGTATTGAAAGGCTCATTCGGTCTTTCTCCCAAAGGTAAGCTACTGCGTACATTATTAGTTTGCTTCCAGTTCTTTGTTTCTTTCATGCTGATTATTTCTGTAGGTATTATGTATCTACAAAGTCATTATATACAGAACAGTGATTATGGTTACGACAAGAGTGTAGTTCTGGTGGGTGAGATTCCTAACGAACTGCTCAATCGAAGGGAGGCGATCGTCAGTGAGTTGTCCGGAATATCGGGCATAGAAGGTATCTCTATTTCCCAGTTCGTACTGAACTCGTCCGATGACTACATGTCGTGGGGCAGAGGAAATAGGGAGCGTTTTATCAATACGGTCTGTTTCCCGGTAGATTATCGCTACTTATCCGTGCTTGGGATCAAGATTACTGAAGGCCGTGACTTCAAGCCGAGCGACGGGGATGTGTATATCTTCAACGAAGCAGCTCGGAAAAAATATCCCTGGATGAAAGTAGGTGAACTAGCAGCCCCCGAAGATTATCCGGTAGTGGGATTCTGTGAGAACATTCGCTTCAGCAGCTTCCGAAACAATGATGAAGAAATACCAATGGCTTTCTTTATTTACGGAAAGGATTATGCAGACTGGGATGCCAACAGCATCTTGAACATCCGGGTAGCTCCGGGAGTAGACAAGGTAGACATGCTCCACCGCTTAGCAAAGACAACTGAAAAGCTTGCACCGGACCATGACTTCAAGTTCCGTTTCATGGATCAAGTGATTGACCAGAATTACCATCTAGAATTGCGCTTCACCAGCCAGATTCTGCTATTCTCCCTGATTGCCATCGTGCTCAGCATGATTGGTGTGTTCGGGCTTACCTTATTTGAGAGTGAATACCGCCGCAAGGAAATCGGTATCCGGAAAATCATGGGAAGTTCCACCAGCGAAATCCTCTATATGTTTACCAAACGTTATCTCGTCATGCTGGTCGTCTGCTTCGCATTGGCAGCTCCCTTCGGCTGGTGGATTGGACATGACTGGCTGGAAAGTTTTTCCGACAAAACTCCTATCCGTGCTTGGATATTCGTCATCTCCTTCCTGCTGGTCAGTCTCATTACGATACTGACAGTAATCTTCGAGTGCTGGAAGAATGCCAATGAAAATCCGGCAAACAGCATCAAAACCGAATAATATTATTTCTCATGAAAACACTTATCCGTAACTTTTCGCATACGTTCAGGTGTTTCTTTACCGCAAGCATACTGAATATTTTAGGGCTAAGCATAGCCTTCGCATCCTTCTTTGTTATTATGACGCAGGTGGACTATGACTATAATTTCAATAAAGGATATAAGGACTATGAAAAGATTTTCCGGGTAGAAGTTAAACCCACACCTGCCTCCGACTGGCAATTGTGGATGCCTCGTCCGTTATGTGAACGGATACAGACCTGTTCACCACACATAAAGTCAATATCCATAACCAATGCATTTATGTCGCAAGTCGACTATGAGATAAACGGAAATATATTCAACGAAACGACTTGTTGCGGCTTTGGAAATTTTCTGGAAACTTTCCAACCAGAAATGATAAGTGGTTCTGCCGATGTACTGAATCAGCCTAAAACAGTTCTCATCTCCGAATCGACAGCAAAACGTTTATTCGGAACAGCAGATGCGGTTGGACAAAGCATTTTCAAAGACAAACAGTCCAGCAACAATGAATGGACTATCGGAGGGGTGTACAAAGATTTTCCAGAAAACGCACAGATAAGAAACTGGATCATGATGCCCAACGATCCCAAAGAAAATAAAGACAGGTGGAACAACTGGAATTACATTTGTTACATACGTTTGGATCATCCGGATTCAGCCCCCGAAATAGAAAAGCTTATCGAGGTAATTTTCAAAAAGCATAATCCCGAATATACATCAGAAGAGAATGACAGCCTTCTGTCCTCTGTAGTTCATTTATCACCATTGACAGATGTTCATTTTTCTACCATAGCAAACAAAAGTGCAAGCAGTCGTACTACGGTTTACCTGTTGATATGTATTTCTTTTCTGATTGTGATAATAGCGACTATCAATTTCATGAATTTCTCGCTGGCGGAAACTCCGATGCGTATCAAAAGCATCAATACTCAGAAGGTATTGGGAGCAACAACCCGTTCACTTCGCTTCAGTCTGATAGCAGAATCCGTACTCATCAGCACCATTGCCTTTATGCTTTCTCTGATAGAGGTACTACTATTGAAAGATTCCGGTCTGAAGGACCTGGTAAGCGCCGGACTACAGCCTTTGGAACATCCTATACTGCTCACCATTACTTTCTGCCTGAGCCTGCTCATGGGATTCTTAGCTGGCATATATCCCTCCTATTATGTTACATCGTTTGCACCAGCACTGGCACTAAAAGGCTCTTTTGGTCTTTCTCCTAAAGGACGTACTTTACGTACAGCCTTGATATGTATCCAGTTCTTCGTTGCCTACATGCTGATTATCGGAGTAGGAATCATGTATCTGCAAAGCCGGTATATCCGAACTTCCGACTATGGATATGATAAAGATGTCATCATCACAGGAAACATGACAACGGAGACTCAAGCACAGAATGATGCCGTGGTAAACGACCTCTCCCGTATTCCTGGAGTAAAAGGAGTAGCTTTTTCAATGTTTATTCTAAGCTCTGCCGACAACTACATGAACTGGGCTATGGATGATAACAATACAGTCGTGCGATTTGACGTAATGCCTGTAAATTACCATTTTCTGGATGTAATGGGAATCCACATTACAGAAGGCCGAAACTTCAAACCTGGTGATGGAGATGTTTACATCTTCAACGAAGCAACCCGTAAAAAATACCCCTGGCTGAAAGTCGGCCAGACCGCTCCAGACGATCATTTAATTGTAGGGTTCTGCGAGAACATCAAATACAGCAGTTTCCGTAACGATGACGATACACAGCCTATGGCCTTTTTTATTTATGGAAAAAACTTTGAGAGAATAGGACATCAATGGCAGCAAACCATCAATATCCGCGTATCGGCAGGTGTAGATAAAGTTGAGGTTATCCGCTCACTCCAGAAAACAATGGAAAAGTTTACCCCCGGACACGACTTCAATTTCCGGTTCATGGATAAAGTGCTCGATGCCAACTACCGGAACGAATTGCGTTTTACCAAGCAGATCCTGCTCTTCTCACTCATTGCCATTGCCATCAGCCTGACAGGAGTGTTCGGACTCACCATGTTCGAAAGCGAGTATCGAAAAAAGGAAATAGGAATCAGAAAAATCATGGGAAGCTCGACCACACAGATTCTGTACATGTTCAACCGAAGATATATACTTATACTCGCCGGATGCTTCATCGTGGCAGCACCGTTCGGATGGTGGATCGGGCAGCACTGGCTACAAGGATTTGCAGAAAAAACACCCGTCACCCCGTGGATATTCATTTTGTCATTCCTGCTGGTTACACTCATTACCATGATTACCATTACTGTACAAAGCTGGAAAAATGCCAATGAGAATCCGGCAAACAGCATCAAAACCGAATAGAAACAGATTAATAATATGAAAGGACTAAAAACTTACCTCACTTTTCTACACCGTAACAAGTTATTTACGGTTGTCAATGTTGCAGGACTAAGTATCTCACTGATGTTTGTTCTGCTGATAGCCGACATGGTAACCCGCCAACTATCGGTAGACAAGAACTTGAAAGATACCGACCGTATCAGTGTATTTGCAAGCGAAAATACAGCTGCCGGACATTATCTGCTAGGAGAAAAACTGCAAAGCCGTTACCCTGAAATAGAGGAGTGGTGCGCTTATACCGGAAACTTCGGAATACAGACCAGCATCAACGAAAACCCTACCCAAATTCGTACCCTCGTCGCCCGAAAGAACTTTTTTCAGTTCTTCGGCTATAAACTGGCAGAAGGAAATCCGGCACAAGTACTGGTAGATGACCATAGCATCGTTCTCAGCCGTTCATGCGCCAACCGTCTGTTCGGTAACGAGGCTGCTTTAGGAAAAGTACTGGAGCTGAATACACCGGATTCAAAAGGAAGCGGCAACCAAAAGTTCACTGTAACCGGTATTATGGAAGACATCGAAAACTCTTTGATTAAAGAGTCTACAGAAGCCATTATCCCTTACGAAAACATCAACGAGCTGAACCCAACAATCAGCCTGACAGATGGCGAGATGGGCAATGCCACCAGCGCACTTGTATTCTTCCGTACCGTAAAAGGAAGCGATCTGAACACAAAGGCCAAAGACGCTCTCTCTTATCTGAAAGATTGCTGGTGGATCTATAACCGGGGTATATTCAAGAAAGTACAGTTCGTGCCATACAATCAGTTTTACTTCCACACAGAAACACCTTCCGGATCAACAGAAATCAACCAGTACAGCTTCCGTATGGTCGTACTTTTCCTTGTCACCGGTATCATCATCTTATTCATGGCAATATTCAACTACGTCAACATGAGTATTGCACAAACTACCTATCGCGCCAAGGAAATGGCAACCCGCAAGTTGCTCGGTTCTTCCCGCTCTGACATATTCTGGCGTATGATAGGCGAATCGTCTATTATGACCGTTATCGCTTTCATACTCGGATTTCTGCTTGCAAAAGCCGCCGAGCCTATTGCCATGGATCTGCTGGGTGTAAAACTCGACCTGACAGGCGATTTGTCTTTCATGACCTGTCTGTCCTACCTGCTGCTTATCGTCTTACTATCATTCATCTCCGGCTTTGTACCTGCTACCATATTGTCTAATTATAATCCACTGGACGTTGTAAAAGGACATTTCCGCCGGAAAACCAAAGCTGTATATTTACGCGTGCTGAACATCGTACAAGATGGACTGACTATTGCCATGCTGAGCTGTGCCTTCTACCTGAGCGTACAGATTCACCGCATATTGAACGAACCACTGGGATATAGCTACGGAAATATTCTCTGCCTTACGCCGGCGGCAGATCAGGAAACACTACTTACTTTCCGCAATGAGGTACAAAAACTACCTTTTGTGAAACGGATAAGTTTCGCCCAAGGAACTCCTATAGACGGAGGGAATAATAATACAATGGTTGTTACGGTTAAAGGAGCTCCTAAGAACATGAGTTTTCAGACATTTAAAGTAGACTCAGCCTTTATCGACATGTATCAGATACAGATTTACGAAGACCGCAAAATGCCATTCGACAAGAATAACTGGTTTATCAGCGAATCGGCATCCAAAGACCTCGGAGGTGCTACCGACTATGTAAATGATGAGCGAGGCCGTAGTTTCTCCATTGCCGGATTATTCAGAGATTTTCATATACGCTCAGTCATGAGTGAACAACATCCTTTACGGCTCCAGATACTCCCAGCCGACAAAATTTATCCGTGGAGTATTTTGGTAGAAGTACAAGACGGCGATCTGGCAACTTACAGCAAACAAATCACTGATTTGTACAGTACACTGACAGAAAATGCACCATTCAGTTCGAGCTGGTATAAAGACCAAATTATCAATCAGTACAGTGATATCATCAGCATGAATAAACTGATTAGTATTTTCACGTGTGCCGCACTGATTATTTCACTACTGGGACTGACTGCCATGAGTATCTATTTCATTGCCCAGCGTAAACGTGATATTGCCATTCGTAAAACCTTCGGTTCCAGTAGCCGCAATGAAATGCTGCAACTGATGAAATTTTCATTCTCATCTTTGCTCATCAGCCTGATAATAGCCATACCACTTATGGCTTTCGGCATACACACCATCGACAAGATTGTATCATACGATAGTGACTTCCCCTGGTGGGTACCACCAACAGCATTTGCCGTCATCACCCTTATCTCACTGGGATCAGTATACCTTATCAGCCGGAAAGCTGTACGAGAAAATCCGGTAAACAGTGTCAAAACCGAATAACAATAAATCAGTTCAGGGCATTTCTTTCTCGAAAATGTCCTGAACTGACTCACACTTATTTTATATCTATAGCCCCAATAAAACTGTTTATATGTTCACACGAATATGATTTGCAGATATATCGCAAAGTTGCTTCACAAACTTCTGCTTATCTTTCGGAGATAGTACAACGCAATTCTTACCATACGTTATCTCAATTCTGTCTAAGGATGCCGCTGGAGCTGATAGAAACGTATGGGTATTGACAATCTCTGTTATCTCGTCAATATTAATGCATTCGCTATAAAAAAAGGAATAATCAACACGCAAAGTCTTTCCTTCTATCGTGTATTTTATACTGAAGAGAAGTGCCAATGTAAGCACAAGCATAAACAAAACAACACTGAATTTCACTGCTGAAAACTCGTTCCAAACTATAAACGTCAACGGTATGCCCCAAGCTGCCAGAATCAATATCAGCAACCAGATATCTATTTTTGATCTATATACTTGTTTCATTATCTTATGAATAGATGTGAATCAAAAAATAAATCTCACTTTTCAGCAAACTTTTATGGTCACAACATAATATTGTTGAAAAAACTCCGTCATTGACCTAAATTCTATCAATGACAGAGAGTTTATTATAAACAATTATTCCTTTACAGGTCTAATAGCGCACTTAGCAAAACTTGTATTATAAGAATGACAAACATTAGATGGATTTGATTTATCAAAATAAAAGTAAAATCCAAATCGACCATACGAATCTTTATACGAATCCCCTACCCAATAATATCCATTTTCGATATTTACGCGTTGGGTTTGAATAGGGGAAGGGCCACTTTTAGGTAATCCATAACCTGTAGCTGGTAAAAATATACTATTCCCAGTTCTCCCTGTAACTTTCATTCCCTCTACTCCATTAACAATAGTTCTTGTCCATTTACAAGATAAATACAATTCAAGCCCCGCATTTTCAGATGGCATTTTCCATGTTCCTCCCCACATTTGTCGAACAATATCATATTCTGTTCCGCAAATATTATCCATATCAGGAGCTTCAAAAGACATAAATTCTCCTTTGCCTGTTGGATCCCCCCAAAAATAAAGTTCTCCTAATTCTTCCGGAACAGTAGCTCCTAAATTGAAAGAAGCCCATTTAACACTAAGTCCTAAATCAACAGCTTTATATGGAGATTGTTTTCCTATAGGAAGTACTATTTCAGAACCATCTTTAAGTGTAATCCACAATTCATCTCCAATGATTTCTACAGAATCAAAGAACGAATTTCCATCTTCTCCATCTTGTCCTATAGCCTTCACTGCATTCCCGTTTTCATCAAATACTCTTGCATAAGTATTACCATTATCGTAACTAATAATCCAATACCCGTCCGAATCTACTTTTAAAAGAGGAGTTGTTGCATCCGCTCCTGACGCCGGGACTTTATTACCTTCATTATCGTAGAGCCAATCAGTTTCACCATTTATAGTTTGTGTCCAATAATACTGTCCTTCATACAATCGAACATTAATGATCGGAGCATCTTTTCCATCTTCACCATCTTTTCCATCAGATATTATTATCTTTGATCCATCAGAGAATAAAATTTCATATCCCTCAGATAAAGAAGTAATATTAGTAATATACAAGCGTTTTTCCAATGCTTTCACAATATTCTCCATAGATGTAATCTCTTTATTCATCGATTCTATTTTTTCTTCAATAGATGTAATCCGATCATCCAAAGAGTTTACTTTGTCCCATAATTCACTATCGTCATATTCCTTACTACAGCTCAGTACAAAAAATGATGACAACGCTGATAAAATAATTAATTTGAATGTTTTCATAACTATATAATTTTTTCTAGATATTACGTTTAAATTATTTCACCAATATTTTCAGACTTGTCTCATCCTTTATGTTTAGATAACTATCAGCAAACTTTTATAAAAGTAATCTGCAATATACCAATATTCTATAGTAATTTCTTCAGAAAAGACAAGACTTCTTTATCTCCCTTTTATAAGCAAAAATAATTACATACAAAATAAATACAACTCTCTTACTTTTCCAACAATTTAAATAAATATAAAATTGCATTATCACTGAATTTAAAGAAGATATCTACACAGACTAAATCCACGTATAGAGATTTTAAAACAGAAAGAACTTTTAATATTTCCCTGTATTTGTAAACTTAAAACAAAAAAAGCAGACATTTTTCCAATTTCACTAATAAAACTACAAACAGAAGAAAGTATAGCAAATAGACTCGTTATGAACAACAGATTAAAAATGGCGAAATCATAATTACCGGCATCCCATAAAAGCCTTGCAGACACACAAAAAACAAGCTCCTGAATATCCTCTATTTTTTTGTACAAAAAATAAAAAAACATCGAGATGTTTTTCTGAACATATCAGCATGTTTTTCCTAAAAGATGCTGATATTTTATTTCACCTATGTCCGCTTCCGGTAAATACGTTGCAACTTCCTCTTCGGCATCAGGAAAAAATTCGTTTGCTTTTGGTTATTCCGTGAAAAAGACTAACTTTGTTATTTAATAAATCTCTAAAAACATCACACAATGAAAGAGTTTTTGAAATACACCTTCGCCACCGTCTGCGGTCTGATTCTGACGGGAGTAGTCTTCACAATATTAGGTATTATCAGTCTTGCCGGAATGGTTGCTTCAACTTCCGGAACAGAAACTATAGTGAAAGACCGTTCGGTATTCGTACTCGAACTGAAAGGTAGTGTAATGGAACGCTACCAGGAAAATCCAATCATGCAATTTTTAGGGGAAGACTATGCGACTTACGGGCTGGATGACATTCTGACCTCTATCCGCAAAGCTAAAGAAAATGACAAAATAAAAGGTATCTATATCGATGCAGGTGCTTTCGCCTGTCAGACAGCTTCCATGCAGGCTATACGACGTGCATTGGTTGATTTCAAAGAAAGCGGGAAGTTTATCGTCGCTTATGCCGGAGCATATTCACAAGGTACTTACTATATTGCAAGTGTTGCCGATAAGGTAATAGCCAATCCTTCGGGAA
>OGXK01001302.1_pt1 | contig 13194 bp, 7 predicted proteins | sample 1576261 | NCBI WGS metagenome assembly OGXK01 (sample SAMEA3541581, study PRJEB24748) | human gut metagenome | biome: human gut; feature: human-associated habitat; material: faeces | place: China | collected 2012 | reverse complement strand
ATGTTATAATACATTTAACAATTAAGTTAAATGTTAAGCGTAGGAGGGATAAGTTTGGGAATGCAGGATACGCTTCGCGCGCTTGCCGATCCAACAAGACGCGAAATCCTTAATCTGCTCAAGAAATCACGGCTGTCTGCGGGCGAGATCGGCGACCATTTTTCGATTTCCGGTGCGGCGGTTTCCCGGCACCTGTCCGTTTTGAAGGAGGCAGATCTGATCCGCGACGAGCGGGAAGGAAAATTCATCTATTATGAGCTCAACACCACCGTGCTTGAGGAGATCATGCTATGGATCACTGAATTAAAAGGAGGAAATGACCATGATCAGACAACATAAAAAAATGATATTACTCACATCGATTGCGACGCTGCTCCCGATCCTTATCGGATTGCTTTTGTGGAAGCAGCTTCCGGATTCCGTTGCAACCCATTGGAGCACAGGCAACGAACCGGACGGCTACTCATCCAAGGCTTTTGCAGTGTTCGGGCTTCCGGTGATCATGCTGATCCTGCATCTGGTATGCGTGATCGCAACGAACATTGATCCCAAGGCAAATAGCATCAACAAAAAAATATTCTTTATTGTCCTGTGGATCTGCCCGGTATTTTCCATCATTGTATGCAGCACGGTTTATGGGTATAATTTAGGGTATCAGTTTGATATTGGTTTTCTTTGTGGGCTGCTCATCGGAGTTTTATACTTGATATTAGGCAACTTCCTGCCGACGGTAAAGCCGAATTACACCATTGGCTTCCGCATTTCGTGGGCGCTGAATGATGCCGATAACTGGTATCACACGCACCGGTTCGGTGGAAAATGCATGGTGATCGGAGGGCTCCTTCTGATCGTCACCACGCCGTTCCAGAATATCTGGGTGCTTATGGCGCTCGCCATCCTCCCGTGCATTTTGCCGGTGATCTACTCCTACACAGAGGAGAGCGGCGTGACTATCTTGGACGATTTTACTGCACACCCAACAGTAAAGCCATGACAATGCTGGCGCACAAGGTCAAAGCAATGACGGCAGCGATTGCCAGCAGGGGAGGCAGCGGGCTTGCGCCGCCCACCGACGAAAGGGTCTGGTAGTATTCGTTGGGAGAACCGCCGGTGGAGGCAGCCTTCAGTTGGGAAATCTTTTGGCGGCAGTGGTTGTAATAATGGCGGTTAGCGGTAAAGCCGCAGTAGATGGAAACGCCGAAGCGCACATACATCAGCAGTTGTGCCGCAATCTGCCATCCGCCCAAACCGGTCAAATCAAATTGCAGGGAGGACATCAGCATCGGGTCGGCAAGGGTCTGCTCGAGCATATGGAAGGAAAGCACCAGTGCCGGAACATTTGATAGAATGTAGAATCCAAACAGCAGGGCGCCGATTTTGTACATCTTTCGATAGAAGAAGTACAGGAAGCCAAAGAAGAAGGCGGACCAGTTGAAAACTTTTGCTTTGACGCGCTGGGCAAGGATTTTAAACACCCGCAGGAAGTAGACATAATTTTGACGAATCACGAAGATGAAATCTTTGGCAGCAAATCCGCCAATCTGGTCGTTTTCGTAGATGGCGCCGAACATACTCTCAAAGTCCGGGGACTGCTCCTGCCCGGAAACTTCGTCAAAGGGGTTTTCTACCACCGGGCGCTGATTGTTGTTGGATGGCTGACTTTCGGTTTTGTTTTTTAAAGGGAAGTGGCAATTCGGGCAACTTTCATCCTCGCTGTGGCAGAACAGCCCGCAGTTAGGACAGATGATGTCATCACTGCCATCGGCTGCCGCAGCGGGTGGCTGGTCGTTGGGATTCTGCCAGCTTAGATGCTGCGGGTGGAGCTGTTGTTCCATGGCACAGTGTCCAAGCTGTTTGTAGCACGCACGATGATGCGGGGCGCCGCACTCGGGGCAAACCACGATGTCGTCGCCCTCCTGAAATGGCTGTCCGCACACCGGACAACTGACACCCTTATAATTCATAAGATACACGCAACCTTTCTTTTACCTGTCATTTTGCATTTACTGAGTCAGTCCTGTGCAGATAAAAAGAAACGGCTTGACTCAAAGCACAGGTACTTGACGATATTTTCGACAAAAAACTTATATTCATTCAGTATACTATAAGTGAGAGAAAAAATCCAGCATCTAAATATGAATAAAAGAGAATCAAGGAATACTTTACAAGCGGGCAGGATTCTACTATAATAAAAGGTAAAACTGCCTGTTGTGCAACGATGCGGCGGTGGTTTGGATAGAAAATTGCTTATAAAACAGAATGGAAGATCATTTTTTACTTTTTGGATATACAGGAGGAAGCCGAATGCTTCAGACAAAGGAGCGTCTGCTCAAAAACAAAGGCTGAGCCGGCGCAGTTTTTTGACGGACAGGAACGCCGTAACAGCCAGCCGGTATAGTCGGCAGTCATTTTTAATCTTAAAGGATAACAGGAGGAGCAAAGATGCTTCAGATAGAAGAACTCAAACAGGAGCTGTTGGCGCAGCAGCCGAAGATTGAATATCTCAAGGAGGCGCTGGGCTATCAGAAGCTGCTGGAACAGAAAAAACAACTGGATAAACAGGCAGCGCAGCCGGATTTTTGGAATGATGTAGAAAACACCAAAAAGGTACTCAAGGAACAAAAGACGGTCAACGAGAAGGTCGGCTCTTATGAAAATTTGGTGCGGATGTACGAGGACGCACAGACGATGCTGGAGCTTGCTGCCGAGGAAGAGTTTGACAGTGAGGAAGAACAGGAGAGCTTTTTGCAGGACATCCGCAGCAGCTTAAAGGAGATTGCCCAGCGCATCGAGGAAGAAAAGCTGTCGGCGCTGCTGTCCGGCGAGTTTGACCAGAACAATGCCATCCTTTCCTTCCACGCAGGTGCAGGCGGCACCGAAGCGCAGGATTGGGTGCAGATGCTCTACCGGATGTATGCCCGCTGGAGCGAGCGACATCATTTTAAAGTCAAGGTGCTGGATTATCTGGCAGGAGAGGAAGCGGGCATCAAAAGCGCCTCCATCCTGATTACCGGAACCAACGCCTACGGCTTTTTGAAATCGGAACATGGGGTACACCGTCTGGTGCGCATTTCGCCGTTCGATGCTTCCGGCAGAAGACAGACCTCCTTTGCTTCGCTGGAGGTCATGCCGGAGATCGACGATGACTATGACATCGAAATCAATCCGGCAGACCTGAAGATTGATACCTATCGCTCGGGCGGTGCGGGCGGTCAGCACGTCAACAAGACCGAATCTGCCATCCGCATCACCCATATTCCGACCGGGGTCATCGTTGCCTGCCAGAACGAGCGCAGCCAGCACCAGAACCGCGAGGTAGCAATGAAGATGCTCAAATCTAAATTGGTCAAAATCAAGGAGCGTGAACACCTCAAACGCATCGAGGACATCAAAGGCGAGCAGCAGCAGATTGGCTGGGGTTCCCAGATTCGCTCTTACGTCTTTATGCCGTATACCCTGGTCAAGGACCACCGCACCAACTGCGAAAGCGGCAACATCAACGCAGTGATGGACGGGGACCTCGACCCGTTTATCAACGCATACCTCAAGGCGGCATCGCAGGGAGAAATCTAAATAAACTGAAACACTCATCCGATTACAGCGGGTCAGAAAAGACACAGGTCTTTTCTGACCCGCTGTTTGTTTGCCGGAAGATTGCCTGGAAAAAATTTTAAAGTTGCCATTTTCCTGCAACAAAACCCTTCGCTTTAGACACCTTATTTACAGAAGCAGAAAATGGAAGGGGAGGATAATCTTTATAAAAGATATTTCAAATAGTGGAAATAATTTATGGAGTATCTGTAACAAACCATCCCTTTTCATCGTCTTATAGGCAAGAGGAGAAGCCTGATAAGGCGGTATCAAAAAAGGAGAATTCCCGCTTCATAAGAGAAAGGAGCGTTACTATGAAACCAAAGAACGAGCGACCGTTTTACAAGGTTATTGCGGTGTTGCTGGCGGTCACCATGATGTCTGCCGGTTTGACCGGCTGCGATTGGTTTAAACCTCGGCAGGAGGAATCGCAGCAGACCATCGAATTGGAAGCACCAGAACCGGATGAAGAGGACCCGGGTGAGGACATTTTAGATGAAAACGAGGTGTCCGCAGAGGTGGACCCGACCATCGAGGAGAAGGAAGAGGGTCAGGTCAAGGAGGAACCGCAGGCAGAGGAGCCGCAGACCTCCAAGCCATCCACCCAATCCACCCAGCCTGCAACAAAGCCGTCGGGCAGCGGACAGCAGTCCTCGCGAGAGGACCAGACAACCCATACAGTGACCACCTCGGCACTGACTCCCGACCGCACAATAAAAAAAGAGCAGAAGCCTACGGTAGTTTACCAGCCGGTAGGAACCGAGCTGGTGGAAAAACAGCAGGCAACTGCGCTGGCACAGCCTACCCAGCAGGTGCCGGTTCCGAAAAAGGGAACCAGCTATCCGAACGCCCGCTTTAAAAAGAAGGGCAGCTACAGCGAATCGACCATCTATAAAAACGGATATATCGACATCGGTGCGGTGACAATCTCCAACAAGACCTTTACCGGAGATGTGTTCATCAACGTGCCTTCGGATACCGTTACCTTAAAAAATGTGGACATCAAAGGAACGCTGTACATCAACGGCGGCTCCGATTGGGTCAAACTCTACGACGTCAACGCAGCTTCTTTGGTGGTAGACAGCCAGGAGACCGCAAGGGTGTTTGCTTCTCGCGACACCGAGCTGTCCTCCGTCAGCATCAAAAGCAGCGCCATCCTGGAGGAAGGCGGACTGTACAGCGGCAGCCGCGGCTTTACCAATGTGACAGTCAACGCGCCGAAGGGAACCACCCTGACCCTGCGCAACCTCAAGCTCAACAAGCTCAAAACCGTTACCGCCTGTGAGGTGGTGTATGACGACGATACCATCATCAACTATGCTTACACCAATGCGCCTACCGAGCTGTACGGCTATGGACAGATCAACCGTCTGTACTGCAACAGCGACGGGGTCTACTACGATGCAAGACCGCTGTATGTAGAAACTGCCAGAGGATGCGCAGCGCCAAGCAGACGTTCCAATTCCGGCTCCGGTTCCGGCTCTAGCAGCACCGACAAAAAGGTGACGTTGCACAGCATCTCCAACCAGTATCTGGACATCGGGGAAAAGAAGATTGTGGGCATCGACCACAACGGCAGCTCGCTGAAGGTTACGACCAGCAACGCCAGCGTGGCAAAGGTGACCTATTCCAATTCCAAGAGCCACATCACCATGACCGGCGTAAAACCGGGCAGAGCGACCATCAAAGTGACCTCCTCCCGCTCGGGTTACACCAGCAGGACCGTTTCCTTTGAGATTGTGGTCAAGGATACCTCCGGCAGCAAATTGCAGCTGTCGGGCATCTCGGACAAGAAAATGGAGGAAGGCAGTGTGCGCTACATCAGCGTCAACACCAACGCCAGCCGCATCAAGCTGTCCAACTCCAACAGCAACGTAGCACAGGTGACCGCAGACGGCTTCCAGCTGAAGGTGCGCGCCATCAAAGCCGGCACCACCACCGTCAAGGTGACCGCTTCCCGCTCGGGCTATACCTCCAAGAGCACCACCTTCCAGGTGACTGTTTATAGAAACAGCAGCAGCGGCGGCGGAAGTGAAGGCGGAAGCGACCGGGATACCGTGTACATCCGCAGCATAGACGACCAGGTTCTCAGCAGAGGCAGCGAACGAATCATCAACGTGCGCACCGATGCCAGTGCGATTGATGTTTCCACCTCCAACAGCAGCGTGGTCAAGGTAAGCTCCCGTCGGGACGACACCATCGTTCTGGAGGCAGTGGGTGCAGGAACCGCCAAAGTGACGGTGACCGGCTCCCGCAGAGGATATTATGATACCAAGGTCAGCTTTTGGGTGGATGTATACGGCAGCAACATCTCTGCTCCGACCGTCTATGTCAACGCAGGCAGCCAGAGCTATCCAAACGGCAGCTGGACCAATCAGAATCTGACCTTTACCCTGACCGGCTACGGCAGCGGCAGAAAGGTTTATTCCTATGACCGTCCGGCAAAGATGCCAAATGAAAAACCGGCTTCGTGGGGAAATCGCCAGCAGCTGACCGACGGAACACTGACCGTAAAAAATGAAGATCAGAGAGACTATTACTTCTTTACCGACGGCAGCGCGGGCACCAGCGAGGCGACCGGTATCTACACTGTGCGCATCGACAAAACCATGCCGACAGTCGAAGCAATCGATGCAAAAAACAATACATTGACCTTCCAGGTGGCAGATGCTCTTTCCGGTGTCAAGTCGGTAGCGGTGAGCGGCAATAACATCACCACCACATTGGCAACCAGCAGCGACGGAAAATACCGTTTCGTAGCAGACAAAGAGGGCAGCTACACCATCCTGGTCACCGACAACGCAGGCAATGTCAACAACCAAAATAAGGTACAGCTCAACGGCAGCACCCAGACCGATACAGAGCCGCCAGTCATCGGAATGGCAAAAGAAGACAGCATCAATGGTTCGGCATGGTACAAAGAAGATAAGCTGGTTCGCCTGACCATCACTGACAACGTCGGCGTGCAGAGCGTACAGGTAAAGGTACAGGATACAGAAAAGGGACTCAGCGTAGAACACATTAGCGGCACCGACATTTACCAATTTGTTGCCAATAAAGAAGGCGCAGTCGGCTATGAAATCACCGCACGTGATGCAGCGGGCAACAAAGCAGAGATGCCGCTGGCTGTTCGTGTGGATAAGAGCGCGCCAACCCTGGGAGCCATCACAACACAGGGAACGACCGTTACCTTCCAGGCAAACGATACGGTTTCGGGAATCGGCAACATCTTTGTGGTTCCGGCGGACAATACAACTGCCAGAGTAGAAATCAAAGGGGAAACAGTTGAGCAAAACGGAAACGGCACCTACTCCTTTATTGCAAAGGAAAATGTCAACTACACCATCACCGCTGTGGATAAGGCAGGCAATGGAAGCAAATCGGAGCAGGTGATGATCAGTACAACCACTCCGACACCTCCCTCGACAGTGGAAAATCCGGTCATTACCATCACAAAGCCGGACGACACCCTTGCCCAGAGCAAAATCATCGAGGCAAAGGTGGATGCCAATGTGACCGGCACACAGAAATTGCAGGTGAGCATCTCGCCGACAGGCAAACAGCAGCCGGTCAACCTGCTGGAAGAGAGCAACATCTATCACTTTGAGGTGGACAAAAACGGTACCTACACCATCACCGCAGTCATTTTGGAGGGTACAACCGAGAAGGCGCGTGCAACACAAACAGTCGAGGTCAAGGGCATCGACAGCGAAAAACCGGTCATCGCCATCACTCAAAACCAGAACGGCGTGGTCGAATTTACCGTCACTGACCTCAACCCGGTAACCGCCAAATTTGACGGAACGGAAGTCAAAATGAATCTAACAACAACCAGCCAGGGCTTGGTATACAGTGGTCGTGTGGAAAACGTACAGCCAGGCAAACACACCATCGTTGCCACCGACAAGGTAGGAAACCAGGCAAGCGCAGATGTTGTTGTAGCAGCTGCCAAACAGCAGCCGACCTTGAAGGCAGGAAATCAGCAGGTCAATGAAACTGCGACCAGTGTTGTCATTCCAATCGAAGTTTCCGATGCAGACGGCAGCCCGGCGCAGGTCAAAGTGACCAGCGACAAGGGTCAGCTTACCGGCAGCGGCAGCAGTTACACCCTGACCGTTACCGAAAACGGAACCTATACCGTCACCGCAGAGGACAGTGACAGCAACCGCACACAGGTGCAGATTCCGGTCGAAGCAATCAAAGGCAACGTTGCACCGACCTTGAAGGCGGGAAATCAGCAGGTCAATGAAACTGCGACCAGTGTTGTCATTCCAATCGAAGTTTCCGATGCAGACGGCAGCCCGGCGCAGGTCAAAGTGACCAGCGACAAGGGTCAGCTTACCGGCAGCGGCAGCAGTTACACCCTGACCGTTACCGAAAACGGCACCTATACGGTTACTGCAGAGGACAGCGACAACAACCGCACACAGGTACAGATTCCGGTGGAAGCAATCAAAGGCAACGTTGCACCGACCTTGAAGGCAGGAAGCCAGCAGGTCAATGAAACTGCGACCAGTGTTGTCATTCCAATCGAAGTTTCCGATGCAGACGGCAGCCCGGCGCAGGTCAAAGTGACCAGCGACAAGGGTCAGCTTACCGGCAGCGGCAGCAGTTACACTCTGACCGTTACCGAAAACGGAACCTATACGGTTACCGCAGAGGACAGCAAGGGTAGTCGCACACAGGTACAGATTCCGGTGGAAGCAATCAAAGGCAACGTTGCACCGACTATTGCAGCGGAGCAGCCGCAGATCAATGCCACCAGCGCCACCATCCGCGTGACCGTCCATAACAACGGCGGAACGGAAATCACCTCGGTCACCGACCAGAACCTCAACGCAGCTGCGTTGCAGGCGGACGGCAGCTATCTGCTCACCGTTACCGAGGACGGCAGCTACACCATCACTGCGATCAACAAAGCGGGCAAGTCCGCGTACGCTACCGTAGTTGTCAGTGGCATCGACCGCACCCCTCCGGTTGTCGAGCAGCCGACGGTCAGCTACAATGAAAATATGACCAGTGCCCAGATTGTGCTGAAAACCAACGATGGAAACGGCAGCGGCATCGCCAAGGTGACCGCGTCGGGCGTTGAGATGAGTCTGAGCGAGGGCAACTATATCCTGAACGTCACCCAAAACGGCGAATATGCGATCGTTGTCACCGACAAGGCGGGCAACCAGGCGCAGACACAGGTCACAGTGAATGGCATCGACAAAACAAATCCTGATATTCGCCAGACCAGCGACAACAACGGCTGGAAGCAGAAGCATGAGGTCACCTTCGCGGTCACCGATGAGAGCAGCGGCATCAGCAGCGTGCAGGTAACCAAGGATGGCAAAACCATCACACATAGCGAAGGAAACGGTTACCGTTTCACCGCAGAGGAAAACGGCAGCTATCTCATCACAGCAACTGATAAAGCGGGCAACTCCGCCACAAAGACGGTGGAAATCAAAACGGTGGACCAGACAGCTCCGACCGTTGTTCCACAGCTGAAGAATGGTGACAAGGCAATCAATCCTTACAACGGCAAGGATGCCAGCATCTATCAGGGAGGCAAGGTGACCGGCTATACCGTCACTGTGCCACAGGAAGCGACAGCGGCAAGTCCGCTCAGTGTGCAGGTGAAAACCGACAAGCAGACTGAATTTAAGACCCTGAGCAAGGATAACATGAAGATTATCCTGACAGAAGGAACGCACACCATCACCCTGCGGGCAATCGACGGCGCCGGAAATGTGGGCAAAGAGGTTCAGTACAAAATCAAGGTCGACTTACAGACGACCCAGACACAGAAACCTGCCGGTGAAACAAAGCCGGATGGCGCCGAATCGCAGCAGAGCCAGCCAGCCGATGTAAAGGCACAGCAGGAAACTGCATCGACAAAGCAGCAGGTAAAGAAAGTTCGGCAAAGCAATCCATCGGATGCAAACCCATCCAATGCAGCACAACAGGGAATCCAATCGGGTGACCCACAGCCAAAAGAATCCTAAGAGTATCACAAAAAAGCCACCTGAACAACCGTTCGGGTGGCTTTTCGCTTGTGGTTTTGTGGTTGAATTTTGCTTTAGCCGATCCACCAGCTTCCGTCGGGAGCCTGATAAAGCGAGCCGACCTCCTCGGATAGGAGGTTGCCGTCAAAATCTCTTGTGATGAGCTTGTTATAATAGCGGTAGCGGTCGGTTGCACAATTTTTTTTAGCATCCCAACCCTCCTCTACCCAGGTTTCCAGATAGACTTTATCCCCTTCAATTCGTATAGCGCTTTCACTGCTGCCCAAGGGGAAGGAGAACTTTTGTGGGTAATAGCAGACAAACTGCTCATCCTGGCTGACAATATGCACCGAATCTCCGATGATATGCAGATTGTACAGATTGACTTCTTTTATGGGCAGCTGGGTCACCTGCTGCAAACAGCTGTCCGGTACCCACTGGTAGAGCTTGATCAGTTTGCAGTTAAAATCGCCCTGTAAAAAATAGTATTTGTTTTCCAGGTAGACTGGATTACCATAAAGAATATTCTGTCGTTTGTCAAACGGCTGGTAGACCTTGCCTGTGACAAGGTCATAAAAGCGCAGGACGCTGCCCGGGTAACTGCTGTATTGCAGGCGCTCCGGCAGGTCGTAAAAGTCGGCAGTATCCGAATGAGAAAAGGCAAAGCGTTTTTGACCGGCAATCGTTTCGATATAGCTTCCTGTGATTTTCTCAAAGCGTTTCAGCATAACAAAACTCCTCTCAAAATAATTTCGACAATTATATTAAATGGATTGTATCATAAAATGAGGACAGATACTACCCGGCACAGGAGATTTGTTACAAAAAATAAAAGGGTTGCAGCAAATGTCCGAAAAAAAGGCACTGTACAACAGGAAAATCCCTGATTTGCAAAAGCAAAACAAGCAAAAAGTCGGAAGGGTTCATACAAAGAAAATTTTATGGAATTTTATACAAACGATTTGTCAATTTTGTAAAAGTATGGTATTCTTGATATATTGAAAAGGAAGAGAGTCCTGTTTTGGAGCAGTTTGTCGACAGAATGGGAATGGCTGCCTGTGTGGGCGGCATATACTTTGGACAGGACAAAGCAATGTTAGGGGAGATGTTTTATGAACAATCAAAGAAGAAACTTCCGCTTGACCTGCGCTTTGCTGGCAGCGGTGCTGGCGGTGGGAGTGGCAGGATGCGCACAGCCGGCAGAGGATAAACAGCCGCAGGGAAAGACCCAGCAGCTGTGGATAGCGGATAACTTTGTCGACCCGCAGGAAGGCTACCCGATGGAAAATCCGTCGGCAATCGAGCTTTCTGCAACCGCCGCTTTGCAGAAAAACAGTCTGCTCAACGGGCAGACCCAAAAACAGCAGCAGAGCCAGGAGATGAAGGCGGTTTGGCTGTCCTACCTCGACTTAAAGCCGATGCTGCTGGACAAAAATGATAAGAGTGTGGGAAAAGCACAGTTTACAAAAAATATCCAGAAGGCGTTCGATAACATCCAGCAGCTGGGACTGAACACCGTGATTGCACAGGTGCGTCCCTTCAGCGATGCGCTGTACGAGTCGGAACTGTTCCCCTGGTCCTATCTGGCGACCGGCGAAGAGGGCGCAGACCCCGGCTTTGACCCGCTTGCTATCATGGTCGAGCAGGCACACCAGCGTGGCTTGCAGCTTCATGCGTGGGTCAATCCTTACCGGGTGCGCACCTCGGCGACCAACAAGCAGCTGAGCAGCAAAAATCCTGCTGTCAAGCTGCTCAAAAGCGGAGATGCCATCCGTTACAACGGTGCAGTGACCTATGACCCGGCAAGCAAAAAAGCACAGCAGCTGATTGTGGAGGGCGTGCGGGAGATTGTGGAAAAGTATGACGTGGACGGCATCCACTTTGACGATTATTTTTACCCCACTACCGACGCGGGCTTTGACAGTGCCTCCTATCAGGCGTACAAAAACAAAGGCGGCAGCTTATCGCTGGCAGCTTGGCGCCGTCAGAATGTCAACGACCTGGTCAAACAGGTGTATGCAGCTGTCAAGCAGGCGGACGGTGAGGTGCTGTTTGGCATCAGTCCGCAGGGCAATATGGACAACAACTACAACAAGCAGTTTATCGACGTGAAAAAATGGCTGAGTGAAGAGGGCTATCTCGATTACATCTGCCCGCAGGTCTACTTTGGTTTTAAAAACAGCACCTGCCCGTATGAGCAGACGGTGGAAGAATGGAACGACCTGATCCAAAATAAGGTCCAGCTGGTGGTTGGACTCTCCCCTTACAAGGTCGGTCTGGAGGACGCCTATGCAGGCAACGGCAGATGGGAGTGGGCAAACAGCGGAGACATCCTGGCGCGGATGGTGGAAACTGCCCGCAAAGAGGAGCACTATCAGGGATTTGCGCTCTTCCGCTACAACTCGGTGTTCCAGCCGGAATCGTCGGTTCGACCGGCAATTTTGGAGGAGCTGGACAGCTTGCAGGAGGTTTTATAACGCAAACATCAGGATGGAAAGAAACAGGAGGCCAGCACGGTGACAAAGAACAATAAAGAAAAAACGATCATCAACTCCTTAGCGGGAGTGATGGCGGTCATCACCATCCTTGCAATCTTTGCAGTGGTGATTCTGCGTCAGACGGCGGCGCAGGAGGAAAAGGATCAGAAGGTTGCACAGGCAATGCAGCAGATTCAACAGGAGCAGGAGGAGCAGAAGTCCCAGCCGCAGCCGGTGCAGCAGGAGGCGTCTGCGGTGCAGTTTGAACTGCCGCAGGAGATGAAAGCGGCGCAGGTAAGTCCCGGAAGGGAATTTTTATCCGAGCTTGCACCTGCGATTGAGCAGGCACAGCTGCGTCTGTCCGGGGAAGTGCTCCAGCAGGAGCAGCAATCGGTGCAGCCGGATGAGGAAGAGGTCTATCGGCAGCTGGAGCAGCTGGTGGAGCAGGCGGCACAACTGGGACTGAACACCCTGTTTGTCAGCACCGAAAATGCCTATGGAACGCTGTGGGACTCTCCGGCAAAGATGGTCTCCTTTGACCTGTTGGGCAGCCTGTGCGATCTGGCGCATCAGCAGGGAATAGCGGTGTACGGTCTGTGCGACCTTTCGCTGGTTGCAGGAACGGACGGCAGAATGCACCACATGACTTCGGTGAATGCAAAGGCTTTGGACCGCAGTGCGGAGCAGTTAGCCGCCATTGCTTCCCAGCGAGGGCTGGACGGTTTGCTGCTGGACGGGTACCTCAATGAACAGGGACAGTACAGCTATGATGAATATGCGCACACAGGCGCCAACGTCAGCCTAAAGGAATATATGACCGGCAGCACCGAGCTGCTGGTACAGACAGCGGTGCAGACGGTGCGTCAGCAGAACCCGGAGCTGCCGGTGGGACTGGCGGTGTCGCCGGTGTGGGCAACTGCCGATGAACAGCCGGACGGAATCGACCTTGCTTACACCCGAACCTCTCTGGGCGCTTACAATGCGGACAGCAAAGGGATGATTGAGAAGGGTCTGGCAGACTTTGTGGTGGTCAAAAACTATGGAGCGACCGGCAGCGACCAGCTTCCTTTTGAACCGATTGCCGACTGGTGGAGCGATACCCTCTCACAGGCGGGGGTGACCGGTTATATGGG
>OGXK01001283.1_pt1 | contig 13262 bp, 9 predicted proteins | sample 1576261 | NCBI WGS metagenome assembly OGXK01 (sample SAMEA3541581, study PRJEB24748) | human gut metagenome | biome: human gut; feature: human-associated habitat; material: faeces | place: China | collected 2012 | reverse complement strand
GCTCTTCCGTACTTGCGGCGTGCTATTCAAAACGCAAGTATTAGTTATCTGCGTTCTTCCTACTTCAACGAAAAACAGATGACGGAACAGATGGAAGAAATCTGGGCTTTTCTCGAAAATCATATTCTTTCTTCCGATAATCCTTTGCAGGCATTGGAGCATAGCGAAATGAATACCATCATCATGAAGAAGGTGGAGGAATTGCCAGCCAAATGCCGTGCCATATTTAAAGCAAGTTTGTATGAGGGTAAGACATACAGTGAAATTGCCGAGGAGCAGAATATTAATGTGACCACTGTAAGAGTACAGATGAAAATAGCATTGACTAAGCTACGCGAATCACTGGGTACTCCTTATATGATAGCTATTTTGATGTTTCTCTAAAAAAAATCGCTTTTCTTTTAAACGTTTCTTTTTTTATTGCGTATCTAGTTATATACACCCATAGAAAAAGTACGTTTATGAATGACTCTTATCATATAGAAGAATTGGAAATCCGGATAAGCAACTATCTGTCCGGTAACTGCACCGAAGAGGAGAAAGAAGCTCTGTTCGCTTATCTGGCTTCCAATGAAGATGCAGCTAAAATTTTCCGGGAGATGTCCGCAGTATGGGCTGTTTCTTCTGTGCCTGCATTTGCCAAAGTAGAGGATGCTAATTTATCACAGATAAAAGAAAAAATAGCCGCTGCTGAGATGAAACCTGTCCGTTCGCGGAAGATAGTTCCTGTGTGGCTGAAGGTAGCTGCTGCAATTATTTTGTTGTTGGGCTGTAATTACTTCTGGTACACTTATACTGAAAATCTTACGGAAGTATATACGAATGCGGATTCTCCTTATGAAATTAAAGTGCCAGCTGGTTCGCGGACGAATATTGTGCTTCCGGATGGAACAGAGGTTTCATTGAATGCGGGTTCTGTGTTACGTTATTGCCGTGGGTTCGGTATTCGTGAACGTGATGTTACGCTTGATGGCGAAGGATATTTCAAGGTGGCGAAAAATGAGAAGATTCCTTTCTTTGTAAATACGAATGGTGTACAGGTAAAGGTGGTAGGGACTGTTTTTAATGTACGCGCTTATGATGACGATAATTATGTAATGGTATCTTTGTTGGAAGGTCGTGTCAATTTAGCCACTTTGTCCGGTTCGGTAATGAAACTATTCCCTAGCGAACAGGCTTTTTACGATAAGAATACGGGCCGCATGGAGAAAATGAAATCAAATGCTAGTTCTGCCTGTGACTGGTTGGATGGTGGCCTGACATTTGAAGATGCTCCGTTTGCCGACATCGCACACCGTCTGGAGCGCAAATTCCAGGTGAAGATCAGTTTAGAGAGTGAACGTCTGAAAGCGGAACGCTTTTCCGGATGTTTCAATAGTAATCAAAGTATCAATGATATATTGGGAGAAATCAACGTTGAGAAGCAATATACATGGAAAGTTAGTGGAGACACTATCTTTATAACTGACAAGAAAAAGGAGGTAAAATAAGAAAAAGTAAAGTATGATTGGGAACTTAGTCGATAGATATATCGGTGGTTCAGCGTTGTATAGAAAGATATTATGTTAACCTTTAATAGTGAAAAATATGAGATTAATAGTAAAAAGAATATTATTAATGCTTCTGCTTTTGTCTGTAGGAAACGTTTTGACTGGTGGTTTCCAGCTATCGGCACAGGAACAAAGTAAGCGATTCAGTGTGAAAGTAGATAATATTACTTTGAAAGAAGCCATTGAAGTAATAAAGAAGCAAGGCAATTACTCTTTCCTGATTCGTAATAATGACATTGATTTGAATAGGAAAGTCTCTGTGAATATAAATAACGGTACTATTAATGATGTGATGGGACAATTGCTGGCCGGTACGGACGTCAGTTATGAAGTGAACGGCCCCCGGGTGATTATGTTCCATGCAGTGACACCGCAGAAAGAACAGGAAAAAGCGTTTGTCTTAAAAGGTAGAATCACTGATCCTACAGGTGAAGGGGTGATTGGGGCAAATGTGAAAGTGGTCGATTCTACGGAAGGTACCATTACGGATATGGATGGCAATTTTTCTTTGATGGTTACTCCGAATGCCCGTTTATCCATATCGTATATCGGCTATGCCACACAGGAAGTGGTGGTGAAAGATCAACGTCCTCTCAATGTAACTTTGAAAGAAGATACTCGGTTAATAGACGAAGTAGTAGTTGTTGGTTACGGCGTACAAAAGAAAGCGAACCTGACAGGTGCGGTGAGCAGTGTGAAGATGGATGATGTTTTAGGTGACCGTCCGGTGGTGTCTGTGAGTGACGCTTTGAAAGGGGCAATGCCCGGCTTGCAGATTACAGGTAATTCAGGAAGACCCGGTGAAGAAATGAGTTTCAACATTCGTGGTGTCAACAGTTTGGATAAGAATGGGAAACCGCTGGTGCTGGTAGATAACGTGGAGATGGATATTAATATGCTCGATCCGAACGATATTGAATCGGTGACTGTTTTGAAGGATGCGGCATCTTCTGCTATTTACGGAGCACGGGCAGCTTTCGGTGTGATTTTGATTACTACAAAGAAAGGCTCGGATGCAACTAAACTCTCTATTAATTATTCAAATAACTTCTCTTTTAGCAGACCTGCCAATATGCCTCATAAGGCTACTCCGCTCCAAACGGTACAGGCTTATAAGGACATGGGGACAATAAATTATCAAAGTGGTCAGAACGTAGATACCTGGTTGGGACTTTTGAAGGAATATAATGCTAATCCGTCTGCATATCCGGATGGTTATGCAATGGTGGACGGGCTGCGTTATAGCTTGGCAGAAACTGATCTTTTCGATGATATGATGGAGACTGGTTTCCAGCAAACTCATAATATTTCGGTAGGTGGCGGTACGAAAGATATTTCTTATCGTTTCTCCTTCGGTATGGTGAATGAAAATGGGGTACTGGCTTCGGATAAAGATACGTACAAGCGTTACAATGTGTCTTCTTATCTCCGTTCAGATGTGTTTTCATGGATTACTCCGGAATTGGATATTAAATATACGAACTCTAACTCTTCATTGCCGGAAACTTCCGGAGGATATGGTATATGGGGAGCAGCAGTCGCATTCCCTTCTTATTTCCCTACTGGAACAATGAATATTGACGGCGAAGAATTACCGATCAATACTCCTCGTAACTTGATTGATCTGGCATATCCGACAACTATTCAAAAGAATAATCTTCGTATTTTCGGAAAGGTTACGATCAGTCCTTTGAAGAATGTGAAGTTGATTGGTGAGTATACATTCAATCATCTAAGTAACGAGAAAACGAAATTTGAGAAGAAGTTCTATTATGCACATGGAGGTAACTTTGTGAAAGAGGTTTCCACTGCCAATTCCAAGTATGAATATTCCAATGGTATTACGGATTATAATGCATTGAACTTCTATGCTAACTATAACAACTCATGGGGCAAACATGATGTAACGGTGATGGGAGGTTTCAATCAGGAGAGTAGTGATTATCGTTATGCCGAGATGTCGCGTATGAATATGATTAATGAAGATCTGCCGTCTATTTCGCAGTCGACAGGTGATTATTTTGCTAAAGACAAATTTGAACGTTATACGGTAAGAGGGTTATTCTATCGCATTAACTATTCGTTTGCCGGCAAGTATTTGCTTGAAACGAACGGACGTTATGACGGTTCTTCCAAATTCCCGAAGAATAGCCGTTTCGGTTTCTTCCCTTCGGTTTCCGCCGGATGGCGTATCAGCGAGGAAGCGTTTATGAAACCTTTGAACTCTGTTCTTTCGAACTTGAAATTGCGTGGTTCTTGGGGTAATATTGGAAATCAGAGCATCACTCCTTACGCATATATTCCCGGTATGGATGCGGAACAGGCTTATTGGACTGTTTCCGGTATTAAAGTTACTACTTTGAAACCAGCTGCTTTGGTTAGCAATAGCTTTACTTGGGAAAAAGTAACGACAATTGATGTCGGATTCGATCTTGGGCTAATGGATAACAGATTGAATATGGTGTTCGACTGGTATCGTAGAGATACTAAGGGTATGCTTGCTCCGGGCTCTGAACTTCCGGGTGTATTAGGTGCAAGTGCCCCTTTACAGAACACGGCTGACCTTCGTTCTAAAGGTTGGGAAATCTCGGTTGACTGGAACGATCAGATCGGAAAAGTGAAATATAGCATAGGCTTTAATCTTTACGATGCGAAAACAAAGATTACTAAATACAACAACGAAACAGGACTGTTTGGCAAGGACAAGAACGATAATGAAACATATCGCGTAGGAATGGAACTGGGTGAAATTTGGGGGTATGTGACCGATCGTTTGTACACAGTGGATGATTTCGATGCAGATGGCAAACTGAAACCGGGTATTGCTAAAGTGGAAGGTTATAATCCGAATCCGGGAGATATATTATATAAGGACTTGGATGGTAATGATATTATCAACAGTGGTACCAGTACAACGAAAGATCCGGGAGACCGTAAAATCATTGGTAATAATACCCGGCGTTATCAGTATGGTATTCATGGTAGTGCAAGTTGGAACGGTTTTTCTCTGTTATTCTTGCTGCAAGGAGTTGGTAAACGAGATTTGTGGGTGATGAACGATCTGTTTTATCCGCATTATGATGCTTGGACTACCGTTTATGATTCACAGTTGAATTATTGGACTCCGGAAAATACGAATAGTTATTTCCCCCGTATTTATGAGAAAGCGGCCGGAAATACAGATGCCAATACACGTGTACAAACTCGTTATCTACAGGATGGATCGTATTTAAGTATTCGTAATATAACGCTTTCTTATAATTTTCCGTCTAAGTGGATGAGTAAGATTGGAGTTAATAATTTGGCTGTGTTCTTCAGTGGTGAGAATCTTTATACGTTCGACCACTTGCCGAAAGGACTTGATCCGGAACGTTCTGTCACGGATGATTTAGGACAACGTGGTTTTACCTATCCGTATATGAGACAGTATTCGTTCGGTATAAACCTTTCATTCTGATTGTTTCACAACTTAAAGAGTAATTATTATGAATAAATATATACTATGTGTAAGCGTTAGTCTTTGTTTGTTGATGTCGTCTTGTCTAAATGACGAATTTCTGGAGGTTTATCCCAAAGGACAGCAAACAGAAGCATCGGTCTTTACTACCTATGACAACTTTAAAACGTATACATGGGGATTGTATAACGTGTTCTTCGGATATACGTATGATACAGGGCAAACGGATGAAATTTTCCGTGGTGATTTTGAATCGGATAACATGATAAAAGGATTGGATGGATATGAAGGTCAGTGGGCATATCGCAAAGCAAAGGCTACGGATGAGTCTAAAGATTGGGATTATGATTATATCCGTCGTGTTAACCTGATGCTCGATAATATTGATCATTCGGAAATGAGTGAAACCGAGAGGGAGCATTGGAGAAGTGTGGGATATTTCTTCCGTTCTTATAAATACTTTCAGATGCTTTCTAAATTTGGTGATATTCCTTGGGTAGAGCATGCTTTGACTGAGGAAAGTCCCGAGCTTTATGGAAAACGTGATAGTCGTGACTTGGTGGCTTCCAATATTCTGTCTAATTTGAAATATGCGGAAACACATATTGGCAGTAATATCGAAGCGGATGGGAAAAATACAATTAATATGTATGTGGTGAAAGCTCTTATTTCCCGTTTTGCTTTATTTGAAGGAACTTGGAGAAAATATCATGGTTTGTCGGGAGCGGATACTTATCTGGAAGAATGTGCCCGTGCTTCTGAAGAGGTGATTAAGCAATATCCGAATGTGCATCCTAAATATGATGAGTTGTTTAATTCGGAAACACTGGATGGGGTGACAGGTATTCTTTTGTATAAGGCTTATGAAACCGGACAGTTAATGCATGGTTTGACCCGTATGGTGCGTACAGGTGAATCTTATATTGAGGCAACGAAAGACGCGGTAGACAGTTATCTTTGTACGGATGGACGACCGGTTAGCACGACGACTAGCCGTTATGGGGGTGATAAGAATATGTATGGACAATTCCGTGATCGTGATTACCGGTTGTATTTGACGATCTGTCCTCCATATATGGTGAAGAAAGAAAACGGACCCAGTACGGCTGATTGGAAATATACGGATAATGCACAGGACAGGGAATTTATAGATTTAATGGCTACGATTTCCGGTGAAACTTATCATCGTTTGCCGTCTTCCAACTTTAAAGGATTCACCGTGCAAGGACAACCTCACTTTAAGAATATGAACTGGGGACAGGGCTGGAACGCTTCCCAAATGGGCTTCTGGGTATGGAAATATTATAATACACATACTGTAGCTACCAACGCGAATGGGGTGAATACAACAGATGCCCCGCTGTTCCGTATAGGTGAGGTGATGGTAAACTATGCCGAAGCGATGTGCGAATTGAACAAGTTCGACCAGGCTGCTGCGGATAAGTCTATTAACAAACTTCGGGCAAGAGCTAATGTGGCGAAAATGGTGGTGAATGATATTAATGATGCTTTTGATCCGAAGCGTGATCCTTCCGTTCCTGCTCTTTTGTGGGAAGTGCGTAGAGAGAGACGAGTTGAATTGATGGGCGAAGGTTTCCGTTTGGATGATTTGCGCAGGTGGAAGAAAGGAGACTATGTTAACAAACAACCGCTGGGTGCCTATGTGACAGGGGCTTCGGCCAAGAATTTGAAAGTAACGGGTGGTGCAGGTGCTGATGAAGGATATGTTTATTTCTTTGATACCCCGCTTGGATGGCAGGAACATTATTATCTGTATCCGTTGCCTTTGAAGCAATTGGCGTTAAATACGAATTTGGAACAAAATCCGGTATGGACAAAGTAATTTTAAATTGAAATGATGCACAAGACCTGTAATATTTTAGTATATTGCAGGTCTTGAAAATTTAAGGTAGAAAATGAAAAATAGAATATCAATAAAATATGCGTTTTTTTGTGGAACAGCTTGCTGCATCTCATCTATACTACGTGCACAACAGGATGCATCCCAAATGAATGTGCTTTTTATAATGGCTGATGATATGCGCCCCGAACTGGGGTGTTACGGGGTAGATGTAGTGAAAACTCCTAATATGGACCGTTTGGCGGCAAGTGGCGTCTTGTTTCAGAATGCGTATTGTAATATTCCTGTGAGTGGGGCATCCCGGGCTAGTTTATTGACGGGTGGATATCCTCATTACCCCGATCGCTTTATTAGTTTTTCCGCCTATGCCAGCAAAGATTGTCCCGAAGCAATACCTATTTCGGGATGGTTCACCCGGAATGGTTATCATACTATTTCGGACGGCAAGGTGTTTCATCATATCAGCGATCATGCGGATTCGTGGAGTGAGCCTCCTTACCGGAATCATCCGAATGGATATGATGTATATTGGGCGGAATATAATAAATGGGAACTTTGGATGAATTCGGAATCGGGAAAAACGATTAATCCGAAAACGATGAGGGGACCTTTTTGTGAATCTGCTGATGTTCCTGATACTGCCTATGATGATGGGAAACTTGCAAACCGAGCTATTCGTGACTTGAAAAGGATGAAGGAGGCTGGCAAACCTTTCTTCTTGGCTTGTGGTTTCTGGAAACCTCATTTGCCGTTCAATGCCCCAAAGAAATATTGGGATTTATATAAACGGGAGGAAATACCTTTGGCTACCAATCGTTTCCGACCTGAAGGATTGCCGGAGCAGGTTCGTAATTCGAGCGAGATATATGCGTATGCACGGGTTGCGGATACGAGTGATATTGACTTCCAGCGGGAGGTAAAACATGGATATTATGCTTGTATGAGTTATGTGGATGCACAGATTGGCAAGGTATTGGATGCATTGGATGAACTGGGATTATCGGATAATACAATTGTGGTTTTGTTGGGAGATCATGGCTGGAATCTGGGAGAACATGATTTTATAGGTAAACATAATCTGATGAATACTTCTACTCATGTACCGTTGATTGTCCGTGTGCCGGGAATGAAAAAAGGAAAAACAAAATCGATGGTGGAATTTGTTGATTTGTACCCGACTTTATGTGAACTTTGTAAACTGCCTGTTCCCGCTGAACAGCTAAGCGGGCAAAGCTTTGCCGGGGTTTTCAAGAATCTGAAAGCTAAGACGAAAGGTGAAGTCTATATTCAGTGGGAAGGAGGAGATAATGCCGTTGACCGGCGTTATAGTTATGCGGAATGGATGAAAGGCGACGTGAAGAAAGCCAGTATGTTGTTTGACCATCGGATTGACGGGAAGGAAAACAAGAATCGGGTCGATGAAAAAAAATATAAGAATAAGGTTGAATCATTATCTTCTTTTATCAGAATAAAGAAGTCATCATTAAAGAAATAATATGAAAACAGTTTTATTACAGTCCAGCCGTTTGGTATCGGTTGTTTTATTCATGCTTTACGGAATGTCGATGTTTGCCCAGCGACAGGATATCTTGCTAAATAATGATTGGAATTTCCGGTTTTCGCATCAGGTACAGAAGGGAACAGAGGTAAGAGTTGATTTGCCTCATACTTGGAATGCGCAGGATGCTTTGTCCGGTAAGATAGACTATAAACGGGGAATTGGTAATTATGAGAAGAATTTATTTATTCGTCCCGAATGGAAAGGAAAACGTCTTTTTATTCGTTTCGAAGGAGTGAATAACATTGCAGATGTGTTTATAAATCGTCGTCATATAGGTGAGCATCGTGGGGATATGGAGCTTTTATCTTTGAGATCACAGGAAAGGTGGAATATGGAAAAGAAAACTCTATATTAGTACGGGTGAATAATGGTGAACAGTTGGATATTATGCCTCTGGTCGGTGACTTTAATTTTTACGGAGGTATTTATCGTGATGTACATTTGTTGATTACTGATGAGACGTGTATTTCTCCTTTGGATTATGCTTCCCCCGGAGTACGTCTGATACAGGATAGTGTGAGCCATCGGTATGCTAAGGTGCGGGCTATTGTTGATTTATCAAACGGGAGTAGTGGTAATCAGGAAGTGGAGCTTAACGTACGCCTGTTAGATGGTCAAAGGGTGGTGAAAGAAGGAACAAAGAATGTGAATCTTTCTGGAAACGAAGTAATGCAGCAGGAACTTACATTTGAAATCGATCAGCCTCATTTGTGGAATGGTCGTCAGGATCCTTTCCTTTATCAGGCGGAAGTGACTCTTTTCCGGAATGGTCAGATGGTAGATCGTGTTACACAACCGTTAGGACTTCGTTTTTACCGGATCGACCCTGATAAAGGTTTTTTCCTGAATGGAAAACATTTGCCTCTTCAAGGCGTTTGCCGTCATCAGGATAGGAGTGAGGTGGGCAATGCGCTGCGCCCGCAACACCATGAGGAAGATGTGGCATTGATGTTGGAGATGGGAGTGAATGCTGTTCGTTTGGCGCATTATCCGCAGGCTACTTATTTTTATGATCTGATGGATAAGAATGGTATTATTGTATGGGCTGAAATACCTTTTGTGGGTCCTGGTGGATATAATGATAAAGGTTTTGTGGATTTACCTGCTTTCCGTGCCAACGGAAAAGAGCAGCTCAAAGAACTGATTCGTCAACATTATAATCATCTTTCTATTTGTGTATGGGGGCTGTTTAATGAGTTGACGGAGTTGGGAGATAATCCGGTTGAGTACATCAAAGAATTAAATGTGCTGGCACATCAGGAAGATACTACCCGGCCTACGACCTCCGCAAGTAATCAAATGGGAGATTTGAATTTCATAACGGATGCTATTGCTTGGAACCGTTATGATGGATGGTATGGTGGCACTCCCGCTGATTTGGGGAAATGGTTGGATCGAATGCATAAGGATCATCCGGAAATATGTATTGCTATCAGTGAATATGGTGCCGGCGCAAGTATTTACCATCAACAAGATTCGTTGGTTAAAACTGTACCAACCAGTTGGTGGCATCCTGAAAACTGGCAGACGTATTATCACATTGAAAACTGGAAAACAATCTCTTCCCGTCCTTATGTATGGGGGAGCTTTGTCTGGAATATGTTTGATTTTGGCGCTGCACATCGCACTGAAGGAGACCGTCCCGGAATTAATGATAAAGGTTTGGTTACCTTCGACCGGAAAGTTCGTAAAGATGCTTTCTACTTCTATAAGGCCAACTGGAATAGGGAAGAACCAATGCTTTATTTAACAGGCAAACGTAACACAGTACGTACACAACGTTTGCAAACAATTACTGCTTTCACGAATCTGTCAGGAGCCGAATTGTTTGTAAACGGTAAGAGTTATGGTAAAGCAATACCGGATTCGTATGCTATTCTGGAATGGAAAAATGTGGAACTAGAACCTGGTGAAAATGAAATAAAGGTTGTTTCCACTAATAAGAAGTTACCTTTGAGCGATAGTTTTCATTGTAGATTGTGATAGGTAGTTTAAATGATAATCGGAAAGAGCACTGTAAACAAAGTAGGTTTGCAGTGCTTTTTTTCTAGGGGTTTCTCTTTTGGGAGATAATAATCCTTCCTGAATCTATAACAGTGGATAATGATACTCCAACAGTATAACAGATCATATCTGACCATAGAAAACCATGTCCAAAGATTAATGCTCCAAGTGTGGTGTTTCGTACAGTATTTGCCCAGTCTGCTTGGTATAGTTGGCTAATTTCTATACAATAAGAAAATAATAAGGAAATAACAATGGTCTTGAGTATAGATAATGACGGGAAAAGAAAGCGTATTCCACAATACACCATGGCTGCCCAAAGCGTATCGCCTGAATACTCTGCGATAAATTCGGGCAATATATCACCATGTTTTCGGGAAGCCAATCCTAACACTATAATTGCGGAAATAATTGCTAAATAAATCCAACGTTTGTTTTTCACGCAGTAATGTTTTAGTATGGTGCAAATTTATAAAATTAAGTTGGATAACTTGGCAGGATGGATCAAACTCTGATAAAAACAGATTTTATTTACATACTAAACTTTTCGTTCTTTTGAAATGTTATAAGGTCGTTCGAGCTTTATCTCGATAAATGTGTTCATAACCAACCGATTTACGCAATTGTTGTGGAAACGGCTGCAGTTGGTCACTTAAAAAGTTAGTAATTAAAATAATAGAGTTATGAAGAATCTTTTTCGACCGTTGTTAGTACTGACAGGATGTATAGTATTGGCGAGTTGTGTAAGTCAGAAGCAATTTAAAGGTTTAAAAACTGATTATACAAAGTTGCAAAAAGAATATCAGGAAAGTCAATTGCAGCTAAGAGAAAATCAGGCACGTTCAACAAGTCTTGAGGAGAGACTTGCCGAAGCGCAGCGGAATAATAGTGAGTTACGCAAGAGCTTGTCCGATATGCAAAGCATCTTGAATAAGAGTCTTACACAGAGCTCTCAAGGGAATATGAATATGGGTAAGTTAATAGATGAGATCAATGCTTCAAACCGTTTCATCCAGCATTTGGTTAAAGAAAAGAATAGATCAGACTCTTTGAATCTCGTAATGGTCAATAAACTTACCCGTTCGCTTACCCGTGAAGAGATGCGTGACTTGGATATTAAGGTATTGAAAGGTGTTGTATATATTTCCTTAGCAGATAACATGCTTTATAAATCAGGAAGTTATGAAATTAGCAATAAAGCAGAGGCTGTGCTTAGTAAAATAGCCAAAATCATTCAGGACTACAAAGATTATGATGTTCTGGTAGAAGGAAATACAGATACCGATCCGATATCTCGTACGAATATACGTAATAATTGGGATTTGAGTGCGTTGCGTGCTTCATCTGTTGTTCAGGCATTACAGAATATTTATGGTATAAATCCCAAACGCCTGACTGCTGCCGGTCGAGGTGAATTTAATCCGGTAGCCGGTAATGATACGGCAGAAGGAAAAGCTCGTAACCGCCGGACCGAGATTATTATAACTCCTAAACTGGATCAGTTTATGGATTTGATAGATCAGGCTCCTGATAATTCTTCATCAGGTATAATGGGGGATGAGAATACAAAAGAGTAAAGGAAATATTTCCATCTAGGGCTAATAATAAAGCGATGAATTCAAATTCATCGCTTTATTATTAGCAATTTGAAACAGATACAGTAAAGTGTTAGAGGTATCTATATTTTATTTTCAGAGCTTGAGAAATTGCTCTATTTTATAGAGAGTCCGATTTGAAATGAGTATTGCTGATTTTAAATGTTTTCGGCAGATGGATCTATTTTGAAAATTCAAACTCATATGGATAAGGAGTTTGATTCCATGAAACCCATTCTATCTTTCCATAATTATGCAAATCACATGGGAAAACTACAGAATAGTCCCATGGATTATATCGATATGGTATGTCAACATATTGACAAGCATATTTATTTGAATATAGCCAATGATATCCTGTTTTAGAGTCGCTATATATTGCTACCATAAAATATTTACCAATCTTTACTTTAGCGGAAGTATATGTTTCCTTTATTGACGAGGCAAATATAGAATAAGTAGCATCAACTATGCTACCATCTTTCTTTTTAATTTTTGATTTTGACAGCAAATTCCAAGTTTCATCTTGTATTTTTTGATAATCAAGTATATTCCCTGAAAAAGTTTGCTTTTTCACATCAAATTCCTCATTGTTGTCAGCCTTAAATAATAAAAATGTGGTGGAAATATTTTCGTAATCAGACTCTGGAGTAAGAGCTTTGTATCCATTTAGCCAAATTTCCTGAATGTCACTTTTTTCTTCATCACTTTTACTACATCCAACTACTATCAGTGCAGTCATAATTAAAAATAGAAGTTTTTTCGGGCTGACCCCAAAGGAACCCTGAATGCATTTGATGCTGTCAAGTTTCTCTTGGTATTCATTGAGTATATTACGTAGTTTGGTATTGATTAGTGCTGCGTCTGGACGTTTGACTACTTGCCCGTTTTTGAATTGTGAAAGACTGTCGACTTTGAATCGAGTGACAATCTACTTTGTTTCTTCTTTGTGATGGATGGCTATACAAATTTTGTGAGATCCATCACTTAACACCTTTGCTGGGATTAGAGCTAATCTGATTGTTGCCATAGTTTCAAAATTTAGAGAAAACACTCGGACAAGATTTCGACAAGGTAAATTGCTCAAAAGTGAGAGTTTTCTCGTTTTTTTTAATCAATAGCAGCTAATTAGAAAAGTAAAAAGGCTGATTAACCATTTGATAATCAGCCTTTCTGCTAAGTGATTCCGCTGCGATTCGAACGCAGGACCCACGCCTTAGAAGGGCGTTGCTCT
>OGXK01001267.1_pt1 | contig 13347 bp, 9 predicted proteins | sample 1576261 | NCBI WGS metagenome assembly OGXK01 (sample SAMEA3541581, study PRJEB24748) | human gut metagenome | biome: human gut; feature: human-associated habitat; material: faeces | place: China | collected 2012 | reverse complement strand
CATTAGGAGCATTGGGGAGTACGGCATTGCTTACCCATCCGCATGTGGAAGGTTATTTTGAGGTAAAGCGAGATGAGAACAAACCTTTTATCGTGGAGATAAATGGTATGGAAGTAAAAGTTTTGGGGACCTCCTTTAATTTGAGGTCTTTTGCGGCAGATAATCGTTCTACGGCGACGTTAATAAGCGGTAAGATTGAGGTGAAGACTTCCTCGCGACGTGTTGAACTTTCACCGAATCAGCAAGCGGATTTATGGGTAGGGGAGAATAAACTTGATGTGCGTGAAGTTGACGCGGCCGTTTATAGTGCTTGGACAAAAGGAAGATTCGTATTCCGACGGGAACGTTTAGAGACAATTCTGGATGATGTGTCTCGTTGGTATAATGTGACGGTATTTTATGAACAAAGTAGTGCGAAAGACATTCTTTTTTCCGGAATTATGGAACGGTACGCGGATATATCTAAAACATTGGAGATGTTGGAAAAAACAGGAAAAGTAAGTTTTATTATAGATGAACAGAAAATTATAGTACGAGCCAAGTAAAAAAAGAAACAGGAAAGTGCTCCAACACTTCCCTGCTTAAAGTTTCATTATTGGTAGTTTGCTCCAACAAACTAGCAATAGAGTTTAACCTTAAAGAATTAAACAAAACTATGAAAAAAAAACGAGAATTTGACTTTCTCAAGGAGAGAAAGTTGCAAATTAGTTTGTTAAAAATGAAAGTGACAGTGTTACTACTTTTGGTGTGTGTCCTGCAAAGTGTGGCAGGAGCGTATTCCCAGACAACGAAGTATGATATTTCGATGACAAGCGGGAAGTTGGAAAATGTGTTCAAGTTGATAGAACAGAAAGGCGAATATACCTTCTTGTATTCGATAGAAGATATAGATCAGATTTCTTCTGTCAATGTAAATGTGAAGCAGGCAGATTTGAAAGAGGTTTTGGATATTTGCTTGGCAAATACCAAACTAACTTACGAGATTAGTGGCCATTTGGTTATTATCCGGGCGAAAGATGAAAAACCGGAAGACAAAATGGTTGTGATTAAAGGCGTGGTGAAAGATAAAAAAGGAGAACCACTGCCGGGAGTGACGATAGTGGAAAAAGGTACTAAAGTTGGTGTGGCAACAGGTGTTGATGGTAAATTTACATTTACTGTAGCCAAACATGATGGAATTATTCTCGTGTTTTCATTTGTGGGGATGAAGACAAGAGAGATAACGTGGACCGGACAGAAAGAGTTGAATGTCGTAATGGAGGAAGAGTCTCAAGATATGGATGAAGTGGTTGTTACGGGCTACATGAATGTCAATCGTCGAGATATGGTTGGCTCTTATACGACCTTGAAAGCCGATGATGTAATGATGCCTGCTTATTCTTCTATAGATCAGATGTTACAAGGACAAGTGCCGGGTATGATTGTGATGAATACGAGTACACGTGTAGGAACAAGTCCTAAAATACAAATTCGTGGAACATCTACATTGTTAGGTAATCAGGATCCATTATGGGTGGTTGATGGTATCATTCAAGAAGATCCTTTGGAAATTGATGCGAATTCGGCAATGATTACAGACTTGGAAACTATTTTGGGAAATCAGATTTCTTGGTTGAATCCTCAAGACATAGAGACTATTACTGTTTTAAAGGATGCTTCTGCAACCGCAATTTATGGTTCAAAAGCTTCTAATGGTGTTATCGTGGTCACGACTAAAAAGGGAAAGGCCGATCGTTTGTCAATAAATTATTCTGGAAATTTCTCCGTGGGAACTCGTCCCAATTACGGACAATTTAATCTGATGAATTCTAAAGAGAGAATCCAGTTGTCGGAAGAAGCTTTTAATGATGGGGTATTTTATCTGGAAGAACCTTATAAGCAACCTTATACTTATGAAGGTGCTATGCGTATGTACCTGGCAGGGGAAATATCGCAGGATGAGTTTCTAGATCGTAAGGAACAGTTAGAAAAAGTAAATACAAATTGGTTGAAACTGTTAACTCGTGCTGCTTTTAGTCATAGTCATAATTTGAGTGTTTCCGGAGGAACCTCTAAATTTAATTATGTTGCTTCTGTTGGATTTAATCAAGCTGACGGACAAGAAATAGGTAATAGTAGTAAGAGAATGAGTGGACGTGTTTCTGTTGGTATGCAATTACATCCTAAAATGAGAGCCACTGTAAATATAAATGGTTCCGTTACTACTAATAAGGGATTTGCAAACGGGGTTAATCCTTTAGGATATGCAACATCTACAAGTCGGGCGATTGAGGCTTATGATGAGAATGGAGAGTACTCTTTTTATCGTAAAAAAGCATCTTATCGCTATAATACAAATACAGAATCTTTAGGATATAATATTTTGAATGAGATTGCAAATAGCGGATCAACTTCAGAGACTTCTCATCTTGCGGCATCTTTAGACTTTTCTTGGGATATTACGGATTGGTTAAAATATCAATTTACGGGAGGGTATAATCGGTCGATGAATACAAGTTCTGTTTATCGTTCAGAACGAACTTTTGCTGTGGCTAATGAGTATAGAGGTTATGATTTTAATACTGTGGAACCGGGAAGTCCTGAATTTAAGGCAGCTTTACTTCCTTTTGGTGGCGATTTGTTTACCACGGATGCTGTTCAAGATTCATACAATATTCAAAATAAGTTATTGATTTCTAAAACGTTTAATGAAGATCATCGTTTAAATGCATTGATCGGTATCGAAGTTCGTTCAGCAAAGAATGAAAGTATCGGAAACACGGTTTGGGGATATGTTCCTGATCGAGGGGAGAAAATTATGAAGCCAACTACAATTGATAAATTGGAACCTATTGGAGCAGCAAAACCGACTAATTTAGGAATCTTTGATGTATTATATTCTGGGCGTTGGAATAAAACGAATAAAACGGATAATTTCTTTTCTGTATTTGCAACATTGGCTTATTCATTAAAGAATCGCTATGTTTTGAACGTGAATGTGCGTAATGATGCTTCTAACCGTTTTGGGCAAGATGTGAACAATCGTGTGGATCCAACCTATTCTTTTGGTTTTTCTTGGAGAGTTTCTAGTGAACCTTTTATGGAAAATATATCTCGCTTTATTCATAACCTGAATTTTAAGGCGACTTATGGTATCCAAGGTAATGCGTTGGTGAAGTTGAGTCCTGAGTTGATATTGAAACAAGGAGGTGTGGCCACGACTTATAATCAGTATCAGGCTACTATATTGCGTATCCCTAATCCTGAATTATCATGGGAACGCACTCGTACATGGAATTTCGGTTTGGAATTAGGTTTATTTAATGCTGTGAATGTAAATATTGACTATTATCGGAGAAGGTCAAATGCTGTTGTCACTCAAGATTTGTCTTATGAATTTGGAGTGAAATCAATGGAAGTGAATGGAGGTATTATCTATAATAAAGGGCTCGAAGTTGTAGTGAATTTTACTCCGGTTAATAGGAAAAATTTTGGAGTAAGCGTAAGTATAAACTCTTCAAAAAACTGGAATACAACAGGTAAACCAATTGAAAATGTGACGATTAATAATTATCTGAGTGGAACAAGTAATATGGTTTTGAAAAAAGGTTATCCACTTGGAGCCATGTGGTCATTCTCTTATGCCGGTTTGAATCCGGAGGATGGACGACCGATGTTTAATTTGATGGATGTACCGGAAGAAGAACGGGATTCCAAAATAGATCCAACAACTTTTTTGGTGTATTCTGGGCAGAAAGATCCTTATTTTACAGGAGGACTTAATTTGGGAATTCGTTATAAATCATTGAACTTGAATTCTTCATTTGCATTACTTTTGGGTGGTAAAAAACGTTTACCTTCTCCTTATGCTAATTTTACAGGAGGGACTAAACTTCCGAATCCAGAAACTAATGTAAATAAGGATGTTGCCAAACGTTGGAAGAAACCGGGAGACGAAAAAGTAACTGATATTCCTGCTCTAATAAAAGGATTGAATTATAGTTTTACCCGACCGGATGGTCAGCCTCAAGATTATATTGCTGCTTGGGAACAATCTGATTATATGGTTGTGAATGCCTCTTTCTTGCGTTGTCGTCAAATTAGCTTGGCTTGGAACGTGGAACGTCGTTTATGTCAAAAAATTGGGGTCAATTCAATTTCTTTGAATGCTACGGTAAATAATATTTTCGTGATAGCTAGTAAACGTTTTAATGGTTTCGATCCGGAGGTTGATAACAGCGTTATGCCTCGAACATTTTCAGCAGGTATAAATATTGGATTTTAAAATAAGAAAATTATGAATAAAAATGTTGTATATATTATTGGGTTACTGATGATGGTGACATCTTGTTCCGATTTTTTGGAGCCCAAGTCTCAAAGTGAGTTTGTTCCCAAGAATGCAGTATCTTTGAATGAGATGCTTTTAGGGGATGCTTATCCTCAACCGAATGTATCAAGTTGTTACCTGTTTTCTTTGCAGACGATGTTGGATGATGATATTTGTTGTTCATCTTTACCTTATACGGCCTATCAGGTAGCTCAGTTACCTGGGTACAATGCGTTGTATTCTTGGCAACCGGATATGTTTTATTTGATGGGAGAAGTGAATATATTTTATAATGTATGGGAATCTTATTATCAATTTATTTTAGGTGCAAATGCAGCATTGGACTATATTGATGATATGGTTGGGACGTATGAAGAAAAAGCGATTGTAAAAGCGCAATCTTATGCTTTACGGGCATTATACTATTTTAATTTGGTAAATTTGTTCGGAGAGCCTTATAACCATAATAAGAAAGCGTTAGGTGTTCCTTTGAAAATTAGTAGCGAACTAACAAGTACGCTTCCGGCACGTAATACGGTTGAAGAAGTGTATACCCAAATTGAAAAGGATTTGAATGAGGCAGAAAAGTTCTATCTCTCTTTGCCGGAATCAAGTCAGTTTAGTAAAAATTATAGGACGAGTTTGCCTATGGTGCAATTGTTGAAATCCCGAGTATATTTGCATATGGAGAGATGGAGTGAAGCGGCTGAATATGCGGATAAAGTGATTTCTGATTGGAGTTTTTCTTTGGTGGATTTGAATACATTGCCAGCTCCGACGGCGAAAGAACCGTATTATAATTTTATTTCTTTCGATTGTAGCGAAACGATTTGGTTGTATGGTAGTGTTGATGATGTTACGAAGTATAATAAGTTTATTATTGGAGGGCAAGATAAGCAACCTCGGTGGTATATGTTTAACGCTTCTACCGATTTATTGACTGGTTATGTCGGTGGTGATTTGCGTAAAGAACGTTATATTGTGAAAGAGTATAGTGATCCTACAATCTATTTGACTTTTGGAAAATATTTGATAAGTTCTACCCATGTACCAAGTAGTGGGACAGAATTTGGGGTAGCGTTTCGTTTAGCGGAGGCTTATTTGAATTTGGCTGAAGGAGCAGCTTTATCCAATGATCCGGTAACAGCCCGTGCCGCGATAAATACATTAAGGGAGCATCGTTTTACACCTGAAACTTATACTCCGATGCCGGAATTAACCGGACAGGATTTGGTTGATTATATTCGTCAAGAACGGCGTTTGGAACTTTGTTATGAAGGATTCCGTTGGTTTGATCTACGTCGTTATGGTATGCCTTCTTTCTCAAGAGATTGGGTGGTAAATGGGGAAAAAGTGGCAACTTATGTTATAGCAGAAAAAGATCCTTCTTATACACTTCCTATACCGGAACAAGTATTGGAAAAGAATAAGAATTTAGAACAAAATACATTAGCGAATCCAAGATAATTACGAGGTATGAATAAGTTTAAAATAGTATTATATGTATTTCTTTGTAGCGTGTTGTTAAGTGCATGCTATCACGAGGATGATATTATCCCTTCTGAGAAAACAATGGTTCTTCGTTTTGATTTTCCTCAAGGTAATAATTCATGGGATGAGGATTTGGTTAAGATAAACGAGGAATTTGGCGTGTGTATGATATATAAAGATATAGAAGAAGGAGATTACAATCGTTCATGGACTGGGGGAGGAGTGTTTGCAGCCGAGTTTCACGGGCAAGATTTGAATGATGAGCAGGCTCAATTCTATACGAATTTCTTTAAGAATCATGTTTTTAATTATTTAAATGCCGAGATAACGCAGAAGGTATTGCCCCCTTATTATTATATGGTCTATGATTATCATGCCTTATATTCTTTTGGGACAATGCAATTGAAAAGTGAAATGAGTTTTTATACGGATAATTTAGACTTTTGGGTGACTTGTCTTGAGGGAGATGTGAATCCCTTGACATTTGCACAACTTGTACGTCCTAAGACTGCCGAGGATTATTTGATGTGTAGGGGCGTTATTTTGAAAGAGATATTTGAAAAAGCGATAGAGGTTGGTAATATCGTGGTTCCAGAAGAATTTAATACGGGAATAGATTATCAGACGGAAATTACGTATAAGGTTGGGTATGAGAATGATGATAATTATTACGTGAAACGAGGATTTCCTGGTATAATGTATACTACATTTAATTTTTCTGATTTACAAAGTGTTACCAAGATAAATCCTCAGACTAATTTTTTGCAGTATATCAATTTGGGGATGCGCTATACGAAGGAAGAGTATGAAGCGTTGCGTCCTTCTTCTAAATATCCATTAGTGCATGAAAAACGGCAATTTGTGATAGATTACATGAAGAGAGTACATAATATAGATCTTGTGGCAATAGTTCGAGGGCCGGAGTTGTAAAGTTTAAGCTGTGCCAAAATACTCTAAGAATTATATTTTGACATTTTTGGCACAGCTCTTTCTTGGGTTATTATTCAATGTGTTATAAAAATAGAATAGATATGCTTAAGATAATTGTATTCATATTGTTACTAGGTTCTCTGCCTGTGTACGCTCAATCTGACCTTGAAATTTCGGGGAAATTGAGAACATTGGAAGCTCTTGAATTACGGCTAGAGGATATTGAAGGAAAAACGATTTTGTCTGCCGAGGTCCGGAATGATGGAACTTTTTCGATGGGACCGGTAAAAATTGTACCGGATTTATATTTTCTTTGGTTTGGAAAGACGAAACAACCTATATATTTAACTAATACTAAAGTGACAATTAAAGGGTATTATGATCACGTGAATCCGGGTAATAGTTCTTTAGTATTTACAGGAATTGATGAATTCCTGAAATTATCCGAATGGATCCCAAAGGAGGAAATTGCCCGAAAGAAGACGATAAATAAAGAAGTTCAGGATAATTTACGAGGAACAATGTTTAGCGCTTTAGCATATTTGTCTGGAATGACTGCTTACGAGCCGAATAAAATGTTGTTAGATTTCATTTTGCCGGAAGATCGGGAGGCCTTGACTGTGAAATGGCTGGTTCAACGAGTAGATAGCTTGTCGAAATTTGCCATTGGAGCGAAAGCGTATGATTTTAGTTTTGTGGATGCTAGAGGCAAAATGGTCAAGTTAAGTGATTTTAGGGGAAAGTTTGTGCTCGTTGATTTTTGGGCTTCGTGGTGTGGACCTTGCAGACACGAGATGAAAAGTTTATTGCCAATATACAATGAGTTAAAGGGGAATGATTTGGAGTTTATTAGCGTGTCGCTTGACAAACGAGAAAAAGATTGGAGAAAAATGCTTGACGAGGAAAAGTTACCTTGGGTGATGTTGTGGGATAAAGAGGGATTTACGATTGGTAACGAGCCGAATGTTATCCAAAAAGCCTATGGTTTTTACAGTATCCCTTTTATCGTTTTAATTGATAAGGAGGGCTGTATTCTTGAAAGATACTTGCGGGGAGAAAAAGTAAAAGAGGCAATATTGAAAGCTAGGAAGAATTAGTGTTTAATGTTTGGTATTGTATAATATAAGTAAATTTTGTAAGGATGAAAAAGTATGTTTTGTTGTTGTTCGCGTGTATGGGCATAAATATTTCTTATGCGCAGTTAATAGGAACTGGTGGTTCCACTCAAAAAAAGCAATCAGATTTAGATTGGTATAACTGTTCTTTTGATAAAGATGGTGTGTATGGTTGTGAGGTGAATAAGGCTTACGATTTTTTGAAAGATAGGAAGATTAAAAAGAGGCCTATTGTCGCTTTGATTGGAACGGGAATTGATGTTGAACACGAGGATATAAAACAGGCAATTTGGGTGAATCCCAAAGAGAAAGCTGATGGAAAAGATAATGACAAGAATGGCAGGATTGATGATATTAATGGTTGGAACTTTTTGGGAGGTAAAGATGGGCAGGTGATGGAATCGCTGATGCAGGAAGGCGATCGTGAATTTCTCCGTTTAAAGGATAAATATGCTGATTATATGACTAGTAATGGAGAGTTTTTTAAAATCGTAAATGAAAAATTAACTAAAGTCCCGGCTCCGGAAAATTTAACTGAATATACTTATTATAAAAATAAAGTAATGCCAGAATCTTGCCTTGCCAGTACTTATGGAGGTTGGAAAATGGGATATGTTATTCAGGAGTATGCCAAAAAATTTAAAGAAGAATTAAATGCGAAATTTCCGGGACAAAAGCATACGGTAAAAGAATTTCAAGAATGTTATGATCCAAAAGCTCCCCAAGATACATTGAGGGATGTTGCATTCTCTCTGATTGCTATCGGGTTTAATTTATATAAAACGGATGATTTGGATGTGATTTATAAGGCTTTTGTGGAAACAGCTGTTCAAAGAGGGAAGGAAACTTATGAGAAAGAGTTTCAAAAAATCAGTTCGGATGGCCGTAAAGATATTGTCGGAGATAATTATTTGGATATAAATGACAACAAGTATGGTAATAATGTTTTGTTGACTTCTGAGGCTGCAACGGGAACAATGCAAGCTGGTATTGTGGGAGGAAAAAGAGGAAATGGACTTGGTGGAGATGGAATTATAGATCAAGCAGAAATTATGTGTTTGCGGGTTGGTGCAGGGAGTGGAGAACCTTATTTGAAAGACATGGCACTTGCTATTCGTTATGCCGTTGATCATGGTTCTGATGTTATTGTGTTGCCACAGCAAAATACGCTGTATCCCGAGAATCAGAAAGCATGGATGTCAGAGGCTCTTCGTTATGCAGAAGGCAAGGGCGTATTAGTCATTGTGCCGGTTTGGGAATTATCACGAGATTTAGCAAAACAAACTTTCTTCCCGAATCGTTGGATGGACGGCAGCAAAGAATTGACTAATTTGATGGTTGTTGCTCCATCGGATAAGAATGGCAACCCTTCCATGAATTCTAATTACGGTGCGAAAGAATTGGATTTGTTCGCCCCGGGGGTAAATATTTACTCGGCTTACATGGGTGATACTTATAAAACAGGAAGTGGGGTCAGCTTGGCTTCTGCTTCTGTTGCCGGAGTGGCAGCTTTGGTAAAGGCTTATTACCCGAATTTAACGGGAGCGCAAATTCGTAATATCCTGTTGAATAGTGTGACCTCACGGAAAGGAGTGGAAGTGGAAAAGGGTATTATTGTAGATGGCAAGCAGGCTCAAGATTTATTCCTTTTTGAAGATCTCTGTTTATCCGGTGGAATTTTGAATGCTTATCAAGCTATTATGGCTGCGGACAAGTTTGGTAAATAAAAAAGATGAGAATGATGTGTAAAATAATTTTCTCGTGTCTTTTTTGTATGATATTTTTTCCAATGGTAGCACAGCAATACAAGACTGTGCTACCCTACCGGATGGTTGGTGGAAAAATGATTGTCGAAATGTCTATAAATGGTTCTTCTCGCTCGTTTATTTTTGACACGGGAGGACGTACCGCATTGACGAGCGAGATTTGCGAGGAATTAGGACTAGAGGTTGCCGATTCGCTCCAAGTTACAGATGTAAATAGTAATCAAGCTTTCTATCCGCTTGTGACGATTCAAAGTTTGCTCACTCCGGATCAGAAAATTAATTTCACGAATGTTCCGGCTTTGAAATTATCTTCTCCGTCTCCTTTCGAATGTTTTCAGGCAGATGGGTTGATTGGTAGTGATTTGTTGGCGAGGACGATGGTGGAAATTGACGGTAAGGCAAAGACGATTACAATTACTTCTGCCGAGAAAGCTTCTCGGGTTTCATTACGTAAAATGCTTCCTTTTGTGAAAGCGGGAATGCCGATTATTGCGTTGCAAGCAGGGATGGGGAATGACATTATTTGTTTATTTGATACGGGTTGTCCCAGTTTTTTCTCTCTGAAAGAGAGTGATTTTGATAGGTTGAAGACGGCCGGTGCTTTTCAGATCCTTTCGGAAGGATATGGGGAAGGTTCTATCGGGGTGGCCGGAATGGCAATGGCAGATACTTCTTTGCGGGTACAATTCCCCCTATTGTCGGTTGGTGGAACTAAATTTCAAAATGTGACCTCGGAAACTTCAACTCCGCCTTTTACCTTGCTAGGTGTTAAACTTTTAGATTATGGCAAAGTAACACTGGATTATCCTCGAGCTCGTTTTTATTTTGAAGCTTACGAGCCGGAGTATGATCTTGCCAGCAAACATTATAATGTGGCCCTTCGAGTGAAAGATGGAGAATTAATTATTTCCACGGTGTGGACTTCCATGAAAGGAGTTGTTGAGGTGGGGGATAAAGTGACGAAAATTAACGGGAAACCTGTCGGGATGTATGATTTTTGCGAGAGTATTATTAATGGAATTCCGGAGTTAAAAGCAAAGAAAAAGACAAAGTTGACCGTGCAAACCAAACGGGGAGAGAAAGTGATTGTTTATCAAAAAGAGTAAGATATGCGAATTGTTGTATTATTGCTGCTTGGTTTTATGACCTCTTTACCTGTTGTTACAATTGCTCAACAAACAACTCGACGGATTTGTGACACGATTCATTACGAATATGTTCATGATAAAATCATTATACCTGTGATTGTAAATGGCGTGAAAGTGAAGTATATCGTGGATACAGGAGGGCAGACAGGAACGATAAGAGAGAATGCAGTGGAAATGAAGGCTATGAGTGGGGGAACTTCATGAGGGGTATCCGATCTGAACGGAATGTCGTTAGCTTATGAGGAAGCCGTGTTGTCAAATGTCCAGTTAAGCTCGAATTATAAATTAACCCAGATGAAAAGTATGGTCTTCCCGTCAAATGGTTTCTTCCGGGAGTTAGGCGTTGTGGGGATCTTGGGAAGTGATGCTTTTGCCCAGGCTGTGGTTACTTTTGATGCCCGGGAACAAATCATGATTATTAATTATCCTTATCGTCCGGATGGTTTGAAAATTTCAGAGGGAGTTGCTATTTATCCGGGGCAGACGAGTCATCCTATCGTGGATGTGGATTTTGGTGGGATTATGAAGCGGGTATTGTTTGATACAGGAGCCAACGGGTTATTAATCCTTTCGGCTGATGATTACGAGGATTTAAAAGACAAGGTTGAGAATCGTTTATTTTCTCGCGGAATTGGGATTAGTGGTGTCGGAATTGGTGGTTTTGATTTGAAGAACACTATGGAGATGAAAAAAGTTAGTATCGGGGAGCTTAATTTCGTTGGGAAAGAGTTTAACAACATGGAAAGTGTCACGTGTAAGGGGAGTTCGTTAATGGGAGTGGATATGTTGAAATACGGTAAGGTGGTGATTGATTATATGCGGAACCGTTTTTACTTTTTTCCTTATGAAAGTGGGACAGAAGATATGACCGGTAAGTTGAAAAACTGGAACGTGGGAATTCTTCCGGTGAAAGGTCATTTCGAGATCACGGCAGTATGGGATAGTGCTAAAGATTTGGTCGCTTTGGGAGATCAAGTGATCCGTGTGAATGGGAAAAATCTATCCGAATTGAAACAAAGTCAACTGGAAGTAGAGGCTTTACTTGATACTGTGGAAGGGGACGTGACGGAAATTGTTATTCTGAAAGATGGTAAAGAAAAGAAGGTTGAAATTAAAAGAATGTGATATGAAAAATAGATGTTTTATCTTTTTATTAATAATGTTACTCCCTTCATTGACGTGGGCACAAACAAAGAATACCGCTACCGAGGTGAAGGATTATCGGGAAGTAGACGGGAAAATTATTCTGGATTTGATTGTCAATGGAGAACAGGCTGGTTTTGTGTTGGATTTGGCTGGACATACGGCGATATTGCCGGAATATGTAGAAAAGTTTAAAATAGACCCAAATACGCCTGGGAATTTCGGTTATGAAGGCTTTCTTTACAAGCATGTGCCGACGAGTAAGAGCGTGTTGATTAGCACGATGTCATTCGGGAATAACGTGTTTGGCAATGGTGTTTCGGCTTTTGTGCTGGAAGATGAGCCTTATTTACGAAAATTGGGAGTAGCCGGGGTTATTGGGGGAGCTTTATTTCGTAACGTGGTATTGACGATCGATCGTAAACGCAAAAAAATAACGACATCAATGCCTTATCGGCCAGCATACATGAAGTTGGATCATCGGGCAGATATAGAAATTGTATCCGGTTCTGGGATTGTTTGCACGGTAACACTTGACGGAAAAGCTTACCCTTTGTTATTTGATACTTGGAATAATGGGATGATCTCCATGGCAGCTGAAGATTTTGCTAAACTTGGTGGAAATCGTGGTGGTGATGCTACTATTATGAACGGTTATAAAGAGGCCGGAAAAGCTTCCGTGACGAAAACCGTTGGGACATGTCATTTCGTGAAGGATCAGTTGGGTAGTGTGGTTGTGTCTGAGAATACGGATTTATCTCGTTCTGTGTTAGGTACGGGGATATTGGAAAAGGGAATTGTTTCGATAGATTACCAGAAACAGAAAATTTATTTTCAGCCTTTTGATCTGATTGAAATAAAAGATGATGTGGTTGAGGACATAGCATCGAAGGTAGAACCCGGAAAGTTAAATCCGATTACCCGTGAATATTTCCTAGAGCACATTTATGATTATCGTAAGGATAAAGAATTCGTGTTTAAAGGAGATAAACCAGTAGTTATTGATTTTTGGGCAACATGGTGTGGCCCTTGTATGCGTTTAATTCCGGAGATGGAAAAAATGGCCGAAAAATATAAAGATCAGGTTATATTTTTAAAAGTTAATGCCGACAAGGAAAAAGAATTGTGCAGTATGTTTAACGTGGTGGCGTTGCCGACACTGTTTTTTATCCCGGTGGGAGGCAAACCGATTATTGAAACCGGGGCTATGCCCGAAAAATACGAGCAAATTATTAAAGACAAGTTGTTAAAATAGTCTCTTGTTTAACATTTTACTAAAGGCAAGCTTCTATTCGAGGGTTGCCTTTTTTCTGTCTCAATTTATCGGGTATTTAGATATGTTTTTTAGGAAAAATGATTGGCTTTTTGGAAAATGAAGAAATCTTGTCTATTTTTGAGTTTAGATATAAAAGCAATAATACTCAATACGTGCGAGGGAAACAGGGGCA
>OGXK01001242.1_pt1 | contig 13462 bp, 10 predicted proteins | sample 1576261 | NCBI WGS metagenome assembly OGXK01 (sample SAMEA3541581, study PRJEB24748) | human gut metagenome | biome: human gut; feature: human-associated habitat; material: faeces | place: China | collected 2012 | reverse complement strand
ATGTACTAAATTTATAAAAATAAATGTATTTATAAGTTTATTTATAAAAAATTTTCTTAGGAAATATATATTAGGTATTGACAAACAAAATTGTGAACGCTATACTGTAATTAGAGTTGTGAAATATCATAACTCTAATAACGAAATCTAATACTATTAAAATAATAAATGGAGGTAAATATGAAAATCTTATTGCGATTTTATTTGCAAAACAATAAGCTGCCGATTGATTATCGACGAATTATGCTTTCGTTTTTTAAACGGTCACTGTCAGATATTGCCGAGGGAAAATATTATGAAAAATATTATTTTACACCGGAACGCAGAAATTTTACTTTTGCGGTGAATCTGTCTATGCCGAAGTTTTCTAAAACGGAAATTCAACTCGGGAAAAATCAACTAAACATTACTTTTTCAACGGCTGACTATAATACGGGATGTATTTTTATGTCTGCTTTTATAAAGCAAAAGGACAAGCCGATTCCCGCTCCGCTCGGCAACGAAATGAAACTTGTCAGTGTTAATCTTATGCCGGAAAAAAATGTTACTTCATCATCCGCTGTTGTGAAAATGCTTAGCCCTTTGTGTATCAGATTACATAAAGCCGAGAACAATTCGGATAGGTATATTTCGGTTGCAAATCCGGATTTTACGGAGATTGTAAAACAGGTAATTAAAGAGCAGCTTGTTGAAAGCGGTTTTGACGAGAAGTTAATTTCAAACTTTGAAATTAAACCGTTAAATGCAAAAAAAACAGTGGTTTATCACTACAAAAACTACATTGAATGCAGTTTAGGCAGTTTTAGTATTAATGCCGATAAATCGGTTATTAATTATCTGCTGAAAAGCGGTATAGGTTCACGAAAATCCGCAGGATTTGGCTTTGCCGAGCTTTTATCGGAGGGAGGTGAACCGAATTAATGAAAACAAAGATTGATTACTTTGATTATGACACTTTGCTGCAGCCTACCGATTGGAGGTTTGCAGCAGCCGTTGTCGGTTTATGTAAATATTTTGATTACTTTGGAATTGATTACAAAGTGCTCTGTGATGTTGAAGAAAAGCCCGATAATTATATCCACGGCTTTGACGGTATTATTTACAAAAGTGAAGATATAACAGAAGAAAAATATCTTGAGTTTGCAGAGAACTATTTTGAAAAATATATGACTCACAAAAATATTTTAAACATTCTCGAAAGTCAAGAATTCAGTGAAGAACAAATTAAATTGGTAAATGACCTTGTTAAGAGCAAAACAGTTCTTAAAGGGCTATTTGACAAAATAAAATTTAATGGAACAAATAAAGATATTTTTATTTCAACCATTGAAGAAAACAGGGCGGAAATTATAAAGAATATCTTTAAAAACGGCAATAACCTTTATAAGAATTACTGCAATGAACGACTTATTTTTACCGAAGATAACAGCACTTGCAGACTTAGAGGCTACAATGTTGACAAAGACAGAAAAACAAGTAATCTCGGCTTTTGTTTTTCAAAGGAAAGTTTTGAGAGCAATGATATTTTAGAATTTGATTTTATACCGTTTGCTTTCTCAAATCCTGATATGAGAGAAGCTTATTTTGTGAATAACAATTTTTCTGTTAAGTCTTTAACTCAAACAAACTATGCTTTTTCAAATCAACTTAGCAGTACAGAAAATAAAGACGACAAAAACAAACTAATGCTTGTTTTGCAAAATTCAAAGGATTATATAAGCTATGATGTTGAAATTATATCAAAATCTCAAGATAAGGCTTATTACGAAACATTCTTTGTACGACTTGAAAGATTAAAAAAGTTAAGAGAATTATCGGGGAAATCATTAAACTTTGTCAAAAAAATCAATGATGATTATTGGTTTAATCTTGAAAAAGAAGTTTATATGCGTTGTATGAATAATATTTTACTTGATGATGTTATTCTTAAAATGTTTAAATTGTTTTATTTTGAGGAAAGCGAGAAAAAGAATAGCAAAGCTATAAGTGAAATTCGTAAAACTCAAAAAAATATAATGTACAAGATAGGCTTATTAGTTGATATAAATGTATCGTGGAAAGGAAATGAAATTATGGATGAAATTAAGTCAGCAAAAAGTTGTGGATTTTTAACTTCCAAAAAACTAATTGAAATGAAAAGCAGTAATAAAATTAATTCGTATAAGCAAAAAATAATCAGTGCTCTTTGCGCACATGATTACGACAGAGCAAAAGAGATTATACTTAGTTTGTCTGCTTATGTCGGAATGGAATTTTCATTTTTCTATACATTTCTTGAAAATGCGGAAGAAAATAAAGATCTTGCATTTGCTTTTGCAAGCGCATTAATTGAAGTAAGCTCAAAAAATAACTAATATAAAGGAGATTTTATTATGAAAAATAAAGCATTAACATTAACTGTAATCGCAAATATGACAAGCAACTACGGCGAAAGCCTCGGTAATATTTCAAGTGTACAAAAGGTATTCAGAGGCGGAAAAGAGTACGCTACAAGAAGTCGTGAGAGCCTTAAAAACGCTATCTGTGTTCAGTCGGGTTTTTATGATGATTTACAGACATCAATCGACGGAGCAATGCAGAAACTTGTTAATGAAGATGTAAATGCCGCAACATGCCGTGCGCTTGAGGGTGGATATATGTCAACAAAAGATGTTACATACATCCGTAACAGTTCTTTCTATCTCACCGATGCGGTAGCAACAGAACCTTTTATTAATGACGCCCGTTTTCACAATAACCTTTACCTTGCAACCAATTATGCTATGGCACACGGTTTAAATGTTCAAAACAATGCAAAGGATTGCGGTCTTATGCCTTATCAGTATGAATATGACAAGTCATCTAAAATTTACAGTCTTACAATTGACCTTGAAAAAATCGGTAAGGACGAAAACTTTGGTGCAGAGGCAGATAACGCCGAAAAGTGTGAAAGAGTAATTGCTCTTATTGACGCAGTAGAAAATCTTTCACTTGTCGTTAAGGGAAATCTTGATAACGCAGAGCCGATTTTTGTGGTAGGCGGTCTTTCACCGAGAAAAACACATATTTTTGAAAATGCCGTTTCTGTTTCAGGCAAAAGACTTATTATAGAGCCGATTAAGGAAAAACTTGCTCAAGGTTACAGTTGTGCACTTATGCGTAACGGCGAGCTTTCAAACGAGGACGAAATTGTAAGAGAACTTAATCCTGTAAGTATGACAGAATTTTTTGAAAATCTCAGAGGTCAGGTTAAAGAGTATTTTTCGGAGTAAGGCGGAATTAATATGAAAGCAATTAGACTTCATATAAAACAAAACAGTGCAAATTACAAAAAAGAAGAAACTGTACAAAACCGTATGACATTTCCTTTACCGCCGTATTCAACTGTTATCGGAGCACTTCATAAGGCTTGCGGTTATACATCTTATCATCCTATGCAAGTAAGCGTACAGGGAAAGTACGGTTCTCTAAAAACAAAAATGTATAAGGACGATTGTTTTCTTAACAGCCTTAATGATGACAGAAATTTGCTTGTAAAAATGAAAAATCCCGATATGCTTTCAAGTGCATATCAGGTTGTGGCTACTGCACAAAAGGCTCAAGGAAACAGCTTTGAAAAAGGCATTACAATTAATGTAATTAATGAAAAATTGCTTGAAGAATACCGCTTTTTAAAGCGTACAAAACGCAGAATCGACAAGCATAAAAAAATCATTAATAAAATGAAAACTCGGCTCAAAGAAATGAAAGCCGATGAAAATATTTCTGCCGAAGAAGTAAAAGAATTTGATAAGCGTATTAAGCATATAAAGGCTGTGTATGATGAGTACGAAAAGGTAAAGTATACTATTCCGTATTCCCATTTCAGAACGCTTGCAAAAGGCCCTAAGTATTATGAACTTCTCTGCGATATTGAACTTATCATTCATATAGTTGCAGATGAAAATACTATGAATGATATTATGGATAATATCGGAAATCTTACTGCAATTGGCAGAGGAGAGGATTTTGTAGAAGTTCTTGAGTGTGCTCAAACAGAGCTTTTTGATGTTGACGAAGATGTCGATTACGGAGAAGCTGATTTTGATGTTTATATGCCTGTCGAGTATCTCGAAATTAATAAAGACGATATGGATATAATCTCTAAAACGGAAGGCGGATACACAGGCGGTACAAAATATTTAATGCCAAAGGATTACAAAACTGTGCAGTTAAAGGGCGGTATGAGAAAACGAGTGTTTAATCGTGTACCTGTTATTTTCTGTCAACTTAACTATATTGAAAACGGTTGTAAAGGCATAATGCTTGACAAAACCGAGAACGGCATATATTCAGTGTTTTTAGCTTGAGGTATTTGTAATGAATATAGAAGATAAACTTGCAAAACCCGACAAAACAATCGGACAACATTCAAATGAGCTTATAGAGCAGGCAAAACTGCTCTATAAGCTCGGCTATATAAAATCTGATGATTTATACTCTGATTTACTTGTTTCGTGTTTAAAACATGATAACGGTAAGGCAAATTCTCAATTTCAAAAAAGAATTACTAAAGGCGGAAATTTTCAACCTGAACAAGAAATTCCACACAGTATACTTTCGACTTTTTTTATTGATAAATCAGAATGTATAAAACCTACAAGTGTATATTTTGCTGTGCTTTATCATCACTATAACAAAGACTCTCCTGTTACAGTGTTTAAAGAAAACCGTGAGCTTATAGAAAAATTCCTTGCTGAATTTGGCTTTGATACAAACTCTTACAATAAAATGAAGAGAAATATTAAGAAAATCAAAGCTTTATTTGAAACCGAACTTTCTGATGAAGAAAAACAATACGCTGTTTTATTAAAAGGTCTTTTACATAAATGTGATTACAGTGCAAGTGCAGGTCTTGACTGCGAAAAGGTCAACGATTTTTTGACTGCTTCTTTAAACAATTGGAAAAATACCCAAAATATACATTACTATGAATTGCAAGAATTTTGCATTAAAAATACCGACAGCAATTTAATTGTAACCGCACCTACAGGTATGGGCAAAACCGAGGCGGGATTGCTTTGGTGCGGGGACAATAAATGCTTTTTCGTTTTGCCGTTAAAAACAGCTATCAATGCGATGTACGAAAGAATTAAAAAGCTTTGCGGAGATAATTCTCAAGAAGATTACAAGGGAAGAGTGGCACTTGTTCACTCCGATATGAAATCCTATTATTTGGAAGATTCAATAATTAGCGGAAAAAATTATGATTTTGCGTATGCACAATGCAGTAAACAGCTTGCACTTCCGATAACAATTTGTACGCCTGATCAGATATTTGACTTTGCATTGAAATATGCAGGTTATGAATACAAACTTGCGGTAGCGTCATATTCAAAGTTTATTATTGATGAGATACAGATGTATTCACCTGATGTTTTGGCTGCAATTATTTATGCAATTGAAATGATTCATACTTTGGGTGGTAAAGTGGCTGTAATTACCGCAACTTTGCCTCCGTTTGTAAGAAACGAGATTGAAAAAATACTCGGAACAGATGTAAAAACATCCGATTTTTCTGATAAAGGAAAGCTAAGGCATAATGTAAAAGTATATGAAAAAAACTTGCAGTCTGACGATATTATAAAAATATTTGATGATACAATATGCGATAAAGTAAAAAAATATCTTGTCGTTTGCAATTCGATTGATATTGCAAATAAGATGTACACCGAAATAAAAAATTCGGGTATTAACGCAAGTGTAAATCTGTTTCATTCCAATTTTACAAAAAATGACAGAAAAACTAAAGAAAATGCGATTTTGGCAGCCTCTGAAAAAACTAATGAAAGTATGAATATACCTGAAATATGGATTTCAACATCCGTAGTCGAAGCAAGTCTTGACATTGATTTTGATATTCTTATTACTGAGTTATCAGATTTATTTTCCCTGTTCCAACGCTTTGGCAGAGTAAACAGAAAGGGTAATAAAGACTTTTCATCTTACAATTGTTTTGTATTTACAGAAATTCAAGGTAATGCACATCGTTTTGTTGACGATGATATTCATTCGTTGTCAAAACAGGCAATTTTAAGCGTTGACGGAATTATCTCTGAAGTTCTTAAAAAAGAACTTATAGATGAGTACCTTTCGGTTGAAAAAATTGAAAAATCAAAATATTATCAAAAGTATCGTAAAATTTATAAAGATTATAAAGTAAAGGTCGATTATTTCTCTCTTAAAAAAGATGGAATAAGAAGTATTGACAGAAGCGACGCTGTGCCGATTGATGTTTATAATCAACATAAAAGTGCCATAGAAAAAGCTTTGGAAGTTTTAAAATCAGATACTTATTCAAGAGATGATAAACTTAAGGCAAACGAAGAAATACTTGGCTTCACGGTTTCCGTACCTAAATTCAGAATTGACGATTACGAAATAAAAAAATTAAAAATAAAAATGCCATATACTGAATTACCTGTTATTAACAGCAGTTATGATTCCGAATGCGGCATCAGATTTGATAAGGAAAAGAAAACCCAAAAGCAAGATAAATCTGATGATAACGGAGAACCTGATAATTTTATATGAGGTATGATTATGGACGAAAATAATATTTCGGGTATGCATATTTATTATTACTATGTTTGTAAAAGAAAGCTGTGGTATTTTTCAAACGGTTTGGCAATGGAAAGTGAAAACGAAAATGTCAAAATAGGAAAACTTATAGATGAAACCACTTATAAGCAAAAGAAAAAACATATTATGATCGACAACACAATCAATATTGATTTTATTACCGAGCATAAACTTTTACATGAGGTAAAGAAAAGCAGAAAGATAGAGGAAGCGGGTATTGCTCAACTTAAATACTATCTTTATTATCTGAAAAAGCGTGGGGTAGAGGGAATAAAAGGCAGAATTGATTATCCTTTGCTAAAGCAAAGTCTTAATGTTGAACTTAGCGAAGAAGATGAAAGAGAGCTTGAAAGTGCGGCAGCTGATATAGTAAAAATTATATCGGCTGCTTTGCCGCCAAAATTTAAAAGTAAAAGAATTTGCAAATCATGTGCTTACTATGATTTGTGCTGTATTTGAGGTGATAAAATGCAGGAAAGTTATTACATATATTCGTCAGGCAATTTAACTCAAAAAGACAACACATTAAGATTTACTGCAATCGACGGAAATGTAAAAGATCTTCCGATAGAAAATATTAAAGAAATTTATATTATGAATGAAATAACGGTTACATCTAAATTGCTGAACTTATTTTCAAAATACGGAATACTTGTACATTTCTTCAATTACTATCAATTTTACATAGGAAGTTTTTGCCCAAAGGAAACAAAACTTGCAGGTCAGCTTTTGGTTAAGCAAGTGCTTGCTTACGGCGACTATTCAAACAGATTATCAATAGCAAGAGAATTTATAGTTGCTGCGTCTTATAATATTTACAGAAACTTAAGATACTACAACGGCAGAGGCAAGAATGTGTCAGAGCAAATGGCTGCTATTGAAAATTTGAGGAGGAAACTTGCAGATGTAGAAACCATAGAAGAGTTGATGGGAATTGAAGGTAATATTCGTCAGGAATATTACAAAGCGTGGAATGTAATTATTGATCAGAATATTGAATTTGATAAAAGAGTTTATCATCCTGCCGACAATATGATTAACAGCCTTATTTCATATGTCAATTCTCTTGTATATACAAAAACTCTGGCGGAAATTTATAAAACCCAACTTAATCCTACAATAAGCTATCTTCATCAGCCTGGTACAAGGCGATATTCTCTTGCACTTGATGTTTCGGAAATTTTCAAACCGCTGATTGCGGATCGTCTGATCTTTTCTTTGCTTAATCGAAAACAAATAACAGAAAGCAGTTTTGTAGAAGGACTTAACGGTTTGCAGCTTACCGAAAGAGCGTCACGAATAATTACATCTGAATTTGACGAAAAATTAAAGACAACTATTTTTCATAAAGAACTTAATAAAAATGTATCTTATCAATTCTTAATCAGACTTGAACTTTATAAACTGATAAAGCACATTATAGGAGAAAAAGAATATAAAGGCTTTGAAATGTGGTGGTAAATATTGTATGTAATTCTTGTATATGATATAATATGTGATGAAAAGGGCAGAAAAATACTTCCAAAGGTATTTAAAATTTGCAAAAAATATCTTGTACATATTCAAAACTCTGTTTTTGAAGGAAACTTAAGTAAAGCAAACTCACTTGCTTTGCAAAAAGAACTTGATGTTTATATCAGAAAAGACAAGGATTCGGTAATAATGTTTCATACCCGTGAAGAACGGTGGATGAATAAAGATTTTCTTGGAAAAACGGATGATAAAACATCAAATTTTTTGTAACGCTTTTATTGTCGACCTGACATAGCACAAAAACCCCGGCAGGTTGACAGAACCTAAAAATCAAGTAATCATCGGTATAGTTGCTTTTGATATATTGAAATGGCAGTAGTATTTGATAAATATTTGGTATATCGACAAAACAGCACAGAAAAATGCCGATGATTACTTATCCTTTTATCCCACGGCTATAAATCTATCCATATTGGATTTTAAATTGGTTGTTCCTACTCTTGACGGCAAGGTTTCGTATCCTATAAATCTATCCATATTGGATTTTAAATATCTTATAGCCTAATACTTTTTTTAATTCGATCATCCTATAAATCTATCCATATTGGATTTTAAATTCAAGAACTGACAAAACATCTTTATCTTGCTTTCTACTATAAATCTATCCATATTGGATTTTAAATTTATTTCAACATTTGTGTCAATGTCGGAAAAGAAATCTATAAATCTATCCATATTGGATTTTAAATAAGCAAAAGCAATTTATTACAGACGCAAGTCATGAGACTATAAATCTATCCATATTGGATTTTAAATGTTCTCATATTATCAATGGTGCAGTTTGCAAAGGAACCTATAAATCTATCCATATTGGATTTTAAATTAGATTGCCGCCACGCAATTAATTTGCATAAAAGCGCTATAAATCTATCCATATTGGATTTTAAATTGTAAAATTTTTGATAATTCAGTGTATGAAAAGCTGCTATAAATCTATCCATATTGGATTTTAAATCAAAAGTTGAAAACTATGCTGACAAAAACAATCAGTCTATAAATCTATCCATATTGGATTTTAAATTTGGCAATATAACAAAAATTTTACAGGCACTTTTGACTATAAATCTATCCATATTGGATTTTAAATGTTGCTATTGCAGTTGGTGCTGTTTCAATACTAAACTATAAATCTATCCATATTGGATTTTAAATGTTCAATCGTATAATTGACAACAGCCGCCTACTAACTATAAATCTATCCATATTGGATTTTAAATACATAGTCACAGTTTGCGTGAGTATAACCGCCTTGCTATAAATCTATCCATATTGGATTTTAAATAACATTCTCAAAGACTCTTGGGAATTTGGCTCAATTCTATAAATCTATCCATATTGGATTTTAAATACTTTGCAAACATTGATTGATATTCAGCAATATTTTCTATAAATCTATCCATATTGGATTTTAAATGCGGTATCAGCAACAACAAAAACAATGCAGTTTTCGCTATAAATCTATCCATATTGGATTTTAAATTTACGTGACTTTCGCAATGAGTGTTGCGCATATACTCTATAAATCTATCCATATTGGATTTTAAATAGATTTTTTAGGTCAGTGAACAGATTATCAACAAGCTATAAATCTATCCATATTGGATTTTAAATATTGAGAATTATTCAATGACTGAAAACGGAAACGAACTATAAATCTATCCATATTGGATTTTAAAATACATTTTTACATTGTCAAGCATAGAAAGAGAAAAGCTATAAATCTATCCATATTGGATTTTAAAAGAAATAGTAAGATTATAGCCAAATACTGTAAAATCCTATAAATCTATCCATATTGGATTTTAAAAAAAAGCAAGACGGGAAAACTAACACATACATATACTATAAATCTATCCATATTGGATTTTAAAATTTCTAAAATTATCAAAAAATGTGATTGCTAATTCCTATAAATCTATCCATATTGGATTTTAAAAGTTTCATCAAATGAAACATTCCAGTCTGAAATTAACTATAAATCTATCCATATTGGATTTTAAAACGATAAATTTACATCAAGTTTACGCTCATTAGCTGCTATAAATCTATCCATATTGGATTTTAAAATTGTAATCTTGAATTATTTCATAAGGCTCTAACTCAACTATAAATCTATCCATATTGGATTTTAAAAAAAAGAATTAAATGCACATCAGTATTACCATAGTAGCTATAAATCTATCCATATTGGATTTTAAAAATTTGCTTATCAAGTAAGTTATATTTCTGAACAGCTATAAATCTATCCATATTGGATTTTAAATTTTATTTTGTGAGGGTACTTTTTGAGGGTACACAGGCTATAAATCTATCCATATTGGATTTTAAATACAAGCTCAAAGATGAACGCATTATGAGTGCTAAGCTATAAATCTATCCATATTGGATTTTAAATAAGATTGATATTAAATACTATGAGTTAAATAACTACTATAAATCTATCCATATTGGATTTTAAATTCTTTAAATCGTCTGTGGTCGATTTTACAAGAGCACTATAAATCTATCCATATTGGATTTTAAATTTCATAGTTAATCATAGCATTTAAGGTCGTGTAAAGCCTATAAATCTATCCATATTGGATTTTAAATTCATGATAATAACTCCTTTATTTTAAATTTAATTTGCTATAAATCTATCCATATTGGATTTTAAATGCCGATTGCTTTCATTGCGTTAAGAAGATATGCAGCGCTATAAATCTATCCATATTGGATTTTAAATAACGGTTTGTATAACCATGGACTTTACCCGTTCTTTCTATAAATCTATCCATATTGGATTTTAAATGTGTAAACTAAATTAAATTTTTCTTTGAGTGCATCTCTATAAATCTATCCATATTGGATTTTAAATAACAGGAAGAAACTACAGCTACAAGATTTACAGAAGCTATAAATCTATCCATATTGGATTTTAAATGTTGCAAGCTGGGTTGATGAGGATAAGGGTTCTGACTATAAATCTATCCATATTGGATTTTAAATATTTCTAACCGTTCCGACGGTGAATTGCTCGAATTCTATAAATCTATCCATATTGGATTTTAAATAGTTCTTATAGATATCTTATTTATTGAATGTCTTGCCTATAAATCTATCCATATTGGATTTTAAATTGGTTCTGCTTATCGTTCAATGATGACTGAAGGTACTATAAATCTATCCATATTGGATTTTAAATTTTTTAAACAAAAGGAGTGTTTTATATGGCAGAACCCTATAAATCTATCCATATTGGATTTTAAATTTCAGTGTTCCGTAACTGTTATAAAAATCATCTACACTATAAATCTATCCATATTGGATTTTAAATGTGCACTCACACTTTGTACTTCTGCCGTTAAACTCGCTATAAATCTATCCATATTGGATTTTAAATAGGTTTTCGGCTTCCTTGCTTGCATCGCTTAAAGCTCTATAAATCTATCCATATTGGATTTTAAATTCACGATTTGATGAAAAACCCGTTGAATCAAACGAGCTATAAATCTATCCATATTGGATTTTAAATACTTTCTTAAGTATTCCCTTAACACCAATACGGCTCTATAAATCTATCCATATTGGATTTTAAATTTTCAGGATTGAATTTGTTGTAATTGACGGCAACAACTATAAATCTATCCATATTGGATTTTAAATTTCTTTTTAGACCCGCTTTTTAAGTTAAGAGATACGCCTATAAATCTATCCATATTGGATTTTAAATAATATTGCAAACCAACCGTCATTGGGATTTGAGAACTATAAATCTATCCATATTGGATTTTAAATGATAAAGAGAAATCACCATTTTCAATGGTTGTATCCTATAAATCTATCCATATTGGATTTTAAATATTGGTTTACTCTGCACGAATATAAAGTAAATGATGACTATAAATCTATCCATATTGGATTTTAAATATAAGGCAGTAGTAGCAGATAGCGATGGGAAGTTCGCTATAAATCTATCCATATTGGATTTTAAATATGTTTACAATCTTCTTAGCTGAACGCTGTAACACCTATAAATCTATCCATATTGGATTTTAAATAATTCAGCTTGAGTCAATTTGTTTTTGGTTCTTAGCCTATAAATCTATCCATATTGGATTTTAAATCAAAATCGTCACGAGATAGGCTGTTGAGCGCTGCGCTATAAATCTATCCATATTGGATTTTAAATGCAAACTTGTCTTGCATATCGGTATATGTGCCTTGTCTATAAATCTATCCATATTGGATTTTAAATTTTAAGGCAGGCAACAGCACTTGCAAGAGCAGTTGCTATAAATCTATCCATATTGGATTTTAAATTGTAGCACTACTTTTTGTTTATCGGTATTTTGCATACTATAAATCTATCCATATTGGATTTTAAATAGCGTCATTTAAAACCTTCAGTAATTCAACCTGGTCTATAAATCTATCCATATTGGATTTTAAATATGAACAAATGCTAAACAAAATTGCTAAACAAAATCGCTATAAATCTATCCATATTGGATTTTAAATTTAGTCTACGAAACGACAAGCAGAATATTATCGCTCCTATAAATCTATCCATATTGGATTTTAAATGTTTTGCCTTTCGGGATTTTCAAATTTGAATTGAACCTATAAATCTATCCATATTGGATTTTAAATGATTTTTTCCATAATCGAACCAAATTCCCAACTATCCTATAAATCTATCCATATTGGATTTTAAATATATGAAAAAAAGCTCTCTCAGGAATGAGGGAGCTCTATAAATCTATCCATATTGGATTTTAAATAGCGTCATTTAAAACCTTCAGTAATTCAACCTGGTCTATAAATCTATCCATATTGGATTTTAAATATGAACAAATGCTAAACAAAATTGCTAAACAAAATCGCTATAAATCTATCCATATTGGATTTTAAATAAATATGACATAAAAAGTTAAAATATATTTTATACTATAAATCTATCCATATTGGATTTTAAATTTTATCATCATTATCATTATTAAGTATAATTATATTCTATAAATCTATCCATATTGGATTTTAAATGAAAACGCTAAAGATGTTACTACAGACAACAAAGAACTATAAATCTATCCATATTGGATTTTAAATTCCTGCAATATTAATAGTATTTATTAAATAATTCTTCTATAAATCTATCCATATTGGATTTTAAATCATCTTCATGGCTATGTCTTTTACACAATCCTCAACTATAAATCTATCCATATTGGATTTTAAATTATTCCAGACGCAGTAAAAGACAACTTCCTTGCAAAGCTATAAATCTATCCATATTGGATTTTAAATTACAAATGCACTTTGCCTTTGTTTTTCGCTATGTCCTATA
>OGXK01001224.1_pt1 | contig 13537 bp, 9 predicted proteins | sample 1576261 | NCBI WGS metagenome assembly OGXK01 (sample SAMEA3541581, study PRJEB24748) | human gut metagenome | biome: human gut; feature: human-associated habitat; material: faeces | place: China | collected 2012 | reverse complement strand
AATCAGCATCTCATCCTCATCATACCGGTAAATCCGGTAATTGGGAAACATGGATTTCAATAGTTCCGCAACTTCCATCAGTCTGCGGTTGCCGCTGATATAGCCAAACTGTTTATTAATCTCCGACAGATGGATCACATCGGTTGTAATCACGCCAAGTGAACAGAACATATTGTCCGCACCAGTGCGTGCCATAACGGACAATCCCTCCCGGTTCCAGAGACCTGTCAGTTTGTCATGTGTGCGGTCATATTCCTGCTGTTCCTGAAGATTGCGAAGTTCAATCCGCGCAGCCAGTGTCGTGCGACTCCGGATGTCGTGACCAGCACCTCTCCCAGTTCTTTTACCGCCGGCGCGATAGTGACGTTTACTTTTATTCTTTCTCCCTTGGCTAATTTAACTTTCTTTTCTACCGTTTGATAACCGATAGCCGAAACGACGAGTGTATATTCACCTGCTGTCGTTTTCAAATGATATATACCTTTTTCATCTGTATAGCATCCTTGGTTGGTCCCTTTCAGATAAACTGTCGCAAAATCCACCACTTCTTTCTCCGTGGACATCACTCTGCCCGAAATTAAACTACTACGATGACGCCCATGTTGTGAATATACGGATACGGAAAACAAGAATGCCAGAAAAACCAAAAAACATTTATTGCTCATCTCCTTTTTACCTTTTTACTTTATAACTTTTTCATTGTTCTAAAAGCGATGCAAAGGTAAGCAGAAAAAGAAGTGCTAAACAATCCCTATCTATTGGTAAAAATAAGACAACAAAAATGAAGTATATAGATATGTACAATACCTATATATAAGTAAATACTAGATAATTTAAATAAAAAAAGAAAAGAAACCCTACTTCAGCCAACTCGCCAACACACGTTCCGTTACCTCCCACAACTGCTCTTTTTGCACATGATTCGTGTATTTATCAGACAAGTTTTTCCGGTGGTTATTGACATACAATTGTCCTGTCACACCGGCTTCCTTTTCGTCCAACAGTAAACCGATTGCCGTAGAAGCCCCTTTCTTGGGTTTACGGATAAAAGGACGGAAAAAAATATCCGTCAACGGATCGAACCACTTGTGCATAGTGATGATATCAGTAGAAACAATTCCCGGATCGGCAGCATTGACGGTAATCCCCTTCTCTCGAAGTTGCTCGGAAAGTTCGAAAGTAAACAATAATAAAGCCAGCTTCGTGTTACTGTAAACAGGAATCCTCCAAAACGTTCCCGTTTTCCCTCTATGAAAGAAATCTGGGAAGTCGAGCTTGCCGATTGCGTATGTACAGGAAACCATATTTACGATACGCGCTCCACGCACCATCAGCGGAATTAATTTCCGGGTAAGCAGATAAGGTCCCATGTAGTTCACACTTACCGTTCGTTCGAATCCTTCGGAAGTAGTATGAAAACCTGTCTCCATCGTTCCGGCATTGTTCATTAACAAAGAGATGGGAAGATTCCTTTCTAAGATCTGACTGGCAAAAGCAACTACGGATTGCATAGAAGATAAATCGATAGCTATTACTTCCAAATCCGGGTTTCCGGTTTCCTTGCTCAAACGTTCACGAACAACCTCCGCTTTCTTCGGATGATAACAAGCCATTATGATTCGATAACCGGCTTTGGCTACGGCACGTGTTATTTCTGTTCCCATTCCTCCGTCCGCACCGGTGATGATTGCCCATTTCATTTCACTCATTTTTTCTCCAGTTTATCAATCTCCTTTTGTAAAGAGGAAGGTAATTGTTCTTTCAAATGTTGATGACAAGCCATTTCTATCGTATACATACGTCCTATGCAATAATTACTGTGTCCACAGTTGCAGCGTGCTTGTTCTTCCTGTTTCATCCGGTTCACGAACCCCGGTTCGTTGAGCAATGCTCTCGCCATCTGCACGGCATCAAAACCGGAATCGAGCACTTCATCTATTTTCTGACGGGAAACAAGACCACCGACATAAATCAACGGCGCATCCGGAAGAGCCGCACGGAATTTTAGTGCATCTTCAAGGAAATAAGCCTCTTTGAAGGGTACAGAGGGTATCATCCATTTGCCAAACATACGGACTCCGTATTTCAGCCACCAACAATTCATATAGTAAGACATCGAACGAATCGGCATGGCACCTCTCATCACATACATCGGCGCTTTACTGACAAAACCACCACTCAACACCAATCCATGAGCGCCAAGTTCCAACAGACGTTTGGCCACTTGTATGGATTCGTCTATCTCCATTCCTCCTTTGAAACCGTCGCGCATATTCATTTTTACGAAAACTGCCATATCACTGCCTGCCGCTTTCATCACTTCTTCCATCACCATATCCATAAAACGCATCCGGTTTTCGAGCGAACCACCATATTCATCTTTCCGATGATTGGTGTAGGGAGACAGGAATTGACTAATCAAATAGCCGTGCCCCGCATGTACTTCAACGGCGTCAAATCCGGCTTTCCTCGCCAGATTGACTGCATTTCCATACGCTTGCGCCATTTCCGGCAACTCTTCTTTTTCCATTCCACGCACAAACGTAGGAGAATAGAGGTTGAAGCCTGAAGATGCGGATATAGGAGTGACACCACATATATTTTTATGGGACATATTTCCACAATGCCCGATTTGTATACCTACTGCGGCACCTTCATCGTGCACGGCTTTTGTCAGTTCATGTAAACGGGGAATAATGGACGGACGCAACCACAACTGACGGTCGAAAGAAAGTCCGCTTTGTGTCACGGCAGCATAAGCCACTGTTGTCATACCCACTCCCCCCGCAGCTACCGACCGATGGTAATCCAGCAACATTTGCGTGGGAGTATTCTCCGGACACATGCTCTCAAAAGCTGCCGAACGGATCGTTCGATTCCGCAGCGTCAAAGGGCCAAAGGTGACCGGGCTAAAAAGTTTAGATTCCATAGTAGTTGATATTTTATTTAAGTCATACGTAAGTCATGATAAAAAGCGCCCCTAATAAAGGAAAGGGAACACTCGTTTCCGTTCTCCCACTGCGTCTCCGAATTCTTCGCGGTAACGGCACCAAATAGCGTTGGCACGGGGAACAAGGTTAGCAATCGTCCACCAAAGGAAGACCAGACCGGAAAGTGAACAAGTGAGTATCGCCCAACCTGCCCATTCTACTATCTCACCGAAATAGTTGGCGGAAGTGACATAACGGTACATTCCTTTTTGAGGCAGATAATGCCGGGTGTCTCCCGGTTTGCGCAAATGACGGATGATATAATCCGACTGCCAGTTCAACAGCATACCTGCGAAAAAGAGCAGTGTGCCGATAATAAACCACGGTGAAGTGAACCAACCGGATTGATACATCGTTTCGGGAGCAAGATAGAAAATCCATTTCCCTTGCATATAGCCATTCAGCAAATTAAAAAGAACTCCCATCGACATGATTGCCAGTGGCATCTTACTTTTCCCTTTCAATAGTAAAGGGAAGATGAAAGCACGCTGAAAATAGTGAATTTGAAAGAAGAGGAAGAAAGTGAAAATCACCGGCTCGAACCGACGTTCGGAATAGATCCACATCACGCACATCACCACGAAAACCGGAGCTTCCATCAATATCCAGGCTAGTTTATTGGAGATAGCTACTCCCCACGATGCTGTGCGGAAAATACCATATCCGGCTTTCACAAAGTAAAGGGCGATAAAAACAAACAAAGCAATCAGGCTCATCACCCCCAGAAACAGATTAAAAGTATCTATACTCATACCGATCTATTTTGTAACACGCAAAAATAACAAAAATGAGATAAATGACGATACAAAAAATAGAAAGAATCTGAAGTACATTCTTTTACGAACATAAAAAAGGAGAAAATGTAAAATTTCCCGGATGTGCTTCTGAAATGATCGGGCACACATCCGGGATTACTTATCTATTCAATAAAAGGATTGGTTCTTATCAGCGTTTCTTAATTGGGATATAAGCCAAATCATCAAGTACATTTTTATAAGCCGGGCGGATAATCCGTTTACCGTCGAAGGTCAATTCTTCATTGCGGTGTGCACACCAGCCTACGATACGTGCCATGGCAAACAGTGGAGTGAAGATTTCCTGCGGCAAACCGATCATTTCATACACGAAGCCCGAATAGAAGTCGATATTGCTGGACACTGTCTTTCCGTTGTTTTTAACCCGTCCGAAAGTAGCGATGGCACGTTCTTCCAACAGTTCGAGGAAAGCAAATTCGCTTTCTCTGCCTTTTTCACGGGCAAGGTCGCGAGCCAGTTCTTTCAATAGAAGAGCACGAGGGTCGGAGATGGTATAAACGGCATGTCCGATACCATAGATCAATCCGGTTTTGTTATACACTTCTTTGTTCAACATTCGGGTGTAATAAGTGTCTATCTCATCTACACTTGTCCAGTCTTTAATATTTTCCTTCAGGTGCTGAAACATGTCGGCAACCTGAATATTGGCACCTCCGTGAAGCGGGCCTTTCAGCGAACCGATACCGGCGGCGATGGCCGAATAAGTATCTGTTCCAGTAGAAGAAGTAACACGAACGGTGAAAGTGGAGTTATTACCACCACCGTGCTCTGCCTGAAGAATCAATAACAAATCAAGGGTGCGTGCATCCAGTTCGGTATAGTCTTTTTTCAGCATATACAGGAAATTTTCGGCAATAGAGAGCTTTTCCTGCGGATGGCGGATATGCAGAGAACGTCCGAAAGTAGCATGACGAAGCATATTATAAGCATAAGCGATGATAGTGGGGAACTTTGAAATCAGTTCAATACTCTGACGCATCAGGTTATCCCGGGAGGTATCATCCGCATTTGCGTCAAAACGATACATTTCCAATACACTGCGTGAAAGAATATTCATGATGTTGTTTCCTTCCAACTCGATGATGTTCATTTTCGTTTTCTGTTCCAACGGCATATTGTCGTTAATCAACTCACGGAAAGAAAGCAATTCTTCTTTATCCGGCAGACGTCCGGAAAGCAATAGGTAAGCCACTTCTTCGAAGCCAAAGCGTTTCTCTTTGATTATAGCGTGAGAAATATCTTCTACATCATAACCGCGATAGAACAGTTTTCCCGGTATGGGTTTCAGTCCACCACCCGGAACACGTTCATATCCTACTACATTACCGATTCTGGTTAAACCTACCAATACACCTGTGCCGTCTTCATTACGCAATCCGCGCTTCACATCAAACTTGGAGAACAATTCTGTATCAATCCGGGTAGCTTCCTTCATTTCCTCGGAAAGCTTGTAAATCAAGTACTCTTTTTTCATCTTTCTTCGTTTTTATTCGTTACTTTTATTTTTCAATTCTTTCCACGATCTCACGAGTGAAAGCGGAAGTAGAGAGGGAGGTTCCATTCGGCATAAAACGGGCTAAATCGTGTGTAGCACGAGCGTCCAGAAAGCTTTGTTCCAAGGCTTTCTCTATCAGAGCAGCCGCTTCTTTCCAGTCAAAATATTCTAGCATCATTACTGCCGAAAGGATAATAGAACAAGGGTTCACCACATCTTTTCCCGCAATATTGGGGGCTGTTCCGTGAGTCGCTTCAAAGATGGCATGACCTGTCTGGTAGTTGATATTTGCTCCCGGAGCGATGCCGATACCGCCTACCATGGCCGCCAGTTGGTCGGAAACGTAGTCTCCGTTGAGGTTTAAGGTGGCTATCACGGAATATTCTTCGGGAATCAGGAGTGTATTTTGCAAGAAAGCATCCGCAATGCAATCTTTTATCACCAGTCTGCTATCTGCCAAGGCATCGCCAAATTCACGTTGCGCCAGTTCGTAGCCCCATTTTTTGAAACCACCTTCGGTAAACTTCATAATATTCCCTTTATGCACCAACGTTACGGAAGGCAAATGATGGTCGAGCGCATACTGGCAGGCAGCACGTACAAGACGCTCCGTGCCCTCACGTGATACAGGTTTCACACCGAAAGAAGAGGTTTCCGGGAAACGGACTTTTGTCACGCCCATTTCGTCTTTCAGGAATTGATAGAACTTTTCAGCTTCCGGAGTTCCGGCTTCCCATTCGATACCTGCATAAATATCTTCCGTATTTTCACGGAACACACACATATTCACTTTCTCCGGTGATTTGACAGGCGACTGTACTCCCTGATACCAACGAACCGGACGAAGACAGACGTATAAATCAAGTGTCTGACGCAGTGCTACGTTCAACGAACGGATTCCACCTCCGACAGGAGTTGTCAACGGACCTTTGATTCCTACCAGGTATTCCTGAAAGGTTTCCATTGTTTCATCCGGCAACCAGGAACCAGTCGCGTTGAAGGCACGTTCTCCCGCCAACACTTCTTTCCATTCGATCCGACGTTTGCCGCCGTATGCTTTCCGGATAGCTGCGTCCACTACGGCTTGCATGGCAGGAGTTACTTCGGCTCCTACTCCATCGCCGGTAATATAAGGTACGGTAGGCACATCGGGTACCAACAGCGTACCATCTGTTTGCATAGTTATTTTGCTCATTTTTTATCTTGCATTTAAGGCAGAACCGGCACGGAACCAGGCTATCTGCTGTTCATTATAGGTATGTTGCACTTCAAAACTTTCTTTCGTTCCGTCTTCGTGATGAAGAATAATCGTCAGATTGCGCCCCGGTGCGAAATGGACTAAGCCTGATACGGACAGAAGATCGTGTTCCCGAATCTTGTCATAGTCTGCTTTATCTACAAAAGTAAGAGCAAGCATTCCTTGTTTTTTCAGATTTGTTTCGTGGATACGGGCAAAACTCTTAGCCAAAATGACACGTACATTGAGGAAGCGTGGTTCCATGGCTGCATGTTCACGGCTGGAACCTTCTCCATAATTCTCCTCGGCAACAACAATAGACGGAATACCTTCGGATTTATACATCTTTGCCGTACCGGAAACTGTTCCATAAGTATTTGTCGAACGATTCCAAACACAGTTCGTTTCACCATTGAAAGCATTGACAGCTCCCATCAGCATATTGTCGGAAATATTCTCCAAATGCCCCCGGAAGCGGAGCCACGGACCTGCCATAGAGATATGGTCGGTAGTACATTTTCCCTGTGCTTTAATCAATAAAGGCATGTTCAGCAAGTCCTGTCCGTCCCATGCCGGGAAAGGAGTCAGAAGCTGAAGACGTTGGGAATCCGGTTTTACCCTGATTTCCGTTTTTGCTCCGTGCGGGGCAATATACCCTTCATTTCCCTGTTCAAAACCTTTCAAAGGAAGTTCATCTCCTACAGGCTCGGAGAGTTTCACTTTTTCTCCGTTATGATTCACCAGTCTGTCTTTCAACGGGTTGAAACAGAGATCACCGGCTATTGTTAACGCCATCGTTAGTTCCGGAGAAGCTACAAACGCATAGGTGTTGGGATTACCGTCAGCACGTTTGGCAAAATTACGATTGAAAGAGGTGACGATTGAGTTTTTTCGTGTCGGATCGTCCGTCTGACGTTTCCACTGACCGATACAAGGTCCACAGGCATTTGCCATAATCGTGGCTCCCAGCCGTTCAAAAGCTTCAATCATACCGTCTCTTTCGGCAGTAGCCCGGATTTGCTCCGAACCCGGATTGACAATCAGCGGAGAAGCGACGCTCAAATTCTTTTCTGTCACTTGCTTTGCCAGAGAAGCTGCACGGCTCAAATCCTGATAAGAAGAATTGGTACATGAACCTATCAAGCCCACCTCCATTTTACGGGGGTAGCCGTTCAATAACACTTTTTCTGCAAATTCAGAGATGGGAGTAGCGGCATCCGGTGTAAACGGCCCGTTTATATAAGGTTCGAGTTCTGACAAATCTATTTCAATCACACGGTCGTAATAGTTGGATGGTTCGTCGGTCACAATGTCGTCTGCACGAAGATCTGCATCAACAGATTCAGCCCAATCAACTACACAATCTCTTCCGGTAGCTCTCAAATAAGTAGCCATGCGCCCGTCAAAGGGGAACAAAGAGGTAGTAGCTCCAACTTCGGCACCCATATTGCAAATGGTAGCTTTCCCGGTAGCAGAAAGGGATTCGGTTCCGGGACCAAAATATTCGATAATAGCATTCGTTCCTCCTTTTACGGTAAGGATGCCGGCCAATTTCAGGATTACATCTTTCGGAGAGGTCCAACCGCTTAGTTTTCCGGTCAGACGGACACCGATAATCTTCGGCATTTTCAGCTCCCATTCCATTCCTGTCATCACATCCACGGCATCCGCTCCACCGACACCGATAGCCACCATGCCCAGTCCGCCTGCATTAGGCGTATGAGAGTCTGTTCCCACCATCATACCGCCGGGGAAAGCATAGTTTTCGAGCACTACCTGATGGATAATTCCTGCTCCCGGTTTCCAGAAGCCGATGCCATAACGGGAAGATACATCACGGAGGAAATCGTATACTTCTTCATTGGTCAGTCTTGCCGTAGCAATATCCGCCTTTGCACCTTTATACGCCTGTATCAAGTGATCGCAATGCACTGTCGAAGGCACAGCCACCTGATCCTTACCTGCATTCATAAATTGAAGCAAAGCCATCTGCGCAGTTGCATCCTGCATAGCCACACGATCGGGACGGAAATTCACATAATCCTCCCCCCGTTTGTAATCTTTCAAATCGGCTACATCATACAGATGAGCATACAAAATCTTCTCGGCCAACGTCAAAGGGCGTTTTAGTATAGCCCGTACGTGTTCTACCTTTCCTTTATAAGCAGCGTAGAAAGCTTCTAACATAGTCACATCATATACCATATTGCTTTTTGTTTTTTTAGTCTATCTATTAAAATAACGAACGACGTTCGAGTAATGTTTAACAAAATGAAATATTTTTTCTACCCGGAACGAAGATTTGTTACCTTTGCGCCTATTATGAGTAATAATCCGAAAAGTCCCATTATAGACCTTCAGCAACAGCAACTCCTCCTGCGGATGGAGTATGAATATGAGAAGGAAGAATTTAAGCGGCAGACCGAAACAATGGGTGTTGCCCGTAAAGTGAAGCGCGGTCTCTGCTGGTATCCTGTCTCTCTTGGCCGAAGTTACTACAATTCGCTGAATCAGCTTGTAATAGATATTACACGGACCGAAAATAAAGAAATAGAGCATTCCTTTGAGTTCGGCCGTCCTGTTTGCTTTTTCCACCAGTCATTCGAAGGAAAAGTGAAGTATATGGATTTCATCGCTACCGTCAGCTTTGCCGACGAAGAACGAATGGTCGTAGTACTCCCCGGAGCGGGAGCTTTAGCGGAACTGCAAACTGACGGTATACTGGGAGTACAACTTTATTTTGACGAAACATCGTACCGGGCCATGTTCGAGGCACTGGAAGACACGATACGTGCCAAGGACAACCGCCTGGCGGAACTGCGCGACATTTTGCTGGGTACCCAAAAGCCGGGATTCCGCGAATTATATCCTGTCCGCTTTCCATGGCTGAACAGTACACAGGAAACAGCAGTCAACAAGGTGCTCTGTACGCGTGACGTATCTATTGTTCACGGTCCTCCGGGAACCGGAAAGACAACGACTCTTGTCGAAGCGATTTACGAAACGTTACACCGGGAACCACAAGTGCTTGTCTGTGCACAAAGCAACACGGCTGTCGACTGGATTTGTGAGAAACTGGTAGATCGGGGAGTCCCCGTGCTCCGCATTGGAAATCCAACCCGGGTCAACGACAAAATGCTTTCATCCACCTACGAACGCCGGTTTGAAAGTCATCCTGCCTATCCGGAGCTTTGGGGAATCCGTAAATCTATCCGCGAAATGGGTAGCCGGATGCGCCGGGGTAGTTATTCTGAACGGGAAGGAATGCGTAATCGCATGAGTCGTCTCCGCGAGCGTGCCACGGAATTGGAAATACAAATCAATGCCGATCTTTTCGACAGTGCCCGCGTAATTGCTTCTACCCTAGTCAGCAGCAACCACCGCCTGCTCAACGGACGTCGTTTTCCGACTTTATTCATCGACGAAGCTGCACAAGCCCTCGAAGCTGCCTGCTGGATCGCTATCCGCAAAGCAGACCGGGTCATCCTTGCAGGAGATCATTGTCAACTTCCGCCGACTATCAAATGTATAGAAGCTTCCCGTGGAGGATTGGATCATACGTTAATGGAAAAAGTGGTTCAGCAAAAACCTTCCGCGGTCTCTCTATTAAAAGTACAGTACAGAATGCATGAAACCATCATGCAGTTTCCCTCCGACTGGTTTTATCACGGAGAACTGGAAGCTGCTCCGGAAGTACGCTATCGGGGGATTCTTGATTTCGACACTCCCATGAACTGGATCGATACTTCAGAGATGGACTTTCACGAAGACTTTGTAGGCGAAAGTTTCGGACGCATCAATAAGCAGGAAGCCAACCTACTACTGCAAGAACTGGAAACTTACATCGAACGTATCGGCAAAGAACGGATACTGGATGAAAGAATTGATTTCGGTCTGATTTCACCCTACAAGGCGCAAGTGCAATATTTGAGGGGAAAGACCAAAGGGAGCAGCTTTTTACGTCCTTTCCGCAGCCTCATCACCGTAAACACGGTAGACGGTTTTCAGGGACAGGAGCGAGATGTCATTTTCATCAGTCTTGTACGTGCCAACGAGGATGGACAGATTGGATTCCTGAATGATTTGCGAAGAATGAATGTAGCGATTACAAGGGCACGAATGAAGCTTGTTATATTAGGAGATGCCTCCACCCTTACCAAACATCCTTTCTATAAAAGATTGATGTTATTCATTAAAAAGGAGGATTAAATACTTAATCCTCCTTTTAACAAAGCACACTTTCTCCCGAAACCACACTTTTTTTAACACAAACAAAACAAACAATATTTTACATCAGTACTATTCTTAATTTTTCACCCTCAAAGATAGTCGATTATTCCAATGCACTCCAACTATTTCCACCATTTTATTTGCGGATCGCGCGTTTTTGCCCATTCTGCAAATTTAGGATATGTTTTATCAATGCGCTGATTCTCCTTTTTAAGATCTAAATTCAAAATAGAAGCGTCCAAACGAGCATCTACATGAATTGCAAACGGAAAACCATCTTTGCAAATGAAATAGGTACCATCTACATCACCACGAGAAATATCAGCTCCGGAAGGGAAACGATTATTCGCACCAGTCGTCGGCTTATGATCTGTCAGATGGACTTCTGTGGCAGAGTTGAATACTTTTATAAAAGGATTATAAGGAGCTACCACCACTGATTTATCAAGAGTAGGATTATTAAATTGTATGGATACCGTATATGTCTTCTCTTGAATATTCTGATTAATCATATCCTCCGCATTCACATTGGATACTCCCAATTCAGCTTTAGCATCCTTGAATAATGTTATCACATTACCTGAATAGGAAGAAGCTTCACTACCATTAACCGTTACTTTAGAAGCTTTACTCAAATCGAAAGGAACTTCATAAGCAAACGAGTTCTTATAATTAGCTCCCGTCCAAGCCAAGGTGAACTTATCAATAATATTAAGAACCTTATTATCTATATTATAATCAACGCTTGACTGATATTTCATGACTACATCATTCAAGTCATAATCTCCTTGTTCCGGCCAGTTATCTTCAAAGCCAAGCACTCCAGAATACATTTCTGTTCCTTGTCGATCACCCGGATTAGGAACATCCGGAACTTCAATAGCAGCAATAGGATTAGAAGAGATAACGAAAGCAACATCATTATAGTCATTTTCACCGTTTTTCCAGTCTTCCATAGTGATAACATTCACTCTATCACCTGCTTTATTTTTTGCTGCAAAAATTGCAGTGTGAGAAATTTTGTCACTATTCAAAGATTTGGTTGAGTAGAACATATTCCCATTAGCCTTGGCATTTACCCAGCCATTATTCCATATCAAGAAACCAATCTTTGTATTTGCCGGAATACGTTCCGGGTCCTTTTGAGGGAAATTACCAGTCTCATTTATATATTTTAAATTAACTGCAACCCCACTATAATAACCTAAACTATTTCCATGTGCGTTAGGAAATATGACACATGCATGCTTTGTTGCCTTCCTTATTTCATCAGTAGAAGCATCTTTCGGATAGCAATAATAAGCAAATACACTTTTCGCTCCTGTGTCTCCCCCAAAATAGTTAATAACGACATTTGCATCTTCTTTTATCAGAATATCAGCATTATCAGTAACTAAAGGTCCTACGTTATTCTTTCCTTCCGGAAAATATGTCGTTATATAACTCTTGAGAGTTGCATCCACGTTGATCTTCTTAGAAGCATCCAAATAGTCAGGCTTACCTGAATTTGCATTCCAAGTTCCTAATACGTTCGGGATTACATCTGTAATAAATTTCACCGCAGCCCTTGTTTGTGCACTTCTCGTTGATGAATCCACAGGAGTAACATCAAGAGCATTCTCAAAGGTTATTTTTGCGCTGACATCCGAACCGACAACTTTAGTTTTATACAAAGTCGGCACACCAAAATCCGGAGAATAAATATAAACTTCTGAAACTGCTGTCGGGAAAGAAGCCGGTTTGATATAACGTCCTTGTATATCTGTAAATCCGGTTGCAATGTGTGACACCCCTGCTTTCTTTATAATCTGACCGCCTTCTGCCACATAAGAAAGCGGATTTTCAGCATAAACTTCAAAATAAGCCCTAGGACATTCCTTTCCATAATCAATATTCAATTGAATATTTTTAGTAGTAGCAAAGTCGAAATAGTTATCTAAAGTAACTTCTTCTTTATCTCCTGAATTAGCAGGATCATATACATCTTTCTGTAAACAGCTTGAGAAAGCAACAGAAACAACACTGATAACACATGCTAATTTAGCAATGTTAATCATTCTCTGGGGTAAGTTAAAACACATCATACTTCTCGTTCATTTTATTTGATAGTGCAAATATAAACATAAACTTGCATATTTTAATCACATTATTGATATATTTTTCAAAAAAAAGTTTCTGCAAGCTTCACCTACCCATTTTTAAATATCTTATTAATAAAAAAGGAGAAAGCAAAAAGCCCTCTCCTTCTTTTAAAACTTGTATAATCTGGTCTAATTAATTATTCTCCGGACGAAGTTTACGAACAGTTACAGCAGTCTGCCACATTTCGCTCTCGCGTAATTGACGGAGTTCTTCGTTCAATTTTTCACGATAATCAGGTTGTGAATTACTGTCGATAGAAATCTGTGCTTCGTTACCAGTCTTCACACTGTTATACAACTTTTCAACTACCGGTTTGATAGCATCGTGGAATGGGCCCATCCAATCGAGAGCACCACGTTGAGCAGTAGTAGAGCAGTTAGCGTACATCCAGTCCATACCGTTCTTTGCGAACAACGGCATCAATGACTGTGTCAGTTCTTCCACTGTTTCATTGAATGCTTCAGAAGGACTATGACCGTTTTCACGCAATACTTCGTACTGTGCCAGCAACAAACCTTGGATAGCCCCCATCAATGAACCACGTTCACCTGTCAAGTCAGAAGTAGCTTCACGTTGGAAAGTTGTTTCGAACAGATAACCGGAACCGATACCGATACCTAGTGCGATA
>OGXK01001222.1_pt1 | contig 13543 bp, 7 predicted proteins | sample 1576261 | NCBI WGS metagenome assembly OGXK01 (sample SAMEA3541581, study PRJEB24748) | human gut metagenome | biome: human gut; feature: human-associated habitat; material: faeces | place: China | collected 2012 | reverse complement strand
TAAGATCTGCATTATCCAGATTAATATCCAGATTCATCCGGGTATCCCATGCAGACGGTCATTCGGTTTTCAAGCTTCGATGAAGGCTCTGAAATTAGACTAACACATTCATAGAAGATTTTTTAGGAGGTCGTACCTCCGGTTTTTGGTTGTAAAAAAGCGGAAGTGATGCTTCCGGTTCTTTGCTGCAAACCATTGAAAAAATTATATCACATCGTAAATTTTATTTTTAGGAACTGGTAGTTCCGGTTTTTAAAAAATATGAAGTGAATTTCAAGGCAAAATCGGAACTATTGGTTCTGGTTTTGCGTATCAACGTAATTTCAAATTTTGAGTGCCGTTCTCTCTGCATGGTGTTCCTGCCCCCTTTCGGCGGCGTTTTCCGGCTCTCCCACTTGGGGGTCATGGCCGGGTATCCCATGCAGACGGTCATTCGGTTTTCAAGGTTCAATTGGTGTCTTGCTGGTAGCTTATCACACTTTCAAAAGAATCTTTAGGACCTGACAGGTCCGGTTTTGCGTGGATTTTATCCTGAATTCTCTTGAAAATCGGACATCGTGCCCGGTGCGTAAGATAAGTATACCGTATCCTTTTGCTGCTGAACAGGAAGTATTCGTTCCGGTTTTGAGGTCTTTTTTCGGCTTTTATGGGCAAAAACCGGAAGCTTTAGTTCCGGCTAACCACTGGATCGCTTTTATCATAGCAGAAATTTCGTTGAATTTTTAGGAGGTCGCACCTCCGCTTTTGCATACAACTTGCTTTAGCTGCGTGCATTTCGTTGTGCGCAAAAACAACCGTCCGCTTCAAGTTAAACTTGAAAACGGACGGTCTGGCATACAGGATGATTTTCAAACTAGGAAGCACATCGAGAAGCTTCATAGTACCCGCAAGCAGGGCAGACGTATATACAACGTCTGCATCTGCAAGCAATGTTTTCGTCTATACAAAAACACTTTTTGCGTTGCAAAATGCTTGTTGGGAAATCCCAAACCCTTGAACTGCATCCTGTGGATGCAGGCTGTGCGATTGCATCGCTGATTCGTTCAAACTCATCGCAGCCCTATATTATCGCTCACACTCCCGATCAGGATGTCAAATGCAGAAGCGGCCATCTGCATCTACGCAAACAGCCGCTTCATGATTCATTTTGTACTGGTCACTGCAGCACCTTATTCATCAACTCCTGATAGCTGTCCACATGGTCGTATGTCACAAGTCCATCTGACAATTTTGCAAAGAGCTTCTTGGCGCAGTCGATCTTGGATTTCTCGATCGGACGCAGGTTCAGGCTCTCCATCGTACCTTTGGTTTCTGCTACAAAATAGATGTGCTTCACCTTGCCTTCATGGAACACGATTGCCCAGTCCGGGGAGTAGTGTCCAACCGGGGTCGGAATATAGAAGCCTTTCGGCAGTTTTGCATAGATAAAGACTTCCTCTGCACCATCCAGATTTTCCGCAAACTTCCGTTCCACGCTCTTTTCCGCTGTGCCATCGGTGAAAACGTAATCCTGAATCGCCTTTTGTGCCTTGTAAGCCTTATCCATCGTCAGAGCGTGTTTCTCTGCCGTAAAGATGCTGCTGTCGTAGCTGCCCTCAATGGTATCATAGGTGATATGCTCCACGATCATGGTAGCTTTCTGCTCCTTGACCAGCCGGATCACCTTTGCGATAAATTCTTCTGGGTTGTTCTGGTACATCGCAAAGGTTGTCGGCTTGATGCCCTGCAAAATCCGTGCAACGGTATGCCGGGTCAGCGTTGTGCCCTCTGCAATTTTGCCGATCAGGTCATACGCAACCTGACCTGCGTAGTCATGTTCTAATTTTTTTGTTCTGCTCTTGGCATCGCTGAAGCTGCTGCCTTCTCGCACCATATCGGCACTCAGGACATCTTTCTGCCCGGCATAGGTAACGGTATATTGCAGGCGACTGACGTACAGTTCCCTGTCGATGTATTCGATTGCTTTCCGGATCAGTTCCTCAGAATCAAAATCCACCGTATAGGCGTATTTGTGGTTGATCGTCTGCCAGAGCTTCTGGAACTCTGCCTTTTCAAACCGGTCGTTCAGCGGATTTTCCAGCACTTTCGGCTTGTTGCCATCCTCAAACATAGACTTGAGCATACTGTCATCATAAATTGCCTGCACAAGCGTGTGCACGCTCTCTTCAATGGGCTTCAGCGTTTCCGGCACCGGTGCAAGTGTTCCGGTCTGCACATCGTCCCGGTAGTCCTGCGTGACGTTATCCTGCTCATCCACATAGTTATTGCGGACAAGATACTGATAAATTGCCCGTGCCTGACGGTCATCCACCTTAACAATTTTGCCATCCAACCTGATGGTCTTGCCGGTGAAATATGCAATGTCTGCCTTGCGGGGGCGATCATACAGCACTGCTTCGGTCTGCTTTTGCAGTCCGTCTACAAATCCTGCATAGCTCTCGCTGGCAATAACGGTCAGGATGTTGATATCCTGCACCTTATCTCCCAGCACTTCTGCATCCATGCGGTTCCCGTCCTTGTTCACGCACAGACGCAGACCACGGCCTACTTCCTGCCGCTTCTGCGTGGTGCTGTCGCTGTGCTTCAGGGTGCAGATCTGGAACACATTCGGGTTATCCCAGCCTTCCCGCAGGGCGGAGTGGGAGAAGATGAATCGGGTCGGCTCTTCAAAGGACAGCAGACGTTCCTTGTTTTTCAGGATCAGATCATAGGCTGAAATATCATCCGACATATCCGAGCCACGCTTGACCGAACTGTTGACGCTGTGGCCTTTCTTGTCGATGCTAAAATAGCCCTTGTGGACATCATGCACATCGGTTGAATCCAGATAGGCTGTATAAGCAGGGTCGAACAGGGTACGATGCTCATTCAGAACCGAAAGATACTCCTGCTCAAAAATCTTGCCGTACTCGCCCAGCAGCTCGTTTCCGTCTTCATCGTACTGGCGGTATTTTGCCACTTCGTCGATGAAGAACAGCGAAAGCGTCTTGATGCCCAGTTTGAACAGTTCCTGCTCTTTTTCAAAGTGCGAAAGGATCGTTTCATGGATCTGCACTCGGCGCATATCATTTTCAGAAACATCGCCGGTGACATCGCCTTTGCGGATGGTATCGCCGTTCGTAAAAGTCACAATACCCGTGATCGGGTCGATTTCCGACACTACGAAGCCCTTGTACTGCTCCATTTTCTCGGAGATGTAATAGAGATTATCGCCCACATCCAGCGTATGGAACTCTCGCTTCGTGCCGTTCTGGTGGCTGACCTCCAGCTCCACTTTTGCCCGTGGCGGATTCTTCGGGGAAATGAGGATGCTTTCCAGATACAGATACTTGTCCGTACCACGCAGATTTTTGACCTCAAAGCCTTTGACTTCGATTTTCTTGACCAGTCGCTTATTGTAAGCGTCCAGCGCATCCAGAACGTAGATCAGATTGTGCTGCTTGGCGTGGGTAGCAGAGTAGTTCAGCGTGAAAAGCGGATTGAACTTTTTCAGGGCTTTCTGCGTGGCAGAGTCCTCTTTGCCCATCTTCTGCGGTTCGTCCAGAATCAGGATCGGGCGGTTGGCGGCAATCACATCAATCGGGCGGCGGGAGCCGAACTCGTCCCGCTTGGTGTAAATAATTCTCGCAGCGGCATCACCCTTGCGGCCTTCCACGTTCTTGTCCTCGTTCATGGATGCCGCAAACGCCTGCGTGTTGATGATCATGACATTGATGCCGGAATTGCTGGAAAAGGAGTCCAGCTGATTCAGGTTGCTGCTGTTGTAGATAAAGAACCGTGCCTTTTTGCCGTAGCACTCCATAAAGTGATCGGCAGTGATCTCAAAGGACTTCTTTACGCCCTCACGGATGGCGATACTCGGCACAACAACGATAAATTTGCTCCAACCATACCGCTTGTTCAGCTCGAACATGGTCTTGATGTAAACATAGGTCTTGCCTGTGCCGGTTTCCATCTCAATATCCAGAGAACACCTGCCCAGCGGGGCAACCAGCTTTTCCGACTGATGGACGTTTGCTTCTGCTTGCAATGTGCGGATGTTCTGAAGCAACTCCTGCTCGGTCAGTTGGAGCGTTTCGTTCTTAAAACCGGAATCGTTGATCAAATCCTGTAACTCCACCTGTGTTGCATCGTCCCCATTGGAAACAAGGCTCAGCTGCTGCGGCTGTGCAGACAGGTTTCCCATATCACGCAGGTATGACACGCCTGCATTGTAGGGTTGCCCCTGAAAGACCCGTGCCACCGCATCCACAGCGTCCGTCTGGTACTGCTGAATCTTAAAACTAAACTTCATCTTTGTGGTTTACCTCCTGCTCCAGCATCAGGAACCGGTCAAAATCGCTCTCATACAGGCGATCCTGAATGACACGATACTTTTCGTATTCGGTTTCCGCATGGAGTTTGGCCTGCTCTGCGCTGATTTTACCGGGGCCTGTCAGCAGTTCGTTGCCGTTGAACTCCAGAAAACCGTCCAGACGCTTTGCCCAGTCCTCCATGCTCATGGGGATCTTGCGTTCCGCTTGCAGCTCGGCATAATCCAGATAGAGCGACACGATGCGCTCCAGATAGTTCATTTCCTCTTTGCTCAGGTAGTTTTTGGCTACTGTCACGTCTGCTTTCAGGATTTTCCCATCCGGCGCATTTTCCCATGTGGTAAGCCCCATGTGCTCCTTGTTGGCATCGGCACGCTCCACGATCAGTTCTGCCGCCGTGTGGCGATGGACGGCATAGTGCATCTTATTCTGAACCGTCTGGAAGAACAGCCGGGTCGTCTTGGCGTCCTTGTCGTAATCAAACGCTGTTGCGTACAAATCCGTCACTTTCTGGTAGAACTTGCGCTCTGACAGACGAATTTCACGAATCTGCTGCAACTGACGCTCAAAATATTCATCGGTGAACATGTGGCCTTTTTTCAGCCGTTCCACATCCATTGTCCAGCCCTGAATGGTGTGGTCCTTGACGATCTGCCCCGCCCACTTGCGGAACTGCACCGCTCGCTGGTTGTTCACCTTGAAACCGACTGCAATAATCATTTGCAGATTATAGTGATCCTGTTTGCGGTTAATCTGACGGTTGCCCTCCGTTTGAACTGTCAAGTATTTCTTGACAGTTGCCTCCGGCGTAAGTTCCCCATCCGAATAAATGCGTTTGATGTGCTGGGAAATTGTCTGCTTTGACACATCATATAATGCCGCCATCATCTTCTGCGTCAGCCAGATATTCTCATCCTCATAGCGCATTTCATAGCTTGCATCGCTCTCACCCGTAGAAGCCACAAAGGTCAAATATTCTGCCGCTGAACTGCGAATAGCAAGTTCTTTTTTCTTTTTATCATCCATATCACATTTTCACCATTAAAGAACAGCGATAAGAATAGTAGCAACAAGCGAAGCTAACGCAATACCCGCAGAAACAAGGGCAATAATCAGCATCTTTGTATTATACTTTTTTGCTCTTTCAGCTTCCTGTTTGCTTTCTTCCAGCTCCTTCTCTTTCAGCAGATACAAATCGTTAAGTTTTGAATAGTTATCATTAAGTCCCTCTACCACTTTCTGATTTCCTTCAAGTATTGGTTTTATTTCCTCTGCAAGAATCTCGTTCAGTGGCGTAATGCTATCAATCATTTCCTGATTTCGCCTATTCATTTCATCAATAAACGAGGTATCTATTCTTGGGGTTAAATCAGGTAAGTTAATACCATTAAAATCCATTACAGCACCTTCCTTACCGTTTCCGGGCTATACGTTTCAAAAATCTGGTCAAAGTTCGTTGCAACACTGTCGTTTGCCATGGAGCTGTCACGGAACACGGCATAGTAGGGCTTCATCTGAGCAATCGCCTTGACGGTTTCTTCCGTCACATCATGGTCAAAGCAGGCCAGCAGGAAACCATCTGCCACGTTGAACACCTTTTTGCCCGCAATCTCTTTCACCTCAATGGGACTGGACAGCAGCACACCCAGATCCAGCATCACCTGAAACAGCAAATCTTCCGGGGTACGGTCAGGTTTTACGTTATCCACCAGCGAGAACATATCCTGCTGGCTGACTTCTTCCGGCGTATAGTACACAGGCTTCATGTTGCTATCGTCCAGACGCAGGCAGCGGAAGCCGATGTCCAAATCAGCCGGAGCCGTCAAACCGGCATCCTCTTTGATTTTCCGGCCCGCACGGCGGATACGCTCTTTGCCAATTTCGCAGATGTTCTTATAGCCAGCCTTGTACGCTTCGCTCTTTTCGTCCGTCTTTTCGGGCAGCTGCACCATAATAAATTTACGGTGTCCGCCGTCCTCGGCGTTCAGTTTCATTACAGCATGGGCGGTAGTAGCGGAACCAGAGAAAAAGTCGAGAATAATAGAATCATCCTTCGTGTTCGCAATCTTAAGCAATACATTTAAAAGACGAACTGGTTTTGGACCATCGAAAACCCCATATCCATTAAACAGAGCTTTTGTTTCTTGTTTTGCTTCTTGATTATTTCCGACACTATCCTGGAAAAGGATTGTATTCGGACGCAGCCCCTGTTGAACTTCGGACAAGAACGTTTTCTTCCGAGGAGTTCCATCACCGTTAGAACCAAACCAGATTCTACCATCTGCTTTCCATTTTTCAAATGTGTCCTTACTGCAGCTCCAATATCTGCCGCTTGGAGGAAGAACCTTTCGCCCGCTTGGCGTTTGAATCTCATAAAGCAGGGAGTCCGAACCAGATTTAGCAGACAAAATCACAGAAGTCCAAACTCCGCGAGGGTCATTGTCAGGATTAGCATATCCATTTGGGATTTCACCGTCACGGGGCAACAACCCAATTCGCCAGCCATTTTCATTTTGCATAATATTGGATTTACAATAGCACAGAATATGGTCATGCATTGTAGAGAAATATGTTGCATCATTTGAACGAGAAAACTTTTTTTGCCAAATCAGATCTGCAACAAAATTGGATTCTCCAAATATATCATTGCAAACTTTCAACAAATTGGCAGCTTCTCCATCATCAATGCTAATGAAGATAACACCATCCTCTGCCAGCAAATCCTTTGCAATTTTCAAGCGAGGATAAATCATATTGAGCCAATCCGTGTGAAAACGGCCATTGCTTTCGGTGTTAGTCACCATGCGGTTGCCTTCTTCGTCATACTGGCCGCTGTTTCCCATGTAATCCTCGGTGCTCTGTGCAAAATCATCCTCATAGACAAAGTCATTGCCTGTATTATAGGGAGGGTCAATGTAGATCATCTTGACCTTGCCCAGATAGGTCTCCTGCAAGAGCTTCAGCACTTCCAGATTGTCGCCCTCGATATAGAGGTTTTCACTGTCAAAGCCGCCGGGCGTACCGTCCTTGCCCACGCTGTCTGCCACAACCGGGCGCAGCGTTGCCGTAATGGGCGCATTGGCCGCCAGCATCGCCTTTTTCTTATCCGGCCATGTAAATTGGTAGCGCTCTTCCCGACCCTCCACGATGGAATCGGAAAGCTCCTGCCGCAGAACGTCAAAATCAATGGCGTGTTCTACCTTGCCGTTGCGTTTCACCTCGGTAATTGCATTGGGGAACAGCTTGCCGATCAGCTCAATGTTGCGCTGTACACCGTCAAGGCTGTGCATTTTTAAGTTTTCCATAAAGATCATTTTCCTTTACATCATGCATATCTATTTGCCAGTGTCTTTGAATGAGCAATCTTGTATGCAACCTCAAAATCCTCAAAAAAATCAATTAACTCATTAACCGTATTATAGCTACCATAGTAATAATCAAGCAAACCTGTACTATCGACAAAATTCCAAATTTCACTATTTGGATGTTTGAAATCATCGTGGTATTCTCCAAAAATCTTTTTTAAATCATCATTATTGAACTCCTCAGGAAGCCCCGAAAAAATCCCCCTCAATTTTGAGGGTGTATATAGAGCTGTATCTTCTTTTTGATCTAACGTCCTCCAAAAAACAGTATGATTCATTTCATCATTCACAAGTTGATAAATTATCCTATAGATGAACGATTCCGGTGCAAAGTAATTCGGCAAAAAACAAACCGTCTTTTTGTGCGCACGATCCGTCTCGCCTTTAGCATCAACTTCTTTGTCAAGATAATCCTTGACTTTCGGTTTTTTTGCAGGCAACTCACGGCGTGCATCCCCATCCAATAAAATAATTACTCTATCAAAATAGTTGTCCGCTTTTGATATTTTAATAAGTTCATCACAGCCAAGTGATACTACCGTTTCTAATAGTTGGTTCTCAATTCGGCAGTATTTTTGAAAACTCATTATTTTTTTATGGACGCTAGGCTTTTCAATCGCATAGCAGTCACCACGAAGATCCTCTCCACTTTCTATATTGTCACATTGATGACAAAGTGCCTTCACAAGTAGTCCAAATATATGCCTTCCTACAGTATCCTCAAAATAAATTTTTGTTTTTGGCCTGTCAAATGTTGTTTTACCCAATAAGTCAGCCTTTAGTAATTCATACGAACGCTGCTCTGTTACCATAGGAGCTGAAGGGTTCTTTAGATAAATAACAGAATAGTCTTCCGGATTTTTTTCTTGTTTTCGAAGAAGTTCTTTAAGAACAGTAAGTGAATGTGTACTAACAACGATTTGAATGTTTAATTCCTCTGAAACTTTGTCAAAAAGAGAGAGTAAATTCAATTGAGTATCCGGATGCAGCGAGACCTCAACTTCATCAATACATATAATTGCTCCGTTATACTCTTCCTGTTTTGACAAAAGATAAATATCAACCAATGCGCTAATAATATTTCCGATATTATCCTGCCCTACTGATTGCGAAAGAGTCGGTGTATGCTCCATTTCCATATGAAGTGATGCCCGAGCACTTTCTTTTTTCTCAATCATGCTTAATTCTGCATCATCCTTAATTGTTCCTGGGATAACAGCATTATACCATTCCTTGAACTTTTCGTCCGCCTCATTTTGACATAGTTTGGCTGTTTTCTTTATAGGCTTAATAGTAACGGAATCTTTTCGTTCTCCAAGTGGGTAAAGTCTAGAAATACTCAAATAAATTGTTGGAATTGGAATTCGCGCCGCTCCGCCTATTCCGTATTTTTCCTTTATATATTTTTCATGTTCGCGTTGTTTTCCTTGATCCTGTGTATTAGATGTACGAGGAATTATCCGAATCCCTCTTCCTGTCGCCGTATCGTCTTTAAATGATAGTCTTTTTGAAATTTCCTCTCCGTCAGCCGATTCATATGTCAAATGGATTCTATAATCAGAAAACGGCTCATCCAAATCAACATTAAAAAAGTCATAGAATTCAGGTTGAAAATTGCTGCCAAAATCCGATTTTCTGCTCAAACCAGATCCTGAAGCAATCAATGATACCAAATTTGACTTTCCTACTCCATTTTGACCACTGATTGCGGTTATCTTCTTGCCAATTTCAAAACTCACATTTTTAAAATTGCGAAAATTATCGACTTGAATTTTCTTAAGTTTAATATCCATATTTACATCCTCAAAAAATCAGTTATCTACTTCCGATAAGGTCGCGTGTATATTTTTCTGTTTTATTTCATCATCTGTTGGAATCATAGAAGCGTCCTTAAAGATAATAATTTCTTTTTCTGTTCGTTTAGTGGCAACAGAATAGACACACTCAATCTTTTTACATACCTGTCCTTTATAGAGTTCTAGAATCGCAGAACAATTATCATACGTGATAACCCAATCGATATCGCTCAATTCATCTATTTTATCTCTGATTCGAACGTGATCTTTATATTTAAGAAAATTCATATATAATTTCGGACCTTTTTCATAGTATGGCGGGTCAAAATAAATAAATGCATTTTTATAATACTTAGGCGCATAAGTAGTCAAGAAGCTACAGATATCTTTATTATACAAGTGAATCTTCGAGGAATGCTTTGAGATATTCAAAACCTTTTCTGCCAATGCCTGTCGATTAAAGCGAACATCCATATGCCACTTTCCGCTTTGTTCCTGTCCACCAATAACCCCACCTTTTATTATTCCAGATCGATTGGTTCTATTGAGATAAAACGTTGCGAATCCCAATTCATAGCTGTATTTTTGGGATTGCTTATAATAAATTGATCGTTGATGTTCCCACTCATCAATAGTAAGAGGAACTGTAAAAATATCATTCACGAACCGATTTGGTTGCTCAATGATTGCCCTCCAAAATGAGTAAATTCCTTTATCCAAATCATTTATGACAATTTCTGAAACATCACCATTTAACAGCAACTCTAATGCGATACCAGCACCTCCTGCAAAAGGCTCAATATACGTTCCACCCAAATGTCCGCTTTTTTCTATTAACAATTTTATAAATGGTGAAAGTTTACTTTTTCCGCCAGGATATCGTAGTGGAGAATAATACATACCAGCTCCTCATTTCTTATGTTTTATTATTAAATTACGCTCTTGTACCAGTTCAAACTTCTTCTTCGGCTGTTTTTCCTTACGGATTTTAGCTTCCAGTGCCGCAATTTGTTTTTCCAGCTGCTCTCGCTGCTTCTGCTGCTCCACGCTGTCTTTCAGGGATGTGCTTTCTCCTGCACCAAGCGCATCACCTGCGATCTGCCGGACAAAGTTCTCGTATACAGCATCCAGCGTAAGCCCTTCCAGATGCACCGGCAGGTCCTCCTCGTCCAGCCAGTCCGTAGAATAATAGTGATCAACCTTAAAGGCTGTCTTGCCCGCCGCAGCCTCCTTGTAGCCGATGACAGCACGATACTTGCCATCGTATTCCAGCAAAAAGAGGATGTGATATGGAATTTCCCGGTCGATCTGGCGCAGCACACTCTCGTCCAGCTCCGGGGCAGACAGCCGCACCTCGAATACCTCGATCTCCGTCACTTGCCCACCAGCAGCCAGATTCAGGGTGGTGGCAGCAATCTTATTGCGCCAGTAGATGATTTTGATCTGCTCGACAAAGGCCTTCTTCATAGCCGGAGTGACAGCGATGTTCTCGTAGAACTTCTGCTTCGGGATACGTTTATTGAACTCGGTAGATACAGGCAAGTCCAGCACGTTTTTCACCTCTATGTGTTCATTTCACGACAAGAAAACAAATCAACTCAAAGTCATCCAGCCCAGACACCTGACTGAGCAATGCCGTTGTTCCGCCCGCAGAGAACAGGCTGTCGATATCGCTTTCTTCCTTGACATCAATGATCGAATCAATGGCTTCACTCAGCAATTCGGACATTTCTGCCATGTCCTTTCCATCATCTGTTTCCCGATTGAAGCGTTCATACACCTCTTTGATTGGCTCAGTCTTTCCACGGCACAGCAGCCGGATATCGTCCAACATCTTTTTGGGGTTCAAGTAGTCGCAGATGATCTGCCCATCCATGCCGATGTAAACCATGTAGAACGGATGGATGCGGTTCCGATTGTCCACATTGACGCTGTCATTGATGTTTTTCAGCACGAAGATCACTCCCTCCGGCAGTTCATCCGTAGCCGGAACCACCGCATGAAGTCCACGGGGCTTCTTGTCCAGATCACCATTGTGTTTGATGTAATCCAGCAGGTCGAGCCGGAACTCGTTCAGTCCCAGATCCATGATGGAGATGCCGTCCGACATATCCTCGATGTCAACGACCTCTTCCTGCAAGCGTTTCAGCTGTGCCTTGCGGTACTCCAAATCGCCCTTTTCTTCGGGGTTGATAAGGTCATCATCGCCGGTGGAGGTCATAACGGTGATTTTCATGCGGGTCTCCACACGGGATTTCAGGTTGATGTAATCGTCCAGCGTCAGATCAGGCCAGAAGTTCACAAGCTGGATGTACTGGTTTCTGCTGCCGATACGGTCGATTCGTCCAAAACGCTGGATGATGCGTACCGGGTTCCAGTGAATGTCATAGTTGATCAGATAATCGCAGTCCTGCAAGTTCTGACCTTCAGAAATGCAATCTGTCGCAATCAGCACATCAATTTCCGTGGTACTACCTGGCATCAGAACATCCCGGTCTTTGGAAACGGGAGAGAAGCAGGTCAGCACGTTGTTGAGCGTTGCCTTGAAGCCCTTGATCGTGGTGCGTCCATCAATCGAGCCGGTAATAACGGCGGTGTTCAGCCCATATTTCTGCTTTACAAACGCACTCACATTGTCAAAAAGGTACTCTGCCGTATCCGAAAATGCAGAGAAAATCAGCACTTTCCTGTTGCCGGCATTGATTGGATGCTCAATTTTTTCAGACAGCAGCTTGAACAGTTCTTGCAGTTTTGTGTCATGCTGCGGCGTAATGTCTGCCACCATAAAGGTCAGCAGTTCCAGAATTTCTGCATCTTTCCGAAGCTCCGTGCGCCAGCTCTTCCAATCCATATCCGCAAGATCGATTTTGACTTTTTTGCCGACGGTGAAAAAGTCAGTGTTTTCATCGTCCATGTCAAAATCGTCTCCGGCCATGTCGTATATATCCAACTCGGCGTGGCCGGAGCGTTCAAACTGGTCAATGGACTGAATCGTACCATCAATCAGCTTCTTGATGCGCGTTAAGGTCAACTGGAACGAGTATACAGAGCTTTCCAGCCGTTTCAGCAGGTTAATACTCATCAGCCTGCAAATGCCCTGCTCACGGCCTCTCTGGGTCAGATTCTCACCCTTATTGTGCGTCAGCTCCTGATACTTCTGGATCTTACTTGCGAAGATATAGTTGGAGGGCATATAGACGCACAAGCTCAGCTGAATCAGCTGCTCATAAATTTCGTTGTAGTTGATGGCATTATTCAGGTCTGTCAGACATGGCCGAATGGAGATCGGCTTCAAGCGCTCCGGGAACTTTCCGATAGCATTGGTGTTGTAGTACTTCTCGATATGCTTCCGAGAACGTGCGATGGTCACACTGTCCAGTAGCTCGAAGAAGTCAAAATCCAATGTCCGCAGCAGCGCATCCGTGGTTCTCTCTTCTGGTTTCAGCTTGCTCCATGCGTTAAAGGCTTTCTGCGCCTGCTTGAAGATGTCCTCAATGCTCTTTGAGGTGTTCAGCCTTTCATCCAGATACTCGGAGCTTCCCTCATAGGCAAGGGCCAGCTGATTTTTCAAATCCACAAAGCGGTTGTTGACCGGCGTTGCCGAAAGCATCAGCACCTTGGTCTTAACTCCGGCACGGATCACCTTATCCATCAGTCGCTGGTAACGGTTGTCCTGCGTCTTGCTGTGCGTACCGATGCCGTTGCGGAAGTTGTGGGATTCATCAATGACGACCAGATCGTAGTTGCCCCAGTTCAGGCGATCCAGATCGAGGCCATTCGATTTTCCGCCACTTCTGGACAGGTCTGTGTGGAACAGGACATCATAGTTCAGCCGATCCGATGCAATCGGGTTGTTCACATAGTTGTCCTTGTAGGTGTTCCAGTTTTCCGCCAGTTTTTTGGGGCACAGCACAAGAACCGACTTGTTTCGATTCTCATAATACTTTACGACAGCCAGTGCGGTAAAGGTCTTGCCAAGGCCAACACTGTCCGCAAGGATGCAGCCGTTGTACTTTTCCAGCTTATTGATGATGGCAAGCACCGCATCCTTCTGGAAGTCGTACAGCAG
>OGXK01001220.1_pt1 | contig 13546 bp, 9 predicted proteins | sample 1576261 | NCBI WGS metagenome assembly OGXK01 (sample SAMEA3541581, study PRJEB24748) | human gut metagenome | biome: human gut; feature: human-associated habitat; material: faeces | place: China | collected 2012 | reverse complement strand
CTATGTCATTTATTGCTGATAAGATTGTAATGGATGGATTAACTTATGACGACGTTTTGTTAATCCCCGCTTACTCTGAAGTGCTTCCTAAAACTGTCGAACTCTCGACAAAGTTTTCTAAAAACATTGAGTTGAAAATTCCGTTTGTAACGGCCGCTATGGATACGGTTACCGAAGCGAAAATGGCAATTGCCATTGCACGTGAAGGTGGTATCGGTGTTATCCATAAGAATATGTCTATCGAAGAACAGGCACGTCAGGTAGCCATTGTGAAGCGTGCTGAAAACGGTATGATTTATGATCCTGTAACCATTAAGAGAGGTTCTACTGTAGGCGATGCATTGGCATTGATGGCGGAATACAGAATTGGTGGTATACCGGTAGTGGATGATGAGAGATATTTGGTGGGAATTGTAACAAACCGTGACCTTCGTTTCGTAAGAGATATGAATAAGCATATCGACGAAGTGATGACAAAAGAAAATATTATCACTACTAATCCGACCACTGATATGGAGGCTGTTTCTCAAATCTTGCAAGAACACAGGATTGAGAAGTTGCCGGTTGTAGATAAGGAAGGTAAGCTGGTAGGCCTCATTACTTATAAAGATATAACGAAAGCTAAGGATAAACCGATGGCTTGTAAAGACTCGAAAGGTCGTTTGCGTGTCGCCGCCGGTGTAGGTGTAACGGCTGATACTCTCGACCGTATGCAGGCTTTGGTGGATGCCGGTGCTGATGCGATTGTCATCGACACGGCTCACGGACATTCTATCTATGTAATAGAAAAATTGAAGGAAGCTAAGAAGCGTTTCCCGAACATTGATATTGTGGTAGGTAACATTGCTACCGGAGAAGCTGCTAAAGCATTGGTGGAAGCCGGCGCTGATGGAGTGAAAGTTGGTATCGGACCAGGTTCTATCTGTACCACTCGTGTTGTGGCAGGTGTGGGAGTTCCTCAGTTGTCTGCTGTATATGATGTGGCTAAGGCGTTGAAGGGGACAGGTGTTCCTTTGATTGCTGACGGTGGTTTGCGCTACTCGGGTGATGTTGTGAAAGCTTTGGCTGCCGGAGGATATAGCGTAATGATCGGTTCGCTGGTTGCCGGAACGGAAGAGTCTCCCGGTGATACAATTATCTTCAATGGACGTAAGTTCAAATCTTATCGTGGTATGGGTTCACTGGAAGCAATGGAGAATGGTTCAAAAGACCGTTATTTCCAGAGTGGTACCAATGACGTTAAGAAATTGGTGCCGGAAGGTATCGCTGCCCGTGTACCTTATAAGGGAACTTTATACGAAGTGATCTTCCAGTTGGTAGGCGGTTTGCGTGCCGGTATGGGGTATTGTGGTGCAGGTAGTATAGAGCAGTTGCACGATGCCAAGTTCACCCGCATTACTAATGCAGGCGTGCTTGAAAGCCACCCGCACGATGTGGCAATTACAAGCGAGGCTCCGAATTACAGTCGTCCCGAATAAAATATAGGCAATTTATATAGAAATACCCGGGGAGTAACAAATACTTTTCCGGGTATTTTTCGTTTAAAGAAAAGGCATCATCTGTTTGGTGTTGAGGCAATATAAAGGATGTTTCCCCGTTATTACATTGTTCTTTTCTAAGATAATAGTTATGATAAGAAGTGGATTGACAATAATTCTCCTTTGCCTGGGATTGGCAATTTTTGCTCAGCAAGATCCGGTGCTGATGCGTATTAACGGGAAAGAAATTCTCCGTTCGGAGTTCGAATATATCTATAATAAGAATAATGCCCTTGCTGGTATCGAACAGAAAACATTGAGTGAATATGTTGATTTGTTTGTGAATTTTAAGCTGAAAGTCGCTACAGCCGAAGCTGCCGGATTGGATACTACCCAGGCTTTTCGTGAAGAACTGGAGGGGTACCGTCGCCAGTTGGCAAAAGCTTATTTGACGGATGAGTCTGTATCAGAGCTTGCAGCCCGTCAGGTATATGATAAAATGAAAGCTAACAATCGTGCCGGACAGATACGGGTAAGTCATATCTTTAAGTCTCTTCCCCAAACTGTTACCAGTCATGTGCTGCGTTCTGCAGAAGCTCGGATGGATTCTCTTTATGCCGCATTGCAGAATGGGCAGGCGGACTTTGATGAGTGTGTACGTAATTTCTCTGATGAAAAAAAATCTTTTTGGGTAAGTTGGTTACAGATGCCTGTTGAGTTTGAAGATGTTGTATTTGCATTAAAGCAAGGAGAGATATCCCAACCTTTTTTTACACCGCAAGGCATTCATATTGTCAAGGCGATTGAACGGAAAGAAATCCTGCCCTTTGAAAAAGTGAAGGATGAAATCATGCGTCGCCAGAGCCGTCGTTACGGAATGGACAGAGGAACGGAGGCTTTGGTGGAAAAACTGAAAAAGGAATATCAATATACGGCAGATAAGACTGGAGTGGATGAACTACTGTCAAAAGGGCAGACAGATAAGAGACTGTTTACACTTGACGGCAGGGAATATACAGGAAAGATGTTTGCCGCTTTTGCAGCTTCCCACCCTCAGGGTGTGCAACGCCAGCTGAAAGGATTTATCATGAAGTCCGTACTGGATTATGAGTATAGTCGCCTGGAAGATAAATATCCGGAATTCCGTATGCTCATGCAAGAGTATCGGAATGGAATGTTACTGTTTGAAATCAGTAACCGGGAGATTTGGGAACGTGTACCCTCAGATGAGGTCGGACTGGCGGCCTATTTTGAAAAGCATCATTCGGATTATCATTGGAAAGTCCCCCGTTATAAAGGAATTGTATTACATACTACAACGAAAAAGCTTGGAAAGCAAGCCCGCAAATTCCTGAAATCTTTGCCGGAAGAGGAGTGGCAGAATGCTATCCGGCTGACGTTTAATGCAAAGACGCGGCAAGTGCAGGCGGAACAAGGTTTATTTGCTCCCGGAGATAATGCCTATGTAGATGAAGAAATCTTCAAAAAGGGGAAAACTGAACCTATGACGTCATTTCCTTTTACCACTTTTCTGGGTGAAAAGGTGAAGGGGCCGGAGACTTATCAAGAGGTGCGTGGACTGCTTGTAGGCGATTATCAGAACTATTTGGAGGAGCGTTGGATTGCACAATTACGGAGCACCGCTAAGGTTGAAATAAACCAAGAGGTTTTAAAAACCGTTAATAAGCACTGATGCAACCGATTAAACCGTTATCTTCGTACCTTGAAATAAAGTAAATATCAATCGGTAATGCGAATATTTTTCCTGGGACTCCTCTCCATCCTTTTGTGTGTGGCCTGTAGCGAGCAACACGACCATAAAGGGAAGACACCACTGGTGGAATTGGACGGCAATTTCCTTTACCGGGAAGACCTGCAATCTGCGCTTCCGGCGAGATTGTCGAAAGATGATAGTTTACTGTTCGCAGAACATTACATCCGCAATTGGGTGGAAGATGTCTTATTATATGAGAAAGCGCAGAGTAATATTCCCGATAACGGGGAGATTGAGAAACTTGTGGAGAATTATCGCAAGGCGCTGATTATGCACACCTATCAGCAGGCATTGATTCACCAAAGACTCTCGAATGAAATTTCAGAGGGAGAGTTGGCGGACTATTATGAAAAGAATAAAGAGCTTTTCAGGTTGGAACGGCCGCTGATGCAGGGGTTGTTCATCAAAGTCCCCCTCACCGCACCACAACTAAACAATGTACGTTGTTGGTATAAAGCAGCTACGCAAGATGCAGTAGAACATCTGGAAAAGTATAGCTTGCAGAATGCCGTGAAGTACGAGTACTTTTATGATAAATGGGTACCGATGGCAGATGTGCTTGATCTGATACCGTTGAAAGTACCCGAAGTAGAAGATTATGTGAATAAGAACCGTCATATCGAATTGAAAGATACGGCGTTTTATTATTTCTTGAATGTGAGCGATTTTCGTTCGGTGGGCGAGCAGGAACCTTATGAGTTTGCACGCCCTAAAGTGAAAGATATGATGCTGAACCTGAAACAAGTGGAGTTTATGAAAAAGGTGAAGGATGACTTGTATCAGCAGGCAGTGAAGAAGAATGAGATTAAATATAATTAGTTTAGATACACAGAATGAAAAATTTTATGAACTTTAAGTTTGTAGTTTTATGTGCCTTGGCGCTGATGACCGGTTCTGCCGTTTATGGACAAGACAACGTGATTGACGAAGTAGTTTGGGTAGTGGGCGACGAGGCTATATTGAAGTCTGAAGTAGAAGAAGCTCGGATGAGCGCTCTGTACGAAGGACGTAAATTTGATGGTGATCCCTACTGTGTGATTCCTGAAGAAATAGCTGTACAGAAGCTGTTTTTGCACCAGGCTGCTCTCGATAGTATTGAAGTTGCTGAAAGTGAGGTGATCCAGCGTGTGGACCAGATGACGAATATGTATATCGCCAATATCGGTTCGCGTGAAAAGATGGAGGAATACTTCAATAAGACATCCAGTCAGATTCGTGAAGCCTTGCGTGAGAATGCCCGTGAAGGATTGAAAGTGCAGAGAATGCAGCAGAAACTGGTAGGAGAGATTAAAATCACTCCGGCAGAGGTGCGCCGCCACTTCAAGGATTTGCCGCAGGACAGTATTCCTTATATCCCTACCCAGGTAGAGGTGCAGATCATCACACAACAACCGAAAATTCCTTTGGAGGAAATTGAAGATGTAAAAAGTCGTCTGCGCGAATATACGGATCGTGTGAATAAGGGAGAAAGCTTCTCTATGCTGGCACGTTTGTACTCCGACGACCGTGGTACAGCTATCAATGGTGGTGAAATGCCATTTACAGGACGCGGTTATCTGGATCCTGCATTTGCCAATGTGGCTTTCAACCTGCAAGACCCCAATAAGGTTTCCAAGATTGTAGAGTCTGAATATGGCTTCCATATTATCCAGTTGATGGAAAAACGTGGTGACCGTATCAAAGTACGCCATATCTTGTTGAAGCCCCACGTACCGGAAGAAGCGCTGATGGCAGGTACTGCCCGTCTGGACTCTATTGCCGATGACATCCGTAACGGTAAGTTTACTTTTGAAGAAGCTGCTTCCGTACTTTCACAGGATAAGGATACACGTAACAATCACGGTCTGTTACCTAACCCTCAAACCAATACGTCAAAGTTTGAGATGCAGGAACTTCCGCCCGAGATTGCTAAAGTGGTGGATAAGATGAAAGTAGGAGAAATCTCCGAGGCATTCACTATGATTCCGCAGAAGACTGGTAAAGAAGAATGTGTAATCGTAAAACTGAAAAGCCGCATCAACGGACACAAAGCAACTATTTCGGAAGACTATCAGAACCTGAAGGAAATTGTATTGGAGAAACGTCGTGACGAGATGCTGGATAAATGGATTCGTGAAAAACAAAAGCATACGTACGTGCGTATCAACGAAAATTGGAAGAACTGTACATTTAAGTATCCGGGTTGGATTAAAGACTGATCCCGGGTGATACACTAACTTTTTGTATGCAGAAGAAAAATACAAGAAATAATTTTCTGAACAGGCATAGATTCCTTCTCACAGGCCTTCTATGCCTGTTTGGCATCTGTTTGCTGAGTGCCCAGGATAAGCCGAAACAGCCGGAAAAGAAGAAAACCCGGGTTGATTTGCTTTACGCTGAGGAGGCGCAGGCGGATAAAATTCTGCTTCCGGATGTTCAGATTCTGATCCGGTCGGTAAAGCTGCGTCATGACAGTATGTATATGTACTGTGACAGTGCGTTGATTTACGAGAAGACAAATTCGGTGGAAGCTTTCGGTAATGTCCGTATGGAACAGGGGGATACGCTCTTTATTTATGGAGATTATCTGTATTATGACGGTATGTCGCAGTTGGCAATGCTTCGTGAGAATGTCCGCATGATTAACCGGAATACGGTATTGACAACGGATAGTTTAAACTACGACCGTTTGTATAATCTGGGTTATTACTTCGATGGCGGTACACTGACCGATGAAGAGAATGTGCTGACTTCTGAGTGGGGAGAATATAGTCCGGCCACGAAAATATCCGTATTCAACCATGATGTGAAGTTGGTTAATCCGAAATTTGTATTGACTTCGGATACCTTGAAATATAGCACCGATACGAAGATTGCTACGATTCTGGGCCCTTCGGATATTGTGAGTGATAAGAACCACATCTATTCCGAACGAGGTATTTATAATACCACTACAGAGCAGGCTGAACTGCTGGATCGTTCCGTGCTGACCAACGAAGGCAAGAAACTGACGGGTGACAGTATTTTCTATGATCGTGTTTTGGGATATGGTGAAGCATTTGACAATGTGCAGATGAATGATACCATTAACAGGAATATGCTCACAGGTAACTATTGTTTCTACAATGAGATCACGGGAAGTGCACTTGCTACTCAACGTGCAGTTGCTATTGATTATTCACAAGGTGACAGTTTGTTTATGCACGGTGATACACTGCGGTTGATTACCTATCATATAAATACGGACTCCATGTTTCGTGAGATGAGGGTGTATCATAAAGTACGTGCTTATCGTACGGATGTTCAGGCAGTATGCGATTCTTTGGTGTATAATTCTAAAGACTCTTGCATGACTATGTATACTGATCCTATCTTATGGCATGGCTCACAACAATTGTTGGGTGAGGAAATTAAAGTCTATATGAATGACAGTACCATAGACTGGGCGCACATAATCAATCAGGCTTTGGCTGTGGAGCAGAAAGATTCTGTTCACTACAACCAGGTGACGGGCAAGGAGATGAAAGGCTTTTTTGTTGGCGGAGATATGCGTCAGGTGGATGTGAACGGTAATGTGCTGGTTGTCTTCTATCCGATAGACGATAAAGACAGTACCATGATAGGATTGAACTATTCTGAGGGCAGTTTCCTGCGTATGTTGCTGAAAGAAAGGCGTATGGAGCAAGGAGCCTTTATAGGGAAAGCGAATGGTACGCTCTATCCGATGGATCAGATTCCGGCTGACAAATATAAGTTGCCGCCTTTTGTCTGGTTTGACTATATCCGTCCGAGGAATAAGGAAGATATATTTGAGTGGAGAGGTAAAAGGGCTGGCGAACAATTGCAGAAATCAGATCGTAAGCCTATAGTTTCACCAAGGAATATGAATATAAAAAGAAATAAATAAGCGCTATGGGAATGTTCACAATGAGAAAGCCTCGTGGCTTTAATCATCCATATATATATGTGGATGAGCGGAAAGAGAAGTTGGCGAAGATGGAAGAAAGCGCCAAACGTGAATTGGGAATGTTGCCTGAGAAGGAGTTTTCGCCGGAAGATATCCGGGGAAAGTTCGTTGAAGGCACTACCCACTTGAAACGACGCAAGGAAAGCGGGCGTAAACCGGTACACCTGGGGGTGATACTGGTGATTATTGCTTTGCTGATATACTTGTGGTATGCCATAAGCACCGGAATCATTTAATTTAATTACGAGTTACAAATTACGAATTATAATGTAGCATCATGGAACCTGTTGTTATTCGTTATTTGTAATTCATAATTCATAATTTGTAATTATCATGAGCGACATAATTCATTTGCTGCCCGATTCGGTTGCCAATCAGATTGCTGCCGGAGAGGTGATTCAGCGTCCGGCGTCCGTCATTAAGGAATTGGTAGAGAATGCGATTGATGCCGAAGCACAAGAAATACACGTATTGGTGACGGATGCAGGGAAAACCTGTATACAGGTGATTGACGATGGTAAAGGAATGTCCGAAACGGATGCGCGCCTTGCTTTCGAACGCCATGCCACCTCTAAGATAAGGCAGGCTGCCGATTTATTTGCCTTGCGCACGATGGGATTCCGTGGAGAGGCGTTGGCTTCTGTTGCTGCGGTGGCGGAAGTAGAACTCAAAACCCGTATGGCGAATGAGGAACTGGGTACACGGATTGTGATAGCCGGCTCTAAAGTCGAAAGTCAGGAAGCCGTTTCGTGTCCTAAAGGAAGTAACTTTTCCATTAAGAACTTATTCTTTAATATACCTGCCCGCCGCAAGTTCCTGAAAGCGAACTCGACGGAATTGAGCAATATCCTTACTGAATTTGAACGCATAGCTCTGGTACATCCCGAAGTGGCTTTCTACTTATATAGTAATGATACCGAATTATTCAACCTGCCTGCGATGCCACTTCGCCAACGCATTCTTGCCGTATTTGGCAAGAAGTTGAACCAGCATCTGCTGTCGGTAGATGTGGATACTACTATGGTGAAGGTATCTGGCTTTGTTGCCAAACCGGAGACGGCGCGTAAGAAAGGAGCTCATCAGTATTTCTTTGTGAACGGGCGTTATATGCGTCATCCATATTTCCATAAAGCGGTGATGGATGCTTATGAACAATTGATTCCGGCAGGCGAACAGATTTCCTATTTCATTTACTTTGATGTGGACCCGGCCAACATTGATGTGAATATACATCCTACCAAAACCGAGATTAAGTTTGAAAACGAGCAGGCAATTTGGCAAATCGTTTCCGCAGCGGTAAAAGAGTCATTGGGTAAATTCAATGCTGTGCCGTCCATTGATTTCGATACGGAAGGTATGCCGGATATTCCCGCATTCGATCAGACTCGTCCGATAGAGCCTCCGAAGGTGCATTATAATTCAGACTTCAATCCGTTCAAGACTTCTTCCGCTTCCTCTTATAGTGGTGGGGGCAGCTATTCCCGGCCGAAAGTGGATTGGGAAGGACTGTATGATGGTCTGGAGAAAGCCAGCAAGATGAATACGCCTATGGAAGAAGAACCTTTTGTAGACGAAACGGACTGGACTTCTGCACCTGCATCGGTAGATATGTCCGAAGAGCGTACTCCGTATGTTCAGGAGACGGAAACTGTATCTTCTCCATCTGCATCGTTGTATACCAACGAACCGGCAGTGGAGAAAGGTGCGCAGCATTTTCAATTCAAAGGGCGCTTTATTCTGACTTCGGTAAAATCCGGTTTGATGCTGATAGACCAGCACCAGGCGCATATCCGGGTGTTGTTTGAACGTTATATGAATCAAATACGTCAGAAACAAGGGGTTTCTCAAGGAGTTTTGTTTCCTGAAATCGTGCAATTGCCCGCTTCGGAAGCTGCGGTGTTGGAAAGCATCATGGAAGACTTCTCGGCAGTTGGGTTTGAACTGACACCTCTGGGAGGAGGAAGTTATGCGATCAATGGCATTCCGTCCGGCATTGAAGGGTTGAATCCGGTGGAGCTGGTGCGTAATATGGTGCATACGGCAATGGAAAAGGGAAATGACGTGAAGGAAGAAGTGCAAACGATGTTGGCTCTGACACTGGCGAAGGCTGCTGCCATTGTTTACGGCCAGGTGTTGAGCAATGAAGAAATGGCTAATCTGGTAGATAATCTGTTTGCTTGTCCTACTCCGAATTATACACCGGATGGACGTACCGTATTGTCAACGATTAAAGAAGAAGATATTGAAAAACTATTTGCTCGTTAAAGTAGTATAATCTATTTGTTAAAACAATTTCGCACATACGTGTGAATGATATTCGCCCCTACAGGACTGATTAAGGTGCTTGTAGGGGCGAATCATTATTTATTTATCTGTATAGAAGCCTTCCTGCCCGGCTTGTGGCGCGGTCGGAACAAAAAAAACTATCTTCGTAAAACCTTTTAGTTCGGATGGTGTTATTTAAACAGTTACAATAATGAATTTAAATTAACCACTTAACTATTTAAGGTATATGAAAAAGATTCTAATGTTACTGGCTTTGGCCGGTTTGTCTTCTGCTGCTATGGCGCAACAGAAGACTGAAGTAGTCGAATACGAAATTATCCAGGTACAGGATAAATATCAGGTAATCACCAATCCTTTCTGGAGCAATTGGTTCTTCTCTATCGGCGGCGGTGCTGAAGCTACTTTTGGTGATAATGATAGTGCAGGAAGTTTTGGTAAGCGTATCAGTCCTACATTGAATATCTCTGTCGGTAAATGGTTTACTCCCGGTTTGGGATTGCGTCTGCAATATAGCGGTTTGCAGGCTAGAGGCTTTACTTATGATAAAGGTGCCGACTACGTGAAGGGTGCCGAGCTGAAAGACGGTTACTATAAACAACGTTTTGACTATATGAACTTGCACGGTGACGTGATGTTCAATCTGAATGCTCTTTTCGGAGGTTATAATCAGCATCGTGTTTATGAGATTATTCCTTATGTAGGTGCCGGTTTCACTCACAATTACTCCAAACCTCATCGCGAAGCTTTGTCTGTGAATGCAGGTATTATCAATAAATTCCGTATTTCGAATGCGGTAGATATTAACCTGGAATTGAGCGCAATGGCTGCTGAAGATAAATTTGATGGTGAAGTAGGTGGTGATCACGGATATGATGGCGTATTGAGCGCTACGGTTGGTCTGACTTATCGTTTCCCCGCCCGTGGTTTCCGTCGTCCGATGCCGCAGTTGATCTCTCAGATCGAACTGGCTGCCATGCAGGATAAGTTGGCTATGATGGGTGCACAGAATGCAGAATTGAAGAATGCACTGGTACAGGCTGAAAACCAGCCGGTGGCTGAAGTAACAGAAACACAGGTGATTGTTCCGGATCCGGATATCGCACCGCGTACCGTATTCTTCCAGATTGGTTCTGCTGAATTGTCTCCGCGTGAAATCATGAACCTGTCTTATCTGGCAGAACAAATGAAACAGTTCCCGAATGCAACGTACACCGTAAACGGTTATGCTGACTCTGCAACCGGTACTCCGGCATTCAACAAGGAGTTGAGCTTGAAACGTGCACAAGCTGTTAAGAATGCATTGGTTAAGAATTACGGTATTGCTGCCGATCGCTTGAATGTGGAAGCCGGTGGTGGTGTAGACAAATTTGGTCAACCGATCCTGAACCGTGTGGTATTAGTGAAATCTGCTAACTAAATATAGTCTTTCCATTAAAAAGGGAACGCCCTGTTCTCTCGTAGATTCTACGGGAGGTCAGGGCGTTACTCGTAACAGAGGATATTGTTTTTTATTCTCCGCTGAATTTCTTCACTTGTTCTGCTATCAGTTCCGCATCGTCGAAATAGTTGATCTTCATTGCTTTGCGTACATCATCCAATGTAGCGGCGGCAACTTCGCGTGCTGCGTCGCAACCTTTCTTCAGCATGTCATAGATGGCAGGAATGTCTTTTTCAAATTCTTTGCGACGATTGCGAATCGGTTCCAGCGTCTCCTGCATGATGGAGTTAAGGAATCCTTTCACCTTCATATCACCCAGACCGCCACGCTGATAATGTGCTTTCAGTTCATCGAGGTTCGGATATTCGGGCAGGTAAAGGCCGAAGTGTTCGGGGCGGCAGAAAGCATCCAGATAAGTAAATACAGGGTTACCTTCTACTTTACCCGGGTCTTGTACACGCAAGTGGTCGGGATCGGTATACATACCTTTCACTTTCTTCTGTACTTCGTCGGCAGAGTCGGAGAGGTAGATACAGTTGCCCAGGCTCTTGCTCATCTTGGCTTTTCCGTCTGTTCCGGGCAGGCGCAGACAGGCGGCGTTTTCGGGCAGGAGGATTTCCGGTTCAACCAGTGTTTCGCCATAGATATAGTTGAAGCGACGAACGATTTCGCGTGCCTGTTCCAACATTGGTTCCTGATCTTCGCCCACAGGGACAGTTGTTGCCTTGAAAGCGGCAATGTCCGCAGTCTGGCTGATGGGGTAGGTGAAGAAACCTACTGGGATGCTGGCGTCGAAGTTGCGCAACTGAATTTCTGCCTTTACTGTAGGATTACGTTGCAGGCGGCTTACGGTCACCATATTCATGAAGTAAAAACTCAATTCGCACAGTTCGGCAATCTGAGATTGAATGAAGATAGTGCTTTTTGCCGGGTCCAGTCCGCATGCCAGATAGTCAAGCGCCACTTCGATAACATTCTGACGTACCTTTTCCGGGTTGTCCACATTGTCAGTCAATGCTTGTGCATCGGCAATGAAAACGAATATCTTGTCATACAAACCGGAGTTCTGCAACTCCACTCTTCTTCTCAATGAGCCCACATAATGTCCTATGTGCAGGCGTCCTGTAGGGCGGTCGCCCGTGAGGATGATTTTCTCTTTAGACATATTTATATTATTCTATTTATTATGTTTTTCTTTGAAAATGAATACAAAGGTAACGCTTTTCTCTGACTTTAGCTTCATAATTCTTTAGAGAAGCGAAAGAGAAACCATACTCTTGTTGCTTTTCCTGAAAAAAGAGTTTACCTTTGTGGAAATATACTTAATATAAAACGCGATGAAAACAGATTTTGATTATCAAGCGGTCCCTCAAGGGTTTATTCATTGTTTCAAGAACGATTGTTCCAGGTCAGATACTTGCTTGCGCCGTTTGGCTGCGCGGCATTGCACGGCTGATAAACCTTTGATTACAATTCTCAGTCCGGCAGCTATCCCTGCCGATTCTTCTCAGTGTTCCTATTTCCTGCCTATCCAGAAGATACGTGTGGCATGGGGGGTAAGAAACTTATTTGACGATGTTCCTCTTAGCTTGGCAGCCGATATGCGGCACCAGATTGTTTCCTACTTCGGCAAGACACATTATTATCGGATCTACCGTAAAGAGCGTTTCATTACGCCTGAAGGTCAACGATATATCAGGCATATATTTACTCAGAACGGCATTACCGACGCACTTCAATTTGAGTCTTATTCGGAAGTCTATAGGTGGTGATTAGTTTCTCGGTGTGGAACTGGCGGTTTCATGCCTTGAAACCTGTAGTTTCACGCCGAGAAACTGATAGTTTCAAGGCATGAAACTACAAGTTTTAGCTGATGAAACTAATGGCGGTACTATATCATGCTTTTAAATAGCTTAATAGGAGGCAATTGCTATTTTAAATAAATATAGAGAATAAAGACAGGCTCTAAATTTGTTTATTATCGAAATAAGTCGTTACTTTGCACAAATTTTAAAACAACGATGCAACAACACGGAAAAAGAGATACATATAATCTGTATTCGAATGAATTTCATTCGTTAGTCGATGATTTCTCTTTCTCTGAGAAGATATTGTTAGTTCTTTGGTAATGCGTTAATCCTTTGTTGGGTAACGCATTTTTTTTGTGCCCGAATGTATAGGAAGAAACTTAATAGACAACAAGAGAATATATGGAAAAGAATTTGAAGAAAGTGTTGGTCTTGGGCTCAGGTGCACTCAAGATCGGTCAGGCCGGGGAGTTCGACTATTCCGGTTCGCAGGCATTGAAGGCTCTGCGTGAAGAAGGTATCAGTTCAGTGTTGGTGAACCCGAATATTGCTACTATCCAAACATCGGAAGGTATTGCAGATCAGGTTTATTTCTTGCCTGTAACCACTTATTTCGTAGAAGAAATCATCAAGAAAGAACGTCCCGATGGTATTCTGTTGGCCTTCGGTGGTCAGACGGCTCTGAACTGCGGTGCCGAATTGTACACAAGCGGTGTGCTGGCTAAGTACGGTGTGCGCGTATTAGGAACTTCGGTGGAAGCTATCATGTATACGGAAGACCGTGACCTCTTCGTGAAGAAGCTGGACGAGATCAAT
>OGXK01001197.1_pt1 | contig 13691 bp, 10 predicted proteins | sample 1576261 | NCBI WGS metagenome assembly OGXK01 (sample SAMEA3541581, study PRJEB24748) | human gut metagenome | biome: human gut; feature: human-associated habitat; material: faeces | place: China | collected 2012 | reverse complement strand
AATACAAACGTCAGGTATTCACCGTCCACCTCTTTTACCTCCAGGTGATGCAAGTGGTGCATATCCATCATGGGATCCGCGGTGACAGTGCAGATGCCGATGAGAGATATGTAAAGGCACTATGCAGACAACTCGGGGTCAGGTATCTGGCATTTCATGAGAATGTGGAGCAGTATGCAAAAGAACAGGGCCTGACGCTGGAAGAGGCGGGCAGGAATATCAGGCGGCAGATATTTGAAAAGGTGTGCAAAGAGAAAAACGGTACAAAGATTGCGCTGGCGCATCACCAAAATGACAATGCGGAGACGCTTTTGTGGAACTTAAGCCGCGGATGCGGCCTGCGTGGACTTGGCGGTATCAGCCCGGCAGAAGGAGATACCGTCCGGTATATCCGTCCGCTTCTCTGTGTGCAGAGATGTGAGATTGAAGCATTTTTACAGGAAAAGGGAATCAGTTATTGTACGGATGAGACGAATCTGGAAGATCACTATACGAGAAACCGGATCCGGAATCATGTGATTCCCTATCTCGAACAAGAGGTCAATCCGCAGGCGGTCATGCACATGTCCGAGACGATGGAACAGATGCGTGCGGTGTGGGCGTTTATGGAACAGGAAGTGCAAAAATGCAGGGAGCGATATGTGGAAAAGCGGCCGTGTGGGACTGCAGAAGATCTGTATGAAGAACGTGAAAACGTTCCGGAACTGCTGATCAAAGAGGAATTATTCCGGGATGTCGATAAGACTGTACGTTCGTTCCTGATTCATGCGCTGCTATGTGAGCTGGCGGGGCGCAGAAAAGATATCGAGCAGGTGCATGTAAGACTGATCGAAGATCTGGCACGGCTTCAGACCGGAAGAAAGATCAGCCTTCCTTATAAAATGACAGCGGAAAAATGTTATGATGGAATCCTGCTTGACAGATCGGATCTCAAAACAGGGGAAAAAGAGGACGCCGGCAATGAACCGGGAGTGCATATGCGGATGTTTGAACAAACGGCGGAAACAGGCGCATTTCCTAAAAAAACCTACACGAAATGGTTTGACTATGATATAATTAAGAGCACTGTAAAAATAAGACATAAAGAGCCCGGTGACTATATCACAATCGACAGAAATGGCGGAACGCAGAGTCTGAAGAAGTATTTTATCAATGCGAAGATCCCGCGGGAAGACAGAGATAAGATCTGGCTGGCAGCAGATGGCAGTCACATTCTGTGGATTATCGGATACAGACAGAACCAGGCGTATCAGATTACAGATAAGACCAAAAGGATTTTGGAAATAGAATTTAACGGAGGAGAAGAAGATGGCAGAGACAGTTAAAGTATTAGTTCCTGAAGAGGATGTTGCAAAGAGGATCAAAGAACTTGGAGAACAGATCAGCAAAGATTATGCGGGAAAGCAGGTGCATCTGATCTGCGTGTTAAAGGGCGGAGTATTCTTTATGTGTGAACTGGCAAAGAGAATCACCGTTCCGGTATCTATGGATTTTATGAGTGTCAGCAGCTACGGTGACGGAACAAAGTCAAGCGGTGTCGTTAAGATCGCCAAAGACTTAGATGAGACACTGGAAGGAAAAGATGTGCTGATCGTAGAGGATATCATTGATTCAGGAAGAACATTATATTATCTGATGGATATCCTGGCTAAGAGAAAACCAAAGAGTATGAAGCTTTGTACGCTTCTGGATAAACCGGAAAGAAGAGTAAAAGATGTAAAAGTAGATTATGTCGGATTCAATATCCCGGACGAATTTGTTGTGGGATATGGTCTGGATTACGCTCAGAGATATAGAAACCTTCCGTTTATCGGAGTAGTAGAGGGCGTAGAATAGGCGTGTCACAAGAAAGGAGCCTGAAAATTGGATAATAAGAAAGTGAGAGGACTGAACGGTGCTGTATTTCTGGTGTTTGTCATATTTTTGTTCGCAGCATTATGGTTTACCAATCAGTTCGATCAACGAGAAAAAGAGATTACCTGGAAGAATTTCCAACAGTTGGTTCAGAATGACAAGATCGAGTCGGTAGAAGTGAATCAGAATAAGAGTGTTCCGACAGGACGTGTAGAGATTACGTTGAAGGGAGACGACGATTCCGATAAGATCAGATATCTGTATGTTTCTGATGTTAACGAGATCCAGGATTATCTGAAAGAACAGAATGTGGAGTATACGATGCCGGATATCCCGCAGGACAGCTGGGCAGCAACCACATTTCTGCCGGTTATTCTTACACTGGGCGGAGTTTTCCTGCTCTTCGGTCTGATGAACCGGCAGGGCGGCGGTGCGAATTCGAAAGCAATGAATTTTGGAAAGAGCCGTGCAAGACTGAGTACAGACCGTGACAAGAAAGTGACATTTGCTCAGGTGGCAGGTCTGGAAGAAGAGAAAGAGGAACTGGAGGAGATTGTTGATTTCCTGAAATCTCCGAAGAAATATATCCAGGTGGGAGCAAGAATCCCGAAAGGCGTGTTGCTGGTAGGCCCTCCGGGAACCGGTAAGACACTGCTTGCGAAGGCAGTTGCCGGAGAAGCGGGAGTTCCATTCTTTACGATTTCCGGTTCGGATTTTGTGGAAATGTTTGTCGGCGTCGGTGCATCCCGTGTCAGAGACCTGTTCGAGGAGGCTAAGAAGAATGCACCTTGTATCATCTTTATCGATGAGATCGATGCAGTTGCAAGACGCCGTGGAACCGGAATGGGCGGCGGACATGACGAGCGTGAGCAGACACTGAACCAGTTACTTGTAGAGATGGATGGTTTTGGTGTCAATGAAGGTATCATCGTGATGGCTGCAACCAACCGAGTAGACATCCTTGATCCGGCAATCCTTCGTCCGGGACGATTCGACCGCAAGGTTATGGTTGGAAGACCTGATATCAAAGGGCGTGAGGAGATCCTTAAGGTTCATGCGAAAGGCAAACCACTGAGTGAGGAGATCAATCTGCAGCAGATCGCGCAGACAACAGCAGGATTTACAGGTGCAGATCTGGAAAATCTTCTGAACGAGGCAGCAATTCTTGCAGCGAAGGATAACAGAGTATTCTTAAAACAGGATGATATTAAGAAAGCATTTGTAAAAGTCGGAATCGGTGCAGAGAAGAAGAGCCGTGTCATTTCCGAAAAAGAGAAGAGAATCACAGCATTTCATGAAGCAGGGCATGCAATCCTGTTCCATGTACTCCCGGATGTGGGACCTGTATACAGTGTCTCGATCATCCCGACAGGAAGTGCGGGAGGATATACGATGCCGCTTCCGGAAAAGGATGAGATGTTTAATACAAAAGGAAAGATGCTTCAGGATATTACGGTATCACTCGGCGGACGTGTAGCCGAAGAAGAAGTATTTGATGATATCACAACCGGTGCATCCCAGGATATCAAACAGGCAACCGGTCTGGCAAAATCCATGGTTACAAAGTTTGGTATGTCAGAGGCAGTCGGGCTGATCAACTATGATGATGACAACAATGAGGTGTTCATCGGACGTGATCTGGCGCATACAGCAAGAGGCTACGGAGAGGGTGTGGCTACTGTGATCGACCAGGAAGTAAAGAGAATTATTGATGAATGTTATGACAGAGCAAGACATATCATTAGAAAATATGACGATGTTCTGCATACATGCGCAGACCTTCTGCTGGAAAAAGAAAAGATTTCCCGGGAAGAATTTGAAGCGCTGTTCCCGGAAGATGTATCGGAGGACTAGGAGGAAGAGTTTTCCTTTCCGGAAACAAAAAATGAGAGAGGTGTTAGTTATATGAATAAGGCGGCTTTATTTTGCGATGGAACAGAAGGGTATGTATATCCCCCTGAACCGAAGGAGAATGAACTGGTAACGTTCCGGTTCCGTACGGCGAAGGATGATGCAGACAGAGTAGGGCTTGTGACATCGGCTGACACATATGTAATGGAAAAAGAGTGCACACAGGGAGAATTTGATTATTATACGTTTGAAGTGCGTCTGGGGGCAGAGCCTTTCAGATATTGTTTCGAAGTGCAGTCAGGAACAGAAAAATATTATTATGGACGATGTGGAATCTCTCGCGAGATCCTGGAGTACTATAACTTTGTTGTAGTACCCGGATTTTCCACACCGGACTGGGCAAAGGGAGCGGTTATGTATCAGATATTTACAGACCGCTTTTATAACGGAGATAAGTCAAATGATGTAGAGACGAACGAGTATTACTATATCGGAGATTATTCCCGGAGAGTAACGAACTGGGATAAATATCCGGCGAACATGGGTGTAAGAGAATTCTACGGCGGGGATCTGCAGGGAGTCATGGATAAACTTGATTATCTGCAGGAGCTGGGTGTAGAAGTTGTATATTTTAATCCATTATTTGTGTCACCGTCGAACCATAAATACGATATCCAGGATTATGATTATATTGATCCGCATTATGGGAAGATCGTAGATGACGGAGGTGAGGTGCTTCCGGATGGTGTGACGGACAACAGTCAGGCAACGAAGTATAAAAAACGCACGACAGGTCTTAAGAACCTGGAAGCAAGTAATGAGTTGTTCATTAAGCTGGTAGAAGAATTACACCGTCGTGGTATGAAAGTGATTCTGGACGGCGTGTTCAACCATTGCGGTTCTTTCAATAAGTGGATGGACCGTGAGAGAATATACGAAGGCGAAAAAGATTATGAACCGGGTGCTTATATATCGGCAGACAGTCCGTACAGAAGCTACTTCCGTTTCTTCAAAGAAGGACCGGAGAACTGGCCGTATAATGGTAATTATGATGGCTGGTGGGGACATGATACTTTGCCGAAACTGAATTATGAAGATTCTGTAAAGCTGGAAAATTATATCTTATATATCGGGCGGAAATGGGTATCACCGCCGTATAATGTAGATGGATGGCGTCTGGATGTGGCAGCAGATCTGGGACGCAGCAATGAATATAACCATGATTTCTGGAAGAAATTCAGAAGAGCCGTGAAAGATGCGAATCCGAGTGCACTGATCCTTGCGGAACATTACGGAGATCCGAGCGACTGGCTTAAAGGTGACGAGTGGGATACCGTCATGAACTATGATGCATTCATGGAGCCGATCACATGGTTTCTGACAGGAATGGAAAAGCACAGTGATGAGGCCAGAGAAGAACTTCTCGGTAACATCGATAACTTTATCGGGTCGATAGCACACCATATGTCGAATATGCTGACCCCTTCACTGCAGGTAGCGATGAACGAACTTTCGAACCATGATCATTCGAGATTCCTTACGAGAACGAACCACATGGTTGGCCGTGTAGAACATCTGGGACCGGAGGCTGCAAATGAATATGTAAATAAAGCGGTTATGCGTGAAGCGGTCGTCATGCAGATGACATGGGTCGGAGCACCGACCATATATTATGGTGATGAGGCGGGCGTCTGTGGATTCACGGATCCGGATAACAGAAGGACCTATCCGTGGGGACGTGAAGACCATGAACTGATTGCGTTTCACAAAGAAGCGATCCGCATCCACAAAGAGCATCCGGCACTTAGAACCGGTTCTCTGAAGATTCTTGGCGGAGAAGAGAATGTCCTGTCTTATGCAAGGTTCAAAGGCAATGACCGGATCGTCATTGTGATCAATAACCGCAGCGAACGTACGGAAGTGAAAGTTCCTGTATGGGAGGCTGAGATTCCGGCGAAATGTCGTATGAAACGTCTGCTGTATTCTTACAAAGACGGATATACAACAGAGTATGAGGAATATCTGGTGGAAGATGGCGAAGTGGTTGCAAATATGGGACCGCATTCGGCATTGGTGCTGGGAATGCGGAATGAAGAGGAGCATGACTGGCTGTATATTCTGTAAAGTGGAGATAAAAAAGATTACCGGAAAAGGAACTGTCCTTTCCGGTAATCTTTTTTAATATCTGAGTATGCCAAAAATGGAGTTGCCTGCGGCAGGTTCTCTGTGTTATTTTGTAAGAACTTCTACTCCGTCTTCTTTGATAAGAACCATATATTCAATCTGGGCAGAAAGACCGTCATCATCTGTATAAACGGTCCAGCCGTTGTCTTCATCTACATAGAATTCCGGAGATCCCTGATTGATCATTGGTTCAATCGTGAACATCATACCTGGGACCAGAACCATCTCGCTGCCCTTTGGAGTAACATAACTTACAAATGGTTCCTCATGGAATTCCAGACCGATTCCATGACCGCCGATCTCTTCTACGACAGAATATCCGTTTTCCTGTGCGTGGGAATTGATCGCATAAGCAATGTCTCCGAGATGTCCCCATGGTTTTGCGGCTTTGAGGCCGAGTTCCACGCACTCTTTTGTGACACGGACGATACGTTCTGCTTCCGGAGATACCTCACCGATCGTGAACATACGGGATGCATCGGAAAAATAGCCGTTTAAGATAGTAGATACATCAACATTGATGATATCGCCATCGATCAGGATCTCGTGTTCACTTGGGATGCCGTGGCAGATAACGTTGTTGATAGAAGTGCACACGCTTTTCGGAAATCCTTCATAATTCAGAGGCGCAGGAATCCCGCCATGCTCTGTTGTAAAATCATACACCAGTTTATCGATCTCGGCAGTGCTCATTCCTGCGTGAATATGAGCAGCTACATGATCGAGAACTGCGGTGTTCAATGCGGCACTTTTTTTAATCATTTCAATCTGTTCTGGTGTTTTCAGTAATGAACGGTCAGGAACGATCTGACCTTTGGACGCAAGTGTCCATAATTTAATATCTAATTTATCCACAATACTACCTGCTTTCTACACAAATTTTCCACATGTATTATAACACGTTTTGGAAAAAGAGACAGGGGAATTTTTGTCAACAGGAGTGAGCCGGATGAAAAAACATCTGTCTCGTATTGTCTCGGCCATAAAAATAAGTTATAATTTTACTGGTATTGTATACAGAAAGTGGGTAAGCTCATAGGTAGGACTTTTCTAAACCGGAAATTCTATATGGTGCAGAACAAACGAATACACAGGCAATATAGAAAGGAGCAGATATATGTTAAGAATTGGAATGCTTACAAGTGGCGGCGACTGCCAGGCACTGAATGCAGCAATGAGAGGCGTCGTAAAGGGGCTTGTTTCAAAAAGGGATGATGTAGAGATTTATGGATTTCAGGATGGATATAAGGGTTTGATCTATTCGAATTTTAAGATGCTTACGTCAAAAGATTTTTCGGGAATCCTGACACTTGGCGGAACGATCCTGGGAACATCCAGACAGCCATTTAAGTTGATGAGAGTACCGGATAAGGACGGAATTGACAAAGTAGAGGCGATGAAACACACATATCACAAGTTGAATCTGGACTGCCTGGTAATTCTGGGAGGGAATGGAACACACAAATCAGCCAATATGCTGAGAGAAGAAGGACTTAATGTGGTAACACTCCCGAAGACGATCGATAATGATCTCTGGGGAACAGATATGACGTTCGGGTTCCAGAGTGCAGTAGATATTGCAACAGATACGATTGATAAGATCCATACAACAGCGACATCTCACAGCCGTGTATTTATCGTGGAAGTAATGGGACATAAAGTAGGATGGGTCACACTTCATGCAGGAATTGCCGGTGGTGCCGATATTATTCTTCTTCCGGAGATGCCATACGATATCAATTCAGTGGTTAACGCAATTGAAAAACGCGGCAAAGCAGGGAAGAGATTTACAATTATTGCTGTTGCCGAAGGTGCAATTTCAAAAGAAGATGCAGCACTCTCAAAGAAAGAATTAAAAGAGAAAAAAGCAAAGAAGAAATATCCTTCTGTTGCATATGAACTTGCCGAGAAGATTCAGGAAAAGACAGATAAAGAAGTAAGGATCACAGTTCCCGGACATACACAAAGAGGCGGCTCTCCGTGTGCATATGACCGTGTACTTGCAACAAGACTTGGTGCAGAAGCTTCGAGAGCAATTTTGGAAGGTGATTTCGGATGTATGGTAGGGACCAGAAATCAGGAGATTATCCGCGTGCCATTGTCAGAAGTTGCCGGAAAACTAAAATATGTAGATCCAAAAGCATCGATCATTGACGAGGCAAAGACCATTGGTATCAGCTTTGGTGATGAATAGATGCGGAGACTGAGCAGGATCTCCATTTAGACAAGGAGTGTAAAGAATGTCATATACGGCATTATACCGTAAGTTTCGTCCGGATGAATTCGAAGATGTAAAAGGACAGGATGCGATCGTCCGGACATTGAAGAACCAGATTAATGCAGATCGTATCGGACATGCATATTTGTTCTGCGGGACCAGAGGAACCGGAAAGACAACCGTTGCGAAGATATTTGCGAAAGCAGTCAACTGCGAACATCCGGTAGATGGAAGCCCGTGCGGGGAGTGCGCAATGTGCCGGTCGATCGCAGCTGGTACATCGATGAATGTGATCGAGATTGATGCGGCATCTAATAATGGTGTGGACAACATCCGTGAGATCCGTGAAGAGGTCACATATCGCCCGACAGAAGGGAAATATAAAGTATATATTATTGATGAGGTGCATATGCTGTCGATCGGCGCATTCAATGCATTGTTAAAAACATTGGAAGAACCTCCGGAATATGTTATATTTATTCTTGCGACAACGGAGGCACACAAGATTCCGATTACGATCTTGAGCCGATGCCAGCGATATGATTTTAAAAGAATTTCCATTGAGACGATCGCAGCGAGATTGCGTGAACTGATCGATAAAGAAGGATGGGATGTGGAAGATAAGGCGGTCCGCTATATCGCAAAGATGGCGGATGGCTCTATGAGGGATTCACTGAGCCTTCTGGATCAGTGTGCGGCATTCTATATGAATGAGACACTGACATATGATCATGTACTGGAAGTGCTGGGAGCGGTGGATACGGAAGTATTCAGCCGGCTGTTAAGACAGCTGCTTGCGATGGATGTACATCAGGTGATCGAGACGGTAGATGAGCTGGTAATGCAGGGAAGAGAATTGTCTCAGCTGGCGGCAGATTTCACATGGTATCTGAGGAATCTGCTTCTGGTGAAGAGCTCGGATGATATGGAAGATGTACTGGATGTATCATCGGAGAATCTGGCACTGTTAAAAGAAGAAGCACAGATGATTGACAGTGATACACTGATCCGTTACATCCGCATTTTTTCGGATCTGACGAATCAGTTGAAATATGCGACACAGAAGAGGGTTCTGCTGGAAGTAACCCTGATCAAATTATGCCGTCCGGCAATGGATCAGAATAAGGACGCCCTGCTGGACCGCATCCGTGCGATTGAAAAACAGCTGGAGGACGGAGCGTGGGAAGCACCGGTCAGGGAGCGTGTTGTGTATGCATCCGATGCAAAAGAAGCAGCGGCACCGAAGCCGAAACCGGAACTTCCGCAGGCATTAAATGAAGACGTGAAAGCGGTGGCAAAAGATTTCCGGATGATCATCAATGAGGCTTCCCCGATGCTCCGCACATATCTGAAAAAAGCGAGATTAAGTGCCGGAGAAGGCAACCGGCTTCTGATCGTGCTGCCGGATGAACTGAGTGCCAGTGCAGTTGCGACGCCGGATCACAAAGAAGAGATCCAGTCGTTGATCGAGCAGAAGATCGGTAAAAAAGTAGAGATAGACGTCCGCCAGATGGAGGCAGGACGCAGATTCGAGGATCACTTTGTGGATCTGGAGAATCTGATCAATATGGAAATTACTGTAGAAGACGAATAGGAGGATATTATCATGGCAAAAAGAGGAGGATTCCCAGGAGGCGGAATGCCGGGAAATATGGCAAATCTGATGAAACAGGCACAGAAGATGCAGCGTCAGATGGAAGAACAGGCAAAGGAAATGGAGACAAAAGAATTCAGTGCAACTGCAGGCGGCGGTGCTGTTGAAGTAACTGTATCCGGAAGCAAGAAGATATTAAAAGTAAAACTGGATGAAGAAGTAGTAGATCCGGATGATGTAGAGATGCTGGAAGATCTGCTTGTGGCAGCAGTCAATGAAGCACTGGAGAAAGTAGACGCAGAGACAACTTCTGCAATGTCTAAGTTTACCGGCGGCATGGGCGGCGGAATGCCGGGATTATTCTAAGAGAAAATCCGGAAAGAATGATTCTTACAGGGAGTTAAAAAATTATGGATTATTACAGTAATCAGATGAGCAAATTGATTGAGGAACTGTCATGCCTTCCGGGAATTGGAGCAAAATCTGCGGCAAGACTTGCGTTCCATCTGATTCATATGCCGGTTGATGATGTAAAAAGACTGGCTTCTACGATGGTGGAAGCCAGAGAGAATATAAAATATTGCAAAGAATGTTATACACTTACCGATCAGGAACTGTGCCCGATCTGCAGTAACAGTAACCGTGATCATCAGACGATCATGGTGGTTGAGAATACAAGAGATCTTGCGGCATATGAAAAGACAGGGAAATATAATGGTGTGTATCATGTACTTCATGGTGCAATCTCTCCGATGCTTGGGATAGGTCCGGAAGATATCAAATTAAAGGAACTGATCGGGCGTCTGCAGGGAGATGTAAAAGAAGTGATCATTGCAACGAATTCGAGTCTGGAAGGTGAGACTACAGCGATGTATATCAGTAAGCTGATCAAACCGACGGGAATTAAAGTAAGCAGAATTGCAAGCGGTGTTCCGGTCGGAGGAGATCTGGAGTATATCGATGAAGTGACGCTTCTCCGGGCACTTGAAGGAAGGACAGAACTGTAGAGTGTTTGTCCCCGTCAGAGGTGAGAGAATGAAGAAAAAGGTTACATCAACAGATATTGCCCATGCTGCCGGAGTATCACAATCTACGGTTTCTATGATCCTGAACAAAAAATATGATGTGTCATTTGCCAAAGAAACTGTGGAAAAAGTAGAAAATGCTGCAAAAGAGTTGGGATACGTCCCGCCGAAACGGAAAACGAGGAAGGGGACAAAAAGAGAGAAACTTCTGGTTGTGTTCTGCCCCAATCTGACGAATCCGTATTATGTTATGCTGCTGCAGGGAATCGAGGCGCATGCAAAAGAAAAAGGATTTGGTCTTTTTGTATGTAATACACAGAGAGATCTCCGGATGGAAGAACGCTATCTGAAAATGATGTGGCAGTTACGGCCGCTGGGGATTATCTACACCTGTAATCCGAGCCATTGCTTTATGGATCTGGTGGGAGAGATTGCAGAACAGATACCGGTTGCGATCGTAAATAACCAGAATGAAAAGATGAATGTAGATGCAGTGGAACTTGATAATTCAAAACTTGGAAGAGTGATGGCGAAGCATCTGCTGGAATTAGGTCACAGAAAGGTTGCATATATAGCACCGCCATTGACAGCAAGACAGAAACAACGTTCAAAACGGGTGGAAGGTTTCCTGAAAGAGTATGAAAAAGCCGGTCTGCGAGACCAGGTGATCATCAAGGCGGCAAAAGAAGAGATTGATCTTGATGTGGCACATATTGATTCTGAATATAAGATTGGATATGAACTGACGAAAGAGCTGTTGAATGAAACGACAGATGTGACAGCAATTGTCGGATTAAATGACATGATTGCATTTGGAGTCATGGATGCACTTCATGAGGCAAAGATAAAAGTGCCGGCCGATGTGTCCGTGATGGGATGTGATAACACACTGTTTGCCAGAATGCATAACATGAATCTGACGACGATCGAGCATTTTGTGACTTTTAAAGGAAGGGATGCATGTGATATTATAATGAAGAAGATAGCATCACATCATTCAGCGAATATGGAAACAGTACCGATCAGTACCTATCATGTGGAATATGAACCGCAGCTGATCGTCCGTGGAACAACAACGTATGCAAAAAATGCACGAAAAAAGAAAAATTAATTCTTTTGCGAGAATTATTATTAATAATTACTCGATTTTACAAACTGAAAATACATGTTAGATGTTAATACCCCTTATAAATGCGTGAAAATCGATAATAAAAAGAAAAAATCAAAAATAATTTTAACATTTCCATCAAAAATTTAAAAAAAGTTCGATTAATAATTTGAAAATATTAATAAAGAAAATTATTAATAAAAAATCATGGCTATTGACCGGAGTTCCATGAATAGAGTATAATTTGTATCAAACGATAACAAGGGAATGGTGAACAGATTTCACCGCTTTTAAGGAGGAAAACAACATGAAATTTTTCATTGACACAGCGAACGTAGAGGATATTAAGAAAGCAAATGATATGGGAGTTATCTGCGGGGTAACAACAAACCCATCTCTGATCGCAAAAGAAGGTAAAGTATTTGAAGAAGTTATCGCTGAGATCGCATCTATTGTAGACGGACCTATCAGTGGAGAAGTAAAAGCTACAACAACAGATGCAGAAGGCATGATCGCAGAAGGAAGAGAGATCGCTAAGATCCATCCGAATATGGTAGTTAAGATTCCTATGACTGTAGAAGGATTAAAGGCAGTTAAAGTACTTGCAGCAGAAGGAATCAAGACAAACGTAACTCTGATCTTCAATGCAAACCAGGCGCTTCTTGCAGCAAGAGCAGGCGCATCATTCGTATCACCATTCCTGGGACGTCTGGATGATATTTCTACAAGAGGAGTAGATCTGATCTCAGAGATCGCACAGATCTTCGAAGTTGCAGGAATCGATACAGAGATCATTGCGGCAAGCGTACGTAACCCGATCCATGTAACAGACTGTGCATTGGCAGGTGCCGATATCGCAACTGTACCTTACAAAGTAATCGAGCAGATGACACATCATCCATTAACAGATGCAGGAATCGAGAAATTCCAGGCTGATTACAAAGCAGTATTCGGAGAATAAGAATAAGTAAAGCTATCATATATAATGATTCAGGAGGAACAACATGAACAAATTAGAGCTTATGAAGACAGCCAACGAAGTCCGCAAGGGCATCGTTACTGCAGTTCACAGTGCAAAATCCGGACATCCGGGTGGATCACTGTCGGCAGCAGACATTTATACATATCTGTATTTTGAAGAGATGAATATCGATCCTAAGGATCCTAAGAAAGCAGACCGTGACCGTTTTGTATTATCAAAAGGACACACAGCACCGGGATATTATTCAACACTGGCACACAGAGGATTCTTCCCGGTAGAAGATCTGACAACTCTTCGTAAAGTCGGATCGTATCTTCAGGGACATCCGGATATGAAACACATCCCAGGTGTTGACATGTCAAGCGGATCCCTCGGACAGGGAATCTCAGCTGCAGTAGGAATGGCTATTTCAGCTAAGCTTTCAGATGATGATTACAGAGTATACACACTTCTCGGAGATGGTGAGATCCAGGAAGGACAGGTATGGGAAGCTTCTATGTTAGCAGGACACAGAAAGCTGGACAACCTGGTAGTGATCGTTGATAATAACAACCTTCAGATTGATGGAAAGATTACAGACGTTAACTCTCCATATCCGATCGACAAGAAATTCGAGGCATTTAACTTCCATGTGATCAATATTGATGGAAATGATTTTGACCAGATCGAAGCAGCTTTCAAAGAGGCTCGTGAGACAAAGGGAATGCCGACTGCAATTATTGCAAAAACAATCAAAGGAAAAGGAGTTTCCTTCATGGAAGACCAGGCCGGATGGCATGGAAAAGCTCCTAATGATGAGCAGTATGCACAGGCAATGGAAGAATTAGAGAAAGCAGGTGAAGCATTATGTCAGAAGTATTACATACCCATGCCGA
>OGXK01001180.1_pt1 | contig 13745 bp, 13 predicted proteins | sample 1576261 | NCBI WGS metagenome assembly OGXK01 (sample SAMEA3541581, study PRJEB24748) | human gut metagenome | biome: human gut; feature: human-associated habitat; material: faeces | place: China | collected 2012 | reverse complement strand
TTCGTCGAGGATTTCGGCGACGACTACATGCGGCGTCATCCGGATCAGCGGATCGTACTGGAACTTGGCGGACAGTGCCTTTACCAGCTTTGCAAAGCGGTGAGAGACGATGATATCGGCAGGATTGGGAATGTGCGGCTCGGCATCGAGGAAGTAGAAATTCTTCTGGCCGGTCTCGACGATCGCCTGGTCGATAGACACCTGCTCAGACAGGACCGAATAGAGTCCGCCACGGGAGCGGACACCGAGCATATCGGCAAGGGACCTGCGGCGCATATCGGCCTCGACCAGCAGGACACTCTTGCCGCTGGTGGCGATAGCCTGGGCAAGGTTGATGGAAACCGTGGACTTGCCCTCGTTGGGAATCGAGGAGGTAACGGTAATGGTGCGAATGGGATCGTCTACGCTCGCAAAGCGAATATTGGCCAAAAGGGTCTTGGCGGCATTCTGCACAACAAGCTTGTCGGTGTTTTTCGCCTTAGCCATGCCTATTTACCACCTTTCATAGCCGGAATTCGGCCAACAACGGGAATACCCAGGAGCTCTTCTGCCTCTTCGGCACCGCGGATGCGGGTGTTGAGCATGTCTGCCAAAACGACATAGGCAACTGCGATAAAGATACCCGCGAGGAACGCGACGGCAATATACAGCGCGCGCTTGGGGCCACTGGGGGCTTCGGGGGTCTTAGCCTCGTCGATAACGTTGATGCTCTGGGCAGCGCCGACGTTCTGAGCGACCGTACTCACCGAGCTGGCCATGGCCTTTGCGACCTCAGCCGTCTCCTTGGCATCGGTGCCGGTAACCGAAAGCGTAATGACACGCGTGGTGGTCTCGGAGGAAACAGACACCTTGTAGTCATCCAGATCGGTGAGGCCCAGTTCTTTGGCGGCGCCGCTCTTAACGCTATCGCTATCCAGCAGCGTGGCGATATCGTTGGAAAGCATCTGGCTCGCCGAGAGATCGTTGTAGCTCATCTGACCGCTATCGTCGGTCTTGGCGAGAATGTACATGCTCGTCGTCGCGGTGTAGGTGTTGTCCATCGCAGCGAAGGACACGATGCCCATGGCGATCGCGCAGACCACCGGAAGGGTGATGACCAGCTTGAGGTGCTTCTTCAGCAGCTGGAACAGTTCGAGAAGGGTCATGCAGCTTGCCTTTCATTTCCCCAGTTCGGATTGACAAAACTGTCCGTATGTTATCGCATCTTTTTACCGAGACCAAACTCTATACATAAGAAACAGGCTCTCCTGTAAAAATGACGGAAACAATCGTAAAATTGCACAACAACGCCGCACCCGAAAGTCCGATGCGGCGTCTACATCATTATCTATGTTGTATCGCTATGCGAATGGCTCGTCCTGCTGTATGGGAAACATCACCGTAATGGTGGTTCCCACGCCCAACTCGCTCGATAGATCGATCGTGGCGTGATGATACAGGGCCGCATGCTTGACAATGGCAAGCCCCAGACCGGTTCCGCCGCGTGCCTTGGACCTACTCTTGTCCACGCGATAGAACCGCTCAAATACCTTGCCCTGTTCTTCAGGCGCGATACCGATTCCCGTGTCGGCGACCGCGAGGAACGGATGGCCTTCGTCGTTGGTGCCGCACTGCAGCGTAACCGTACCGCCGGGTCGATTGTAGCGGATGGCGTTGCTTGCCAGATTGTAGATGAGCTCGTCAATCAAGCGCGACACGCCTTCGATGACCACAGGCTTGGTCTCATGACTTATCGTCACATTCGCCTGACGGGCGACCTGTTCAAGACGCTGCTCAACCGTGTAGATGGCACGCGAGAGCTCAATAGGCTCCGTGGACCCAATGGGCACCGCCTCGCCCTCAGTTGCACGCTCGGCCTCGTCCAAGTTAGACAGCGTAAGGATATCGTTGACAAGCGCTGCCAAGCGGCCCGCCTCACGATAGATGCGACCGCCAAAGTTGCGCAGGTCATCCTCGCCCTCAACCATGCCGTTTGCGATGAGCTCGGCATAGCCCGAAATCGCCGTAAGCGGCGTCTTGAGCTCATGGGTGATATTCGCCGTGAATTCGCGGCGCATACGGTCGTTGTCCGCTAGCACCGCCATTTGGCGCTTGAGTTCCTGGCGCTGCGACTCGATACGCTCAAGCATGGGGACCATCTCGGCATAGGCGTGCTCATAGCTACGGCGCGGGTGGTCCAAATCCACCTCTTGCAACGGCGCGATGATGGCACGGGACTCGCGGCGCGCCATGAAAAATGAGAGTACCGCACCCGCTGCTGCGATAAGCAGCATCGGCGCCACCATCGACAGCAAAATCGCCGCAACGCCAGGCTGGGCCTGCGCCAAGCGGACAACCTGGCCGTTATCAAGGGCGACGGCGCGATACAGCATAATCTCGTCGAGCGTAGAGCTTGCGCGCTCCGCGGAACCCAAACCACTCTCAAAGGCCTCGATGACCTCGGGGCGATCGCCATGGTTGGGCAGTGTGGAAGGCGATGCCTCGTTGTCGTAGGCAACCGATCCATCCTTGTTAATCAGCGTGATGCGCAAGTCCTCGCGATCGAGGCTACGCAAGAACGGGATGGGCTCCTGCTGCTCGTCGAGGGCGGCAGCAATGAGCTCGGTTTCCTGCGCTAGATTGGCACTCGTGGCATCCGCCAAGGTGTTTTGCAAAAAAAACGCACCCAGCACCGTAAACGCCACGATAACCGCCATGGCGCAGACAAAGATCGTCACAAAAACGCGGTGCGACAGCGTTTGTTTTCCCTGGGGGGCGAAGACCACGGGTTACTCCTCCGATGCGGTGGCCGCGGTGTCGTCACCTTCGGCACCATCACCGGCAGAAGGCTCGGCCAAGCGGTAGCCCACGCCGCGCACGGTCTCGATGGCGCTGGCATGCTCGCCCAGTTTTTGGCGAAGCGTCTGCACGTGCACGTCAACGGTGCGCGAACCGCCGTCGAAGTCCCAGCCCCACACGCTCTGCAGCAACGACTCGCGGGTAAAGACCACGCCAGGCTTGCGCATGAGATACTCAAGCAGGTCGAACTCGCGCAGGGTAAGCTTAAGCGGCTCGCCGGCAACGGTCACCTCGCGATGGCTGGGCGAGAGCACGATGTCGCCCACACTGAGCACATCGCTCGCCTGCTTGACCATGCCGCCGCGACGCAGCAGTGCGCGGCAACGGCTCGCAAGCTCCATGAGCGAAAACGGCTTAGTCAGGTAATCGTCGGCACCGCCATCGAGCGCCATCACCTTGTCGAGCTCGGTGTCCTTGGCGGTAAGCATCATGATGGGCACCGTCGCCGTCAGGCGGTCGGCACGCAGGCGACGCATAATTGCCAGGCCATCGGTATCGGGCAGCATGATGTCGAGCAGGACAGCATCGGGCACCCGTCGCGCCACAGCAGCCTTAAACTCGCCATCGCACGAAAAGCCCTCGGCCTCGATCCCCTGCTTGCGCAGCGCATAGACCGTCAAATCCCTGATGTTGTCATCGTCCTCGACGTAATAGATCATGTTGAACCCCTTTGCGGCCGACATGACCGCATCTTAACCCTAAAGGTACCTTTACGAGATGGTATCAGCCAAAACGTCCCGTCAAATAATCCGCTGTGCGCGGGTCGGTCGGATTTTTGAAGAGCTGAGCGGTGGGCGCGTGCTCCACCAGCTCGCCCAGCAAGAAAAACGCGACCGAGTCGGAGATGCGCGCCGCCTGCTGCATATTGTGCGTAACGACCACCAACGTGCAGGTCTCCTTGAGCTCGCAGGCAAGCTGCTCCACCACCAGCGTCGACACGGGATCGAGGGCGCTCGTGGGCTCGTCCATCAGCAAGATGTCGGGTTGCACGGCAAGCGCACGGGCGATGCACAGGCGCTGCTGCTGTCCGCCCGAAAGGCCCAGCCCCGACTCCTTGAGCTTGTCCTTGACCTCATCCCACAGAGCGGCTCGACGAAGAGAATCCTCGACCAGCTCATCCAGCACGGCGCGATCGCGCACGCCCATGCCACGGGGGCCGTACGCGACGTTGTCGTAAATACTCATGGGAAACGGGTTAGGGCGCTGGAACACCATGCCCACGCGCTGGCGCAGGCGGCAGATGTCGTAGTCGCCCAGGATATCCTGGCCATCGAGCGCGATCTTGCCCTCGATGCGACAGTCCTTGATGCCGTCGTTCATGCGGTTAAAGCAACGTAGCAGCGTCGACTTGCCGCAGCCCGAAGGACCGATAAACGAGGTGATCTGCTTGTCGCGGATCTTGATGGACACGTCCTTGAGTGCGCGGTGGTCGCCATAGAACAAATCGAGGCCCTCGACGTCGATGCGCGTCGGCGAGGCGGCAAGGTCCTGCGCCGTGGGGCGCGTCGCGTCTCCGACTTCGCGCTCGTGCGCAGCCTCGGCTCGCGCTTCCATGAGTTCTTCAAGCTCCGTGGGCTCCACAGCCGCAGCAGCCGTCATACCGCATACCTCCATATCGATATCAATCCAGCAGTATCGATAGTAGGAATCGCGGCTCATACGCACGTGAGCGCATTGTCAAGTGTTTGTAAGGGCGCCTACGCTACGCGGCGGGCAGCTCGATGGTAAAAACGGTATGCTCGGGCGTCGATTCGCACGCGATGGTACCGCCATGCGCGCATACAATCTCCTTGGCGATGGCGAGACCCAGCCCAGCGCCGCCGCGATTGGTCGCACGCGCCGCATCCAGGCGATAGAACTTCTCAAAGATCACCTTGAGCTTTGGCTCAGGGATCGGATCGCCCTGGTTTATAAATCGTACGCGCACGCCGCCGTTAACCAAACGTCTGGCCTCAATCGTGATCATCGAGCCTTCATAGCTATAGGCAACAGCGTTTTTCATGATGTTGTTGAATACGCGAGCCATCTTGTCGCCGTCCACGAGCACCGTCAGATCCTCGCAGATATCAACCTGGGCTTCTTTATGCTGTTCGTTGAGAATGGGATAGAACTCGTCGGCCACCTGTGCCAGTAAGAGCCCCAAATCGACGTAGCTGCGGGTGAGCACGATATCGTGGAAATCAAAGCGCGTGATGTCGAAGAACTCCTCGGTGAGCGCATCGAGCCGGTGGGCCTTGTCGATTGCCACGCCCGTAAAACGCGCGCGCTGCTCAAGCGGCAAATCGGGGCCTCCTGCAAGAGCGAAAGGTAGCCCACCACGCTGGCGAGCGGCGTGCGCAGGTCGTGCGCCAGGTACGTCACCAGGTCATCTTTGCGGTGGGATTCGTCACGCAGGGCTTGTTGAACCCTGCGCTCGCAATCGCGCGCCCGGTTGAGCGCACCCTCGGCCTCGAGGAAGTCGCCGTCAATGTTGTCCCATGTGTCGGGGTTATCGATCAGACGGTCCTGAATGCGGGCGGCAATCACGCGGTCTGCGTGCAGCTCGCCCTGCTCGTAACCCTGGTAGTACAGGGCGCGTCCGCAGAAGAACAGGACGCACACGGCAAGCGCCAGCACAAATCCAAGCATGTTGAACACAAAGCCGGCGTCAAAGAATACGGGGTCGCCAATACCGCCAAGCGCCATGGACCCGATCGCCAACGTAATTGTCCACGCGGCGCCGCCGATCACCACACAGCGGCGAACGATTTCGAATCGATCAATCAGCAAAATGCCAATGAGTAGAACTGCCAGGATGCCAACGATATTGTCAATGCCGATGAGCAGCAGACTCAGCAAAAAGAGCAGCACCGTCGCTAACGCACGGTTGTCAACGACCGCCCTTACGTATTCAAAGAGTCGATCGGGCACCTCGAATGCCCGCCTATCGTCTTTTGTCATATCTACTCCCCCACCATCAAAGGCGTTATTCGATTATGTAGCCGACGCCCCAGACGTTTTTTATAAAGCGCGGCTTCTGGGCATCGTCGCCAATCTTTTCGCGCAGATGGCGAATGTGCACCATAACCGTATTGTTGGAGCCGGGCATAAAGTCCTCGTTCCACACCGCGCGGAACAGGTCCTCCACGGGCACCACGCTACCACGATGCTCGACCAGATACAGCAAGATGGAATACTCGATGGGCGTAAGGCGCACCGACGCACCGTCCACCGTCACAGAGCGGGCGTCGCGGTTGATCTCGAGGCCGTCGAGCTGGATGATCGGCGACTCGGCCACCTGTGCGCGGCTGCCGTAGCTGGCATAACGACGAAGCTGAGCATGAACGCGTGCAATGAGCTCCAGCGGACGGAACGGCTTGACCACATAATCGTCTGCGCCAAGCGAGAGCCCCTCGATCTTGTCTTGCTGGGCATCGCGCGCCGTCAGCATAATCACGGGATAGGTATGGCTGGAACGAATCGTACGCAACAGCTCAAAGCCATCGATATCGGGCAGCATGACATCCAGCAGCGCCAAATCAAACTCCTGCTCCAGAATCGCCTTGGCCGCACCGGCCCCGCTGTAGGCAATCTGGACATCAAAGCCTCCTTTTGTAAGGTAGATGCCAACTAGGTCGGCGATGGCCTTCTCGTCATCAACTACCAAAATGCGCTCGTTCATGCGTGCTCCTCTCGCGCTCCATTATGCCCGAGGGGGCGCCCGTCACACACAACAAGCGTGGGTGATTAAGTCGGCCTTAAGCACCCTTGTGCCCGTTCGGGCGCGGATGTGGGCCACGCACGCACGCGCGCCGATTGCCCGCGCCAGCAAACGATATACTTTGAACTCTGAAGAGACCATCCCGTCGAAAGCGAAATCTGTGAAGTCCCTCACCTCTTTTGCAAAACGCTCCGCCCAGCTTGCCGCCGGCTTTGCCTGCGCCATCGCCCTTACCGCTGGCGTGCCCACCGTCGCCGGCGCCCAAGTGCTCACGACCGACGACGTCTGCGGCAAGACCGCCGACGTCCGCGGCATCACGACAGAAAACCTGCCCGATATCGAGGCAACTAATGCCCTTGTTATGGGCAAGGACGGCACCGTCTACTATGGACGCGGAGCCGATGAGCAGGTCAAGATTGCCTCGATCACCAAGGTCATGACCGCAATCCTGACCGTCGAAAACTGCAAGATGGACGAGAAGGTCACGGTGAGCAACGCTGCCGCCACCGTAGGCAACTCGACTGCCGGCCTGCTCGAAGGCGACGAGCTCACCGTGGAGCAGGCACTACGCGGCCTGATGATCCCCTCGGGCAACGACGCCGCCATCGTGCTTGCCGAGTACGTGGGCAAAAAGATCGACCCCAAGACCAAAGACGCCGAGGCAACCTTTGTGAAGGCCATGAACGAGCGCGCTAAGAAGCTCGGCTGCACCGGTACGCTTTTTGAAAACCCGCATGGTCTGGACTTTGATGAGTGGGCTGGCGATATGCACTCAACCGCACACGACGTAGCGCTGATGATGCAGGAGGCCATGAAAAACGACACGATCCGCGAGGTCGTAGCGAGCGAGGATTCCTGGATTGAGGTCACGGGCGCCGATGGCTCAGACCATTCGCATTCCATGGACACGCACAACGTTTTGCTCGGTCAGGACGGAAACATTGGTGGCAAGACCGGCACCACCGACGACGCGGGCTATTGCTTTACGAGCGCCTACAACCGCGACGGCGACGAGATCTACACTGTTATTTTGAACTCCACCACCACCGACCAGCGCTTTACCGATACCGCCACCCTTGCCAACTGGTACTACGGCCACAAGGTCACGGTCGCGATCGCCAACACGCAGGAGAAGACCGCCAACGGCAACCCGCTCATGGCGCGCATTAGCCAGACAGATTGGACGGACAAGACGATCGACGCCACGCTCGCCGATCCTACGGCGCAAGCGACCGTGTTTTCCCTTGCCGGCGAGGTGACCGAAAAGGTTAGCTACGACGATCTTTCGGGCACGGTGCATGTGGGCGACAAGGTGGGCAGCATTACGCTCAAGCAGGACGGTACCAAGATCGCCGTCATGGATTTGGTTGCCGACGAGGAAGGCTCGGGGCCGAATCCCATTGAGTGGCTACTCGTGAAGCTCGACCGCCTGGGCCGTCGCATCGACAACCGCCCACTCATGGCAGAAAGCGAGACCGTCGCCAAGGCGCCCGGGGTGTAGGGCGCAAAAAATAATAAGCCCATTAAAAGGAGGCGTCCGAAAGGATGCCTCTTTTTTTTGAGGGTTCGAATCCCCAGCCGCCATTCTTGATAATAAAAAAGGGCCCCAGATGGGACCCTTCTTTCAATTCATACTGGCGGAGAGCTGGGGATGTCCGGGCATGCTACGCATGCCCTCCGGCTTCAAAGCCTGGCGGCTTTTCGCCCACGGGCTACAAACGCTTTCGCGTTTGCTTAACGCCCGTGCCCTCTCGGGTTCGAATCCCCAGCTAACGTGGTTCAACTAAAAAAGGGTCCCTTTCGGAACCCTTCTTTAAAGTCTTACTGGCGGAGAGCTGGGGATTCGAACCCCAGATGCCCTTTTGGGGCATACTCGCTTAGCAGGCGAGCACCTTCGGCCTCTCGGTCAGCTCTCCGTAACAGCCGTTCTATAGTAACCAAACAGCCGAAGTTGGGCAAGAGGAAATTTTCTAATTGCCTAGCAGCCTTTCCTCCTTGAAAGCTTCGCCTACCCCAGCGAGCGGTTGAGGGAGCCGAGCTCGTCGTTGCCCATGGTGCGCCACATTTGGAAGATACAACCGCGTGCCAGGAAAAAGAAACCGTTGTCGACCAGTTGCACAGCGGCATCTGCAAGCTGATTCGTCACGGCGGACACTGGCGGCAGCTCGAGTCCAGCCTTGCGGATGGTCTCGACCGCTTCCTCGAACGTCGGAGGCTCGCTGACGCCCATCTCGTTCATAAGGCCCTGCATTTCTTCCAGCGCGCTGCTGCCCGACTCCTCGCCGCGCGGCACCAGGCGGTAGCACGCCAACGCGAGCTCGAGCTGGTCGCAGTTCCAATAGGCAAACGCCAGGCGATAAAACAGGTAACCGATTGAAGTACGGTCGCTTGCAATGCGCAGGCCATGGCGCGCTACCTCGATAATCTCGTCAAAGCGCTCCAGACGTGCCAACACGTTGATGAGCGCGAAGTGAGACTGCATGGACGAGCGCGCCAGATCGTAAAGATGGCGCACCTCGGGCAGTGCTCGTTCAAAGTCCTCTTGCTCGGCGTAAAAGCTGCAGATCTCGTGCTGGGCAAAGTACAGCGCATCGGGCGCACGAAGGATTCGCACAGAGCGGTCTTCTTCCAACACCGGTAGCACCATGCGCACCAGCTGGTTATCACAAAACTGCGTTTGAACCGGACCCGTCGCCAAAAGCTCGGCGACGGCGCACTTAGCCTCCAACTCCTCGACAAGACGGGAAAAACCTTCAAAAGCACCTGTATGGTCGACTTTTGCCTGCTCGCGCAATTCAACAACACGGGCCACGTATGGGTCATCGTCCTCTTCCATGACCTCCAACTCGTCAGCCTTATCGGCAAGCAGCAGATCGCGCAGCGCCGGCGGCAGCGTGCGATGGTCATCACGCGGACGAGCATGAACCTCCGCAGGTTCAATCGTCTCTGGAGCAGTTGACTCATAGGCCTCAAGCACACGCTTGCACGGCATATCGTCCATGTCCATGCTCTCAAGATCCTTGGCGACAGGCACGCAATCGGCCAGATAGGCCGCGCGCCCAAAGAAATACGTTGCGACAACGCGCTCGCCCTGCTCACTGTCGGGAGCAGCAATCTGCACATAGCAGCGCGTGATGCAGGTGCCCGCGGCAAAACACGCCGCCGCAAGCGTGAGCGCCACGCGCGCATCGTGCTCCGCAGCCCAGATCGCACGCGTGTCCTCTTCCAGCTCGCGCCAGGCGTCATCTTGAGCGTCGTATTCACGTTGCGGCATGGCATCCACGACAGAGCGCCCAAACCGAACGAGCATGATCCCCTCGGCAACGTTTGCCCGATAGGTATAGTCGAGCCGCGTGACCACGTTAAGTGCCTCGACAATACGCGCGAAGCGGGTACGCACATCCCACTCACCGCCCGGCTGGCAAGCCACCGTACCCGGTTTGCCCCACGGGTTATCGCTCGAGGCCGTATCGAGCAGTCGGGGAACATCGTTGGTCGTCTTGGCGATATGCCACGCATCAAAGAGCGCGCAGCCCTCAAGGCTCGGCGAGGATGCCGCAGGGACCAATCCGGCCCCGATGTGCTCAAGGATGGCGGAGAGACGGTTAAGACGGCACTCGATGGCAAGCAGCATGTCAATCTCGTCCTGGTCCAGCAGACTACGATCAAAATTGAGATAGAAAAGCTTTGAGCGATCGATGCGAGCCAGGCTCATCTCGGACTTAGCGGCGATGGTGCGCAAGCGGGGCAAGTCAATTTCACTCATAAGGGCGGCGGCATAGCGCTCGATACCGCTCGGATTCTCGGCATGGTCAACGCGGTAAAGCAGCGTCTCGATAGCATCAGGGAGCGGTGCCGTGTTAAAGCCCAAAAACACCTCGACCGGCTCGGGCAACTTTACGAGCTTGATCTTGTCGATAACATTTTGCATACCCTCGTCGAGTCCGCCGGCGTCCGCCGTGCTCGCAATGGCATTTTCGGAGTCAGCGAATATCACGTAGCGCAGGAACATCGATGCCATGAACTCGCCGTAAGGAAGGGAGCGGGTCGAATTCCATGTCTCGTGGTCGGACTGCTCGCGCATGGGGCCTTCGGGAGAGCCGACGGTTCGCGCGCACGCGCGCATTGTGCCGTTGGCTCCCCGTACCACAATCTCACCAATACCGGAGTCCGACTCGTCAAGGACCAGTTCCATGTCGGGATCGTTGGGCAGCGGAGTCTCGCTAACGGGGCGGTCCACCTTGTACACCTCGCCCGAAACGCTTACGTAACCCAAAAGCGACACATGACTTTTGCCAACGAATTCGACGACATAGCAAGATTCATGCTGATCCTCGCCAAAGAGTTTCCAGACCACGCCATATGAGCGTCCCGCAGGCTGCTCGGGCATCGCCGGAAAGCGCTTCTTGGGATCGAGAAACCTGAGCTTGTATGTCGGACGCTCTGCCACGAAGTATCACCCTGATCGGTCGTTGAGAGAAGGAGTGGTCGCGAATAAGTCGCGACATCTACTCGGAATCTTACACGAGTCGACAGGAAATCGTCCGCTTTACGCCCGCGCCTCGACCGAGGTTCGAATCCATGCGGTGTTTACGTAAAAGAAAAGCCCCCGTTGCCGGGAGCTTTAATCTCAAATGGTGCGGCGTATAGGATTCGAACCTATGACGTTCTGATTCGTAGTCAGACCCTCTATCCAGCTGAGGTAACGCCGCGACTTGTTGATTATTATGCACATGGACTGAATAATGGTCAAGCATTTTTTCAAAAAAAGTTATCGAATTTGATTTTTAATCATTTGGAGGGCTTGGCGCGATCTTCGACGCATCGCGATATAAGAAAAGCCTCCGTTACCGGAGGCTTTAAAGTTCAGTTGGTGCGGCGTATAGGATTCGAACCTATGACGTTCTGATTCGTAGTCAGACCCTCTATCCAGCTGAGGTAACGCCGCAGCGCAAGACATATAAAACCACTTTAGCTTATTGGAGTCAAGCACAATTTCAAACTTTTTTGTGGAACGCAGTCTTGTCATGCTGCTCCGCATATACCGCCATTCCCCGTACGATCGATTGGCTTTTCGATCACGTCAAACTTAGCATCAAGTTCCCTCAGGAGCGATCTCACCCGCTGGGCACAATCATAATCGGCAAACGAGATGCTCAACATGCGAGCAACCTGATTAGATGTCTGGACCCCATAGAAATGCTCTAGGGCCACAAGCCCCTCGTGCGCCACAAACGTCTCAACCACATGAGGCGACTCCTCGTAGCACCATTGCGTCAACGGCCCCTCGCTCGTCTGTCGAACCACCAGGCCACCCATGCCAGACGGCTCACACGTCACAAGCAGGTACTCCCCGCCCTCGTCGCTCTCAAACAAAACCACCCGATCATCAAACAGCTCCATCGCGTCCCCTTTCTCTCGCTCTTATTTAGCAAAAGCATAGCAGGTAGATGGCTGTATACAGAACAGTTGTTCGTGTGTTTTCTATTGAGCTGTCCGCACGGCATGGTATGGCCGCACACAAAAAGGGCACCCCAAAAAGGAGTGCCCTAGCAAATCGCTTATGCAGCCAATCTACGCGACCGGCTCGATCTTCTCGAGGCCGCCCATGTAGGGACGCAGAACCTCGGGGATCGTAATGGTGCCGTCAGCGTTCTGGTAGTTCTCCAGAATGGCTGCCATGGTACGGCCAGCCGGCAGACCGGAACCGTTGAGGGTGTGCAGATAGCGCGAACCCTTGAAGTTCTCGGGGTCGCGATACTTGATGTTGGCGCGACGGGCCTGGAAGTCACCGCAGTTGGAGCAGGAGCTGATCTCCTTGTAGGCGTTGTAGCTCGGCAGCCAGACCTCGACGTCGTAGGTCTGACGGGCAGAGAAGCCCAGGTCGCCGGTGCACAGGCTAATCACGCGATACGGAAGACCCAGCTGCTGCAGCAGGAACTCGGCCTCGGCGGTCATGCTCTCGAGCTCCTCGTCGGACTCCTCCGGCTTGGCAAACTTTACCATCTCGACCTTGTCGAACTCGTGCTGGCGAATGATGCCGCGGGTATCGCGACCAGCGGAGCCGGCCTCCTCGCGGAAGCAGGGGGTGAAGGCGGTGTAGCGGCGCGGCAGGGTATCGGCGTCGAGGACCTCACCGGCGTGCAGGTTGGTGAGCACGACCTCGGCGGTGGGGATCAGGAAGTTGTCGCCCGAGACGTGATAGGCGTCGTCCTCGAACTTGGGCAGCTGGCCCGTGCCGAACATGGTCTGACGCTTGACGACGATGGGCGGCCACCACTCCTTAAAACCACGGCTGGTGTGCGTATCGAGGAAGAAGTTGATGAGGGCGCGCTCAAGACGGGCGCCGGCGCCACCGAGAACGGTGAAGCGGCTGCCGGAGAGCTTGTTGCCGCGCTCGAAGTCAAGGATGTCGAGGTCGGTGCCCAGATCCCAATGCGGCTTAAAGTCGAAGTCGAACTCGCGCGGGGTGCCCCAACGACGGCGCTCGATGTTCTCGTCCTCGTCCTTGCCGTACGGCGTGGCCTCGCAAGGAATGTTGGGCAGGTGAGCCATGAAGTCGTACTGCTCCTGCTCGAGGGCGGTGCGGCGCTCGGCCAGACCGTCAATCTTCTCGTTGACGGCGCGCACGGCCTCTTTGGCGGCCTCGGCCTCGTCCTTCTTGCCCTCCTTCATCAGGGCGCCGATCTTCTTGGACTCGGCATTGCGCGTGGCTTGAAGTTCCTCAACCTCAGTGATGACGGCACGACGCTCGTCGTCGAGCTCAAAGAACTTCTCGCGATCCCAAGACGTCTGGCGGTTAGCCATGGCGACATCGATGGCATCGGGGTTCTCGCGAACAAACTTGATATCAAGCATTAGATCCTCCGGCGATATACATTCCATTTAGGTTGCAACCTTGTACATGTATGGGCAAGTATATACTTATGAGCGTTTACGACCCAACTCAACTACGCAAGAAGGCACCCAATGGACGCAGTTTTTTCCTTTTTGTTTGGCACCCGCACCGGTTTTGCCATCCTTTTCGCCGGCGGCATCCTGCTGTTTGCGATTATTGCCTTTGTAATGGAGAAGCGCACCCATAAGATGTATGTCGACCGCGGCCCCAAGTCCGAGGACGAAGAAGACAGCTTCTGGGACTAGCCTGCCAATAGGGACAGGTTTATTTTGGTAGGTTTTATCTGGGGTTTTGCGACACGACAGACAC
>OGXK01001157.1_pt1 | contig 13884 bp, 11 predicted proteins | sample 1576261 | NCBI WGS metagenome assembly OGXK01 (sample SAMEA3541581, study PRJEB24748) | human gut metagenome | biome: human gut; feature: human-associated habitat; material: faeces | place: China | collected 2012 | reverse complement strand
ATAATTAAGGCATTGTCAGCACCTGATACAATACATGTTATTTCACTTTCAATATTTATAGGAACAATGATTTTGCTGTATGCTGCAAGTACAACTTATCATACAGTTAATGCAACACCTGGAATTAATAAAATATTAAAGAAGTTAGACCATTGTATGATATCGGTTATGATAGCGGGTTCCTATACTCCTGTATGCTTAGTTGTCCTTCATAACAAGACAGGATATGCACTGTTAGCACTAGTATGGGGAATTGCAATAGTTGGTATTATCTTTAAATTATGCTGGGTAACCTGTCCTAAGTGGGTATCATCAGTTCTTTATATTGTTATGGGCTGGGCGTGTGTATTATCATTTACACAGATAATAAATGCACTTCCAACAGCGGCATTTGCGTGGTTGTTAGCAGGTGGAATAATATATACAATCGGTGGCGTCATATATGCACTTAAGCTTAAGGTGTTTAATGCCAACCATAAGTATTTTGGTTCTCACGAGATATTTCATCTGTTTGTTATGGCAGGAAGCATATGCCACTTTATTATGATGTTTAATTATGTGGCTGTAATGCCTTTAAAGTAGTAAGTTCTTTTAAAAATACACACAAATTATGGAAATAGAATTTTATATGTGTTATCCTCTATAATCGGGTCTGTAACTATTGTTGCAGACCCGATTACAGGTTGTCAGACCAACGAACGGAGGATTAATATGTTATTTTCAGATGTCGATGCAATTGCTAAGGCAGCATCGAATAAGGCAGAGTTATGCAACAACCATTTCGGGAAGTATTTTATGCGCTCTATTATGGCAGGCTTCTATATTGTTGTTGCAACAATTTTATCGAATGTGAGTGCGGCAGTACTGCTTCCAACTTATCCACAGTTTGGTAAGCTTTTAGGTGCATTTTTATTCTCAATTGCAATTGTACTCGTCGTATTTATGGGAGGAGAATTATTTACAGGTAATAATTTTGTTATGGCGATTGGCGCATACAATAAGACGGTTTCAGTAAGAGATCTAATAAAAGTATGGGTTGTAAGCTATATAGGTAACTTTGCCGGTGCATTTATTCTTTCGGGTTTATTTGTATATAGTAAGGCTTCACACACAATAATGGTTGATTATTATAACAGCTTTATATATTCTAAGATTTCAGCAGGTTCCATGGAACTTTTAGTAAGGGGGATTCTTTGTAATTTCCTTGTATGTATGGCAGTATTAGTTGGTACTAAGTTAAAGACAGAAAGCGGCAAGCTTATAATAATGTTCTGTATTATTATGGCGTTCGTAGTTGCTGGTTTTGAGCATTGTATTGCTAATATGAGTACATTTTCTATTGGATATATGTTACTTGGTGATATTGGCACAGCTTCTGTTATCAAGAGTATGATTATGGTGACAATCGGCAATATGCTTGGCGGAGCAGTGCTTCTTGGAGTGCCGGTACAGATTATGAAAGCAGAACACTAAAATTAAAGTCATTAGTAATGAATAAAGCATGAAAGGATTAGTGAGTTGTATGAAAGAAAATCTTAAAAAGCTTGCAAAATATTATAAGCCATATTTAGGCACATTTATTATAGATATGATTCTTGCGATGATGTCTGCGGCGGTGGCACTTGTCATACCGCTGTTGTAAGATATATAACTTCTAAGGTTGCCTATATGCCGGCAGATGAAGCGTCTAAGGCAATATTTACAATAGTTGTGATATTATTCGTGCTTGTTCTTGTGCAGTGGGGGTGTAATTATTATATATCTAATTACGGACACGTTATGGGAGCTAAGATTGAATACGATATGAGGGCTGAGATTTTTAACCACTACCAGAAGCTTTCTTATTCATTCTATGATGACCAGAAGGTTGGACAGTTATTATCAAGAATAACTTCGGATTTATTCGATATAACAGAGCTTTTACACCACGGTCCTGAGAATATAACAATATCACTTATTAAGATTGTAGGTGCACTTGTTATATTAAGCACTATAGATGTAAGGCTTACGCTTACTGCATTTGTGCTTGTGCCTGTTATGCTTGTATTTGCATATTTCCTTAATAAGAAAATGAAGCGTGCATTTAAAAGAAACCGTATCCGTATAGGTGAGATTAATGCACAGATAGAAGATAATCTGTCAGGAATACGTGTTGTTAAATCATTTGCTAATGAGGATATAGAGTGCGGTAAGTTCAAAAAAGGCAATGATTTATTCTTAGAGTCAAAGAAAGACAGCTATCATTATATGGGAATGTACAATGCCGGACTTACAGCATTTACAACTATGATTAATGTAATTGTAATTGCAGTGGGCGGTATAGGAATAACAAGAGGCTGGGTTAATATTACAGACTTCGTAACATTTTTATTGTATATAAATATATTTACGGAGCCGGTAAAGGTACTTATTGATTTTACAGAACAGTTCCAGAACGGTTATTCCGGTTATGAAAGATTTCTTGAGATATTATCAGTTGAACCGGATATAAAGGAAAAGCCAGATGCAGTTGAACTTAAAGACGTTAAGGGTGAGATTACATTCGACAATGTATCTTTTAGATATAAGGACGGAATCGAGGAAGTATTATCAGGAATCAGCTTTAATGTTACACCAGGCAGATATGTGGCACTGGTAGGTCCGTCAGGAGCAGGAAAGACTACATTATGTTCGCTTATACCAAGATTTTATGAGGCGACAGAAGGAAGCATAAGAATTGATGGAAAAGACATTAAAGATGTTACTCTTAAGAGCTTAAGGGATAATATCGGGGTTGTCCAGCAGGACGTATATCTGTTTATGGGAAGCATTAAAGAGAATATACGATACGGAAAGCCAGATGCTACCGATGACGAAGTAATTGCAGCGGCAAAGCTTGCCAATGCACATGAATTTATAGAAGCATTTGAAAATGGATACGACACGGATATAGGACAAAGAGGTGTCAAGTTGTCAGGTGGACAGAAGCAGAGATTATCAATAGCAAGGGTATTTCTTAAAAATCCACCTATACTTATATTTGATGAGGCAACATCAGCACTTGATAATGAAAGTGAGCAGATTGTACAGGAGTCGTTAGAGAAGCTGGCTAAGAATAGAACTACATTTGTTATAGCCCACAGACTTACTACAATAGAAAATGCTGAGGAAATATTTATGCTTACAGATGAGGGGATTAAGGAAAGAGGAACTCACAAGGAGCTTATGGAGTTAGATGGTGAATATGCTCATATGGTTAAAATTCACTCAGCTAACTAGAAAAAGTATTGAAAATGTGTTATACTAATCATAGTTATAACGAAAATGTTAATCGCTGTATATTATTGTATGGCTGATTATAATATATGGAGGATGACGTATATGGAAATGTGGGATATATATGATGCCAACAAAGAAAAGACAGGCAGATTAATGAAAAAGAATGACTGGCAGCTTAAAGATGGAGAATATCATCTTACAGTGTTAGGTGTCATAGAACGTCCGGATGGAAAGTTCCTTATTACACAGCGTGTTATGACTAAGGCGTGGGCTCCTGGCTGGTGGGAAGTATCAGGCGGAGCGGCTCAGGCAGGTGAGGAGTCAATTGATGCAGTAAGACGTGAGGTTCGTGAAGAGACAGGAATTGACGTTACAGATGCCAGAGGTGGATATGTATTCACCTATAAAAGAGAGAATCCTGGCAAGGGCGACAATTATTTTGTAGATGTATACAAGTTCATTAAAGATGTTAAAGATGAGGACATACATATACAGACAGAGGAAGCCTTAGGGTATAAGTTCGTTACCAGAGAAGAGCTTAAACAGATAGCAGCAACAGGAGAATTCCTGCATTATGACAGTATTAAGCAGGTATTTGAAGATTAGATATTGGATTAAGTAAGAATTGCTGTTATTAAGTGAATATTTGTACTTGATTTATAAAATGTATTTATAATAGAAGAAGCACCAGCAGATTTATTCTGATGGTGCTTTTTAGCTATAAGAAGTAATAAAGCTTAAGAAAGGAATGTGGTATGCTTAAATATTTAAAAAAGTATTGGTTCTTTGCTCTGCTTGCACCTATATTTATGATAGGTGAGGTTTCTATGGACTTGTTACAGCCGGAGCTTATGAGCAGAATAATTGATGACGGTGTATTGGGGCTTAACAATGGCGGGGTTGGCAATCTTAATTTTTAACTTACCATCGGGCTTAAAATGATAGGATTTGTGGCACTTGGTGGTATCTGTGGCATTATGTCCGGTGTCTTTGCCAATCTTTGTGCACAGCAGTTTGGTAATGATGTAAGAAAAGCTGTCTTTAAGAGAATTATGGAATTCTCTTTTGAACAGACTGATAAATTCTCCACAGGTTCTTTAATTACAAGGGTTACGAATGATATAACACAGCTTCAGAATTTTGTAATGCAGTGCCTGAGAGGCTTTGTGCGTACAAGTATGCTGTTTATCGGTGGTATAGCGTGTATGGTGTCACTTAATATGGAATTTGGAATAATAATTGCGTGTGCACTTCCGTTTGTTGCAGTATGTGTTGTATATTTCATAGCCAAGGCCAATCCTAAGTTCACAGTGTTACAAAAGAAGCTTGATAAGGTTAACAATGTAATGCAGGAAAATGTGTCTGGTGCAAGAGTTGTAAAGGCATATGTCAAGGAAGATTACGAGACAGAAAGATTTGAGAAAGCTAATAATGAGCTTGTTTCAACACAGCTTGATGTACTTTTACTGCTTTCTTATATGACACCTATTATGAATATTATATTAAATCTTTCAGTTGTTGCGGTTATAAAGGTTGGTGGAATACAGGTAAGTGCAGGAAGTGCAACGCCTGGTAATGTAATGGCGGCGATTACATATTGTTCACAGGTGCTTAATGCGGTTATGCGTATGACGATGATATTTCAGACAGCTTCAAGGGGAATTGCCTCAAAGAAGCGTGTTATGGAGATAATTAACTGTGATCCGGCAATAAAGAGCGGTACATATAATAAAGAAACTGCCGTTAAGGGAAAAGTTGAATTTAAGAATGTGTCATTTGCATATCCAGGTATGGATAATGAAAATGTTATTGAGAACTTTAACCTTGTTATTAATCCGGGTGAAACTATCGGAATACTGGGTGCAACAGGCTGCGGCAAGTCAAGTCTTGTAAATCTCATACCACGTTTTTATGATGTGACTAAGGGGGAAGTACTTATAGATGATATCAATGTTAAAGATTATGATTTGCAGGTTTTAAGGGATAAAGTGTCAATAGCATTACAGAAGCCGGAGATATTCAGCACTACAATAGCAGAAAATATTGCGTGGGGTGATGACAGTGCAGACATTGAAAAGATAAGACAAGCCGCTGACATAGCACAGGCAACAGAATTTATTGACAACAGGACAGATGGTATAGATACACAGGTAAGTCAGGGTGGACACAGTCTTTCAGGAGGCCAGAAGCAGAGAGTTGCCATAAGCCGTGCAGTGCTTAAGAATTCAGAGATACTTATATTTGATGATGCTACAAGTGCACTTGATTTAAAGACAGAGGCTGATCTTTATTCAGAGCTGTCGGTAAAGAAATATGATGTAACCAGGATTATAATTGCCCAGAGAATTGCTTCTGTAAAGAATGCAGATAGAATTGTTGTAATGGATAATGGCAGATTAGCAGATGTTGGAAGCCATAGTGAGCTTATAAAGACAAGTGAGATATATAAAGATATTTATGAGTCACAGCTGAAAGGAAATGAATAGAATGGAGCAGAGCAGACAGGCACAGATGAATAATTATAAAGCCTTTGGCAGAAGACCTGGCAACCGCAATCTTACTGTTGAGAAGGCTAAGGACAAGAAGGGTACTTTAAAAAGACTGATAGCATATTTTGCGGCTGAGAAAGCTATGATTATAGGGCTTCTGGCGGCTGTTATCGTTGTAGTAATATGTTCGGTATATGCACCAAAGCTTCAGAGTAATGCAATTGATATTATAGCTTCTGGCAGATTTAAGGAATTAACTCCGATACTTATAACAATGGTGGTTGTATACATAATACATAGTATATGTACATTTTTACAGACCAAGATAAGTGCGGTATTAAGCCAGAATATCGTAAAGAAGATGAGAGAAGATTTATTCAGGCACATAGTTAATCTTCCTGTAAGATACCTTGACAGTAACAGCCACGGAGATATTATGAGCCGTATGACTAACGATATTGAGAATATATCAACAACAGTTTCGCAATCGTTAAGTTCGATGTTCTCAGGCGTATTAACGATTATTGGAACAGTTATAATGATGACTGTATTATGTCCACAGCTTGCACTGTTATCGTGCGTTACTGTAATTCTTACAGTGATTGCAACTAAGTTCTTATCTAAGGCCATGAAGAAGTTCTTTACGAAAAGACAGGTGCTTTTAGGTAATCTTAATGGAACGGTTGAGGAGATGGTTACAGGTTATAAGTCAGTTGTTGCATATAACAGGCAGGAAAATGTCATAAAAGACTTTAACAATGTGTCGGATGAACTTACAAGGGTTGGAATTATAGCAGAGATTCTTGGCGGTTCAATGGGACCAGTTATGAATGTAATCAATAATATAAGCTTTGTTATTATTGCGGCATTTGGCGGATATTTTGCCATTAACCATATTATATCTATCGGTGTTATATCTGCATTTATCGTATATGCGAAGCAGTTTGGAAGACCAATTGATGAGCTTGCACAGATATATGGACAGATACAGACAGCCATAGCGGGGGCAGAGAGAGTATTTGCAGTTATGGACGAACCGCTTGAAGATAAGAGTGGTGATAAGAATATGGATAAGCTTGAGGGCGTTATTAAGTTTAAAGATGTCAATTTCTCATATACCAAGGACAAGCAGGTGCTATATGACTTTAATCTTCAAGTTAAGGCAGGACAGAAGGTGGCACTTGTAGGCTCAACAGGAAGCGGAAAGACAACAGTTGTCAATCTTTTAATGAGATTTTATGACGTTGACAGCGGAGAGATATTAATAGATGATGTTAATATAAAGGACATAGATTGTGCCACACTCCGTAAGAACACAGCGATTGTATTGCAGGATACTGTATTATTTGCAGATACAATAAAGAATAATCTTAAGTATTCCAATGAAGCGGCAACTGATGAGCAGATGTATGCCGCTGCGGCTATGAGCAACTGCGATACTATGATTAATAAAATGCCATTAAAATACGATACAGAGCTTATGGCAGAGGGTGAGAATATATCACAGGGACAAAGACAGCTTTTATCAATAGCAAGAGCATTTCTTGCACAGCCTAAGATCCTTATATTGGACGAGGCGACATCTAACGTGGATACAAGAACTGAAAAGCATATTCAGGATGCAATGCTTAAGCTTATGGAGAACAGGACAAGTCTTATAATAGCTCATAGATTGTCTACAATACAGGATGCTGACATAATTGTTGTTATGGATGAGGGACATATAGTTGAAGCAGGCAATCATAAAGAACTTCTTAACAAAATGGGAAGATATTATAAATTATATATGACACAGTTTGCAGGACAGACAATATAGGTGTATAATTATCTATTACATAAGATTTGTGATGATGCACAGATTGAATTATAGATAATATATGCAGGAATGGTGATGGTATGCGTACAGAGAAAAAATCAAGCATAAAAAATAGTGCAACAAGGTTGATACTGATAGGGCTTCTTGTTCTTATACAGACTGGCTGGATGATATTTTTAATGATGAAGCTGAATACATATTCAACTGCCATAACATTGCTTCTTACATTTATAGCAATGTTTATTGCCCTTAAAATATTTGGAACACACGTTAATGCGGCACAGAAAATGCCCTGGCTTATCGTAATAACTGCAGTTCCGTTTTTTGGAATATGTATATATCTGCTATTTGGACGTTCTATTGTAACTAAAGGTGTTAGACGTTCATTTAATAATATTGAAACGAATGTGCTTACCCTCTTAAAGCAGGATAAGGGCATAATAGATGATATAGCCAGCAAGGACAAGGGCGTAGCTAACCAGTGCAGATATATAAGCAATACAGCAAGATATCCTGTATACAGCAATACAGATGTAAAATATTATCCAACTACTGATGTAAGCTTTGAGGCACAGCTTGTTGAACTTGAAAAGGCAGAGCATTTTATATTTATGGAATATCACGCTATTGAAGATGCTGAAAGCTTTGCAAGGCTTAAGCATATCCTTGAAAATAAGGCACAGAGCGGTGTGGAGGTAAGAATATTCTATGACGATTTAGGAAGTATTTTTTTCCTTAATAAAGAGTTCATAAAACAGATGAGGCAGAAGGGCATACAGTGCCGTGTATTCAATCCACTTAAAGTTATTGTAAATATGTTTATGAATAACAGGGATCACAGGAAGATAACCGTTATTGACGGCAAGGTAGGATTTACAGGTGAATATAATCTTGCAGATGAGTATTTTAATATAACACACCCATATGGTTACTGGAAGGACACAGGAATTAAGCTTCAGGGTGATGCGGTAAAGAGTCTCACAGCAAGCTTTCTTACTATGTGGAATGCCATAGAACATACTGATAATGATTATAATAAATATCTTGATGCGACAGATGGTACATATAAGGCAGTTATGAAAGACTGTTATGTACAGCCATATTCAGATAATCCATTAGGACAGGACAGAATTGGTGAGGACGTGTACCTTAATATTCTAAAAAATGCCAAGGACTATGTGTATATCACAACTCCGTATCTTATTATCACTGATGAGATGGAAAGAGAGTTAAGGCTTGCGGTTAAGAGAGGTGTTGATGTAAGAATTGTCACACCGGGAATACCAGATAAGAAGCTTGTATACAGAATTACAAGGTCTTATTATGAGCCACTGTGTTCGGCTGGCGTGAGAATATATGAGTATACACCAGGATTCTGTCACGCTAAGCAGTGGGTATGTGATGATGAAGTATCTGTTGTTGGCACAATCAATATGGACTACAGAAGCTTATATCTTCATTTTGAAAATGCAGTATTTATATATAATAAAGCGACGGCATTAAGTGTAAAGCAGGATATGTTAAATAACTTTGAGGCAGGACACGAAGTGACAGCTGATTATACTAAAGATGTTATTAAGCCATTAAGACTTGGGGTATGTATGTTAAGAATGATATCGCCTTTATTGTAAAATACTTGCAACAAATGTAAAATAATATATAATATTAGTGGCAAATTACATTTATCATTATAAGTGGTTAGATAATAAGTAAGAACAACATTTTGTGTCTATTGTTAGTACCTGGAGGAGGAACAGTGAGAGAAGAATTAGTAGCCGTAAAAGTTGACCACCCATTGGGAAGTACAGACGAGGATAACCCCTCGGTTGTGTATCCGATTAATGTCGGATACGTTATCAATGATAAGGATCTGGAATTCAAACCGGTAACAGATGACCAGAGAGTGTATCTTGTAGGTGTTGATGTTGCTGTTGATGAATATTCAGGTGTTCTTATTGCAGTTGCAAGAAGGAGAGATGATTCAGGAACAGTGTGGGTCGTTGCACCTGAGAACATATTATATACCAAACAGCAGATAGAAGAAATGATATATTTTAAGGAGCAGTATTATGACAGCTTCATTGAAATGGTCGATGAGGAGATGTGGGACGCTTATGATGCCAATGAGAATAAGTTAGGTTTTGAAGTTCGCAGAAGTATGGCAAAGTCACTTCCAGAAGGCGTGTACCACATAGTTGTTATGGTGTATACAGTTACAAAGACAGGAAAGGTGCTTACAACGCAGAGGTCGCGTAACAAGACGAATTCTTTAAAATGGGAAGTTACAGGAGGTTCTATTATCAGCGGTGAAACACCTAGGACAGGAGCGGTAAGGGAACTTCTGGAAGAAACGGGAATTAAGAAATCGCCAGAGGATTTAATTGAACTTTATAGGTATACTGATGATGCAAGACATTGTATATATTATGGTTATCTTAATGTATGTGATGATGAGGAACACGTTAAATTACAGCAGGGTGAAACTATGGACTATATGTATATGCCATATGAGGAATTCATTGATTTCATAATGTCAGAGAGGTTCATTCCGTCAGAACAGAGGCGTTTTAAGCTTCATAGTGAGCATATAGTAAAGCAGATTAAGCAGGCTTGTATGGTACAGTAATAAATTTAATATAATCAGAAGGGAGAGTCATATGTCATTTAAGGAACTTGTATTAAAGAACCGTTCATATAGACGTTTTTTTGAGGATAAGAAAATAGAAAAGAACGAGCTTGTAAATCTTGTTGATATAGCAAGAAATACAGCTTCAGGTGCTAACAACCAGCCTTTAAGATATAAGGTTGTGTGTGATGAGGAAAGCAATAAAAAAGTGTTTGACACATTAAAATGGGCAGGTGCGCTTCCAGACTGGGATGGTCCTGTTGAGGGTGAAAGACCAGCAGGCTACATAATAATATGCAGTGCTTCAAGCGTATCAGCACCAAGAGATGAGGGAATAGCGGCACAGACAATACTTCTTGCCGCCAATGAGTTTAATCTTGGAGGCTGTATGTTTGCAAGTGTTAATATTCCTAAGCTTAACGAAGAACTTTCAATTCCAGAGGGTATGACAGCAAGACTTGTTATTGCATTGGGATATCCTAAGGAACAGGTTGTTATTGATGAAGTATCTGAGGGAGCGAATCTTAAGTATTACAGAGATGACAATCAGGTTCATCACGTACCTAAGTTAAAGTTAGAAAATGTATTATTATAAATTATAAGAAGAATGCAGAGTTTAAGCCTTTGCTTGGATTAACAGGAAACAGGCTTACATTCTGTGAATAGTTATAAAGAAACAGGCGGGATATTAAATCCCGCCTGTTTCTTTGCTTAGTGAATAATTGTTACTATAACTGAGTAATCAGTATAATTTAATCTTTTGTTGCTAATTCCAAAAAGATATTATTATTCTATCACTGTAAATACTATAAATCAAGTTCAATTAATCTGTAGTTGCGGCAAGATGTCTGTATTATTGAGTTCAAATTTTAATCAAAATTTTATCATTTTTTATTCATAGTTTATATTCAGTGAAGCCTATTTTGCAATGGACCTGTAATTCCTTATAAGCAGCGGAAGTTCAGCAATAAGCATACCAATCCAGCCGGCAAGGTATGATAATGGGAGGGCTTCAATTCCCATGCCCATTACAAGTACGAGTGGGATAGCGGCTATAACACGTACGCCCATATTGATAAAGCTGCTTAAAAGTGTAATCTTTAAATCGCCAATTCCACGGAAATATCCCTGTATGCCGTTAGTAGCGGCTGGGAGTATATACATAAATGAGATAAGGCGCAGATACTTAACACCATGCAGAATAACTTCTTCATCTTTAACAAACAGAAGCATAAGTGGTCGTGCAAGTATAAAGCACACGGCAAAAAGAATAATTCCATATATGAATTCAAGCATCATACCACATTTAAAGCCTTCTTTCATACGTTTTTTTTCATTAGCACCTTTGTTCTGAGCCATAAGTGCAGTCATAGCGTGGCCGATATTCTGCTCAGGAGTATACGCAAAATCATCAATTCTGTTGACAACAGCAAATGCAGCGGCTACGGACACGCCCATAGTGTTGACGATTGCCTGAATGCCAATCTTTCCTAACTGGACAGTTGCCTGCTGCATAGCGGATACCCAGCCGTAGCTTATTGTCTTTTTAAGAAGTGAATTGTCAAATACAAGCCATTTTCTGCCTAGCCTTAATATCTCGACACGCTTTTGTATGTATATAATACAGAATACACAGCACATCATTTCGCTTATTACAGTTGATATTGCACAGCCGTTGCTTCCCATTTTAAGGACAATTACAAAGAATAAATCTCCGAAAATATTAAGCAGTGAGCTTGCAATAAGGAAGTATAAAGGAGTCTGGCTGTCGCCTAATGCCCTTAATGTGCTTGAAAAGAAATTATATAAAAATGTAAATATCAATCCTAAAAATATAATTCTCATATAAGAAACAGTTAAATCCATAATAGATGGGTCAACCTGTAACAATTTAAGAATAGGTCTTGAAAAGATAATGCAGCACAGGCTTAATATTGCAGAGAATACAGTGCCTGAAAGCATTGTTGTGCTTATCTGTCTTTGAAGCTTGTTGTAATCTTTAGCTCCGAATTGTGTACCCATAAGTATGCTCGCACCCATACACAGACCATTTAAGAATAAAATCATAAGAGTCATTACAGGGTTGCATATACCAACAGCCGCAAGGGCTTCTTTACCTACGAATTGTCCTACAATAATACTGTCGACAGCGTTATATGTAAGCTGGAATAAGTTACCGAGGACTAACGGTATTGTAAATCCAACAAGGAGAGGCATAATTTTACCTTTTGTTAAATCTTTAGTCATAATTAATCTCCTATCCTGCCCATAACAGGGCTTGTTAAGTTTATGATATTTTGCTAAAGATTTATTATAAGACAGTTGCTTTAAATTGAAAAGAATTATATTATACTAATGTAAAAAAAAGTGTACGCGGAAATGGAGATTATTATGAAAGTTACCCGTGAAGATATGCAGCTTTACGCCGTTACAGATACGCAATGGCTTAATGGCAGGGATTTCTATGAAGAGATTGAGAAAGTCCTTGCGGCAGGAGCTACATTTTTGCAGTTAAGAGAAAAGGATTCGACACACGAGGAGATTGTAAAAAAAGCATTGGCAATTAAACCGATAGCAAGAAGATATGGAGTGCCATTTGTTATAGATGATGATATATACGCGGCGTTAGAGGCGGATGTTGACGGAGTTCATATAGGACAGAGTGATGCAAGCTACGAAACAGCAAGAGAGCTTCTAGGACCTGACAAGATAATAGGAATGACAGTAAAGACACCAGAACAGGCGGCAAATGCGGCAAGACTTGGTGCTGATTATGTTGGAATGGGAGCTGTATTTCATACAAGCACGAAGAAAGATGCCAAAGATTTAAGCAGGGATAATCTTCTTAAGCTTACAGCTATGCTTGATATGCCGATAGTTGCAATTGGAGGCATTAATTATGACAACTGTGATTATTTAAAGAATACAGGCGTGGACGGAATTGCTGTTGTATCGGCGATATTTGCAAGTGATGACTGCTCGGAGGCGACAAGAAAGCTTTATAAGAAGACAAGAAAGCTGTTTAATTATAATAAGAACATAATATTTGATATGGATGGAACACTTGTTGACTCTATGCCGTTCTGGAAGAATAGTGCAAGGGAATATGCCATTTTAAGAGGTGCTAAGCTTCCGGAGAATTTTGATGAGATAACAGGAGTTATGGACCTTTCGGAATATGCGGCTTATCTGCAAAATGTTCTTGGGATTGATACATCGCTAGAACAGATAACAGAGGCAGCAGTTGATATTATGAATAAGCATTATGCAAGTGATATTCCTGCAAAGAAGGGAATGATAAAGCTTATAAGAAGAGAATATGAGGCTGGAAGCAAGCTTGTAATATTCAGTGCTTCCGATACTTCCAGTGTGGAAATTCTTCTTAAAAGGTTAGAAATATATGAATGTTTTGAGGGAATATACACAGTATATGATGTCGGCATAGGAAAGAGTGATAAGGAAAGCTATAAAAAGGTTGCCAGGTCAGCAGGAATGGATATATCTGATACGTGGGTGTATGAGGATATTCTAAGAGGCGTTCGGGCGGCACATAATGCTGGATTGAAGGTGTGTGCTGTATATGATAAAGACTCGGCAGATGACTGGGATGAGATATGCAGTATTGCAGATAAATGTATAACAATCTGGCTATTGCATTCGAACCTTTCCTGCCTTTCAGCAGCGAAAAGCTCCGC
>OGXK01001150.1_pt1 | contig 13932 bp, 8 predicted proteins | sample 1576261 | NCBI WGS metagenome assembly OGXK01 (sample SAMEA3541581, study PRJEB24748) | human gut metagenome | biome: human gut; feature: human-associated habitat; material: faeces | place: China | collected 2012 | reverse complement strand
AAGTTACCTTTAAAATATGAAAGTAGTGATGATTTTGGACGCGCTACCCGGGGAGCTGCTATGGCAGTGAAAGCTCGTACTTTGCTCTATAAGGCAAGTCCTTTGTTTGGAGAACCTTCTACGGAGAAATGGCAAGAGGCTGCTAAGGCAAGCAAGGATATTATTGATTTAGGAGTATACAGTTTACCTACTGTCAGCAGTAGTGAAGAATATGCAGCTCTGTTTTACAATACGCAGAATCCCGAAATAATTTTCGAGAAACTGTATAACAATAAAGGTACTTATGGAAGTGCTCTACACTATTTGTTCCAGTCTCCTAATGGCCCTTACAATGGCTATAATGGTTGGGGAGTATGGTTGCCTACTTATGATATTGTAAATGCTTTCCAGAATGAAGATGGTAGCAAATATACGGTGAAGGGCTTAGCTTCTTATAATATTTCATTACCTAGCGTTGATCCGGAAACAAATCAGATTATTTATAAAGATGCAACTATTGAGGCTACTGAGATCAAACCTTGGGAAGGTCGTGAAATGCGCTTTTATGCTAATATTTTATATGATGGAGCCATGTGGGGGTATGGAGATGATAACCATGCTATAGCTATTTACGAACCAGGGGAAGAAGGGGTGCTTCCTGGAGAACAGTCACCCAGCTATACGGATGGAGAATATTGGAATGCAACTCAGACTGGTTATTATATGCGCAAATTCCTGGATCCAACTTATGACCAGTATAGTGAGACCATTATGGATACAACACCGTGGATATTCTTTCGTTTGGCAGAATTCTATTTGAACTATGCGGAATGCCAGATTGAACTTGGTAATAAGGATGAGGCTCTGAAGTATATTAACTATATTAGGAACCGTGCTCTGTTGCCTGATGCTTTCGGAACAGATATTCGCGCTGAATATGAATATGAACGTATGATTGAGCTGATGTTTGAGGGACAGCGTTTCTTTGATCTTCGCCGTTGGAAGAAAATGGAAACAATTTATTCTCAGGAGAACTGGCCTACTGGTTTAAAAATTTATAAACTGAAAGATGGTACATTGCTTTATCAGCATAATGAGAATCCTTTGCAACAACGTAAATTTGTTTCTCCACAAATGTACTGGATGCCTGTTCCTCGTTATGAATTAAATAAATGTCCTAATCTGGATGGAAAACCTTATGAAAATTAATAGAGAGCATTATTAATACTATAAAGGGTGAGTAACTGGAAGCGATGTATCAAAGTTTTTAGTTACCACCCTTTACTTAATTAAAGACTGTATGAATAAATATATTTTTCTTCTATCTACCTTCTTATTGGTTAGCTGTTGTTCTGAAGTTCAGAGTGCCACTGAAGTTCCAATGCCTTCCGGTAAAGAAATTTATATCCCTAAAGATTTGCGGGGTATGGATCTTCAAAATCCTGATAGTAAATGGAGTTATCACCGCATGGCATATACTGATAATTTCGTCATCTTCTGGGAAAAAGGTTTTGGAAATGATCTGTCTAATCCTCCTCAATTGGAAGGGCATGATATGAAAGTGGATTTGTCGAACTTAACGGAAAAATTGGAAAGTTTCTATCATTTCTTCCGAGATACCTTGAAGTTTTCCAAACCGGGTTCAAAGTGTGATAAGTATCGTATGATGGTCATGCTAAACTACTCTTTGGAAGGAACTGCCTATGGTGGTGATTATGATGGAGAAATCGGTGCATTATGGATTGCCCCCAATCGTGTGCAGGATAAGAAACTGAATTGCATTGCCCATGAATTGGGACATAGCTTTCAGGCTCAGATCAGTTGTGATGGAGAAGGAGAGGCTTGGGGAGGATGCGGTTTCTTTGAAATGACCTCGCAGTGGATGTTATGGCAAGTAAATCCCGAATGGATCACTGATGAAAAATATCATTGGGATGCTTTCATGAAGCTGACTCATAAAGCTTATCTCCATTTGGAAAATATCTATCACTCTCCCTATGTACTGGAATATTGGGGTATGAAACGAGGATTACCTTTTATTGCCGAACTCTATCGTCAAGGTAAGCAGGGAGAAGATCCGGTGATAACTTACAAGCGGATGGCCGGATTAGATCAGAAGCAGTTCTGTGATGAAATGTTTGATGCTTATCGGCATTTTATCAATTGGGATTTTCCTCGTGTATGGAAAGAAACTCGACCGTATGCCAATAAATATACTACCAGCTTAACCACTCTATCGGACGGATGGTATGGAATCGCACCGGCCAACTGTCCCGAGAATTATGGATTCAATGCTATTCCGTTAGCTTTACCTGAACAGGGAAAGAAAGTGAAAGTAGAGTTCTGTGGAGAAGCAGGAAAGGAAGGATATAATGCAATTCATACGGATAAAGCCGATTGGCGTTATGGTTTTGTAGCTATAACGGAGGATGGCAAATCTATTTATGGGGATGTGAGTGATAATAGCGGAAAAAGTATTATTTTTACAGCTCCAAAAGTAAATAATTTGACTCATTTATGGCTGGTTGTGATGGGTGCCCCTACTGAACATTGGATGAATCCCAATCCGGAGGAAAAAGATGCCCAATGGCCATATCGTATCAAAGTTACAGGAAGTAAACCTTTATAAACAAAATGCTATGCTTGCAAGGGCAACTTATGTAAATAGTCGTAACAATACGAGGGCCATCATTTATGCCTGTATTGCGGTGCTTAGTTGGTCTACTGTTGCCACCGCTTTTAAAATTGCTTTGACGCATCTTACTCATTTTGAGATGTTGTTGATAGCCAGTTGTACTTCATTACTTATATTTGCCCTTTTGCTGACCTTCCAGAAGAAGTGGAAACTACTGTCTGCATTGCCTGCCCGGCAATGGGGATATTTTGCATTATTAGGCTTACTGAATCCAGTGGCTTATTATCTGGTGTTGTTTAAAGCTTATGATTTGCTGCCTGCACAAGTGGCTCAACCTATCAATTATGCATGGCCTATTGTGCTATTAATTTTGCTGGCCCTATTTGCCCGTCAGCCCATACCTCCGAAGAAATATATCGGTATGTTTATTTCTCTGGGTGGAGTAGTACTTATTTCTGTAGGAACCGGGCAGTCGGGTGGCATGGATATACCTGTTCATGGGTTGTTGTTGGCAGCATTGAGTGCCTTGTTGTGGGCTATGTACTGGATGATAAATAATAAATTTAAGGATCGGACAGATGGTAGCGTTGCACTGTTTATGAGCTTTTTGTTTGGTACGGCATATTTACTGGTTGGCGCAATGATAGTGGGTGTTCACTTGAATACTTTGCCCGGTATCTTGTCAGGAATGTATGTCGGCGGATTTGAGATGGGTATCCCTTTCATCTTTTTCAGTCTTGCCATGCGGAAAACTACGAATCCGGCACTGGTCAATCAGCTTTGCTACCTGTCTCCCTTCTTGTCTTTGTTCTTTATTGCAATCATATTGAGTGAACAAATTGTGTTTACAACGTATATCGGCCTCATATTGATTGTACTGGGAATTATGTTCAACCAATATCTGGTAAAGAAATGAAAAAGATTATCCTTGCGATGATAGCTGTTATGGTTCCGCTGATGCTTTCTGCCGGTTCTACTGATTTTTGGTTTCGTCATTTTTCTGTAGAAGACGGATTGTCCTCTTGTGCTGTACGTGCTATTATGCAGGATAAATATGGCTTTATGTGGTTAGGTACGGATGATGGTCTAAACCGTTATGACGGTACCACTATTAAAATATACAGATTGAATCCGGAAGGAGTTAATGATTATATTTCATTTTTATACGATACTACAGATAGGATTTGGATAGGAACAGGGGACGGAGTTTATATTTATGATTATGAAACAGAGAACTTCGAGCCGTTTAAACTTCTGACTGCCAAAGGAGATAGCATTAAAACCAATGTGAATCATATTGCTGAAGACAGGGATGGTAATTTGTGGTTTTCAACCGTAGGTCAGGGAATCTTCAAATATAATGTATCCAAACATTATCTGGAGCGTTATGAGTTTAAAGATGCTGATGGATTGATGGCCAGCGTGTTGATTGATAGTGAAAATCAAATATGGGCTGTTACTAATTGGGGAAACCCGACTGTTTCTAAGTTGAATAAAGCGGAGAATAAATTTGAGCCTTTCCATATTACCTACGACACGGGTGGGTATGATTCCAACTCTTTGGTTATGCTGGAAGATTCTGAACATGCACTCTGGTTGGGAACCTGGGAGTGCGGTTTGCAAAAGATAGACCGGTATACCGGTAAGGCAACTACTTACTTGCATCCGTCGGATGGTAAAGGGGCAACGCATATTCACTCTTTGATGGAATATGCTCCCCATCAACTACTGATAGGTTCGGATGACGGGCTTTTACTGTTTAATACCCTTACATGCGAACACCAATTATTTACAGAAGATGAAACGAATCCTTATTCTTTGTCCAATCGTTTTGTTTATCCTATTGTAAAAGACGGTGAAGGTGGAATCTGGATAGGAACTTTCTATGGAGGTGTGAATTATCTGTCACCCAATACCGGGCAGTTTGAGTGCTTTGCTCATTCTCGTTTTTCCAATTCTGTCAATGGAACTGTTATCGGACGCTTTTGTGAAGACACTTACGGGCATATTTGGATTGCCTCTGATGATGGTGGTTTGAGTTGCTTTTCACCTAAAGATAAACACTTTACTCATTATCTACCCGATGAGCACGGAAATAGTCTTTCTTATCATAACGTACATGCACTTTGTATGGATGGTGATGATTTATGGATTGGTACTTATACGGGGGGAGTTAATGTGTTGAATACAAAGACAGGGGTATTCAGGGTTTATACAACTAAAGCGGGAGATCCCACTACCCTTGATAGAAGCAGTTCTTATGCTATCTTTAAGGACCGTGAAGCACGTATTTGGGTAACTTCCATGTCGGGAGTAAACTTGTATAACAGGGAAGAGGATAACTTTACCCGAATAAGAGATCTTGGTTCCTGGATCATGGACATAGATCAGGATGCCGATGGAAATATCTGGTTCTCTTCTCAGGGAAACGGGCTGTTCAAGTATGATCCGGATAAGCAGGAATGGACGAATTATGTACATAGCAATGCTCCCGGTGCATTGATTAATGATCAGGTGAATTGTGTATTGATAGATGGTAATGGGGAAATGTGGATTGGAACGATGAACGGACTTTGCAAATACAATGCAAAGGAAGACCAGTTTGAATTAATTCCATTGGATATTCCCAGCAGTAATATTTGTGCTATTATTGAAGATCAGCGTGTCTTATGGCTGACTACTACAAAAGGGCTGGTGCGATATGCTCCCGAAGAAAGTTGCCAGGTCTTTACACGAAGTGACGGATTGCAAAGTGAGCAGTTTCTGGTGAATGCTGCTTTGAAAGCTTCCGATGGGAAAATCTACATTGGTTCTGTAAATGGGTTTAATGCTTTCTATCCTTATCAGATTAAAACGAACAAGGTACTCCCTCCGGTAATTATTACGGGACTGGAAGTATTCAATAAAGAGATCCGGATAGGTGATAAGTTGTTGCCGAAGGCTCTGAACCATATGGAACAGCTGGAATTATCTTATAAAGATCATGTCTTCAGCTTGCTTTATGCTTCATTGAGCTATTGTACGCCCGAAAAGAATCAGTATGCCTATAAACTGGAGGGTTTTGATAAAGAATGGAATTATGTAGGTTCTCAAAATAAGGCTACTTATACCAATCTGCCTGCCGGAACCTATACTTTTAAGGTGAAAGCTACTAACAACGATGGTATCTGGAGCGAGCAGGAAGCAAACCTGAAAATAGTTATTCATCCGCCTTTCTATTGGAGTCTACCGGCCAAATTGCTTTATTTCCTGTTGTTGTGTGTGGCATTGACTTTCTTCATCCGCTTTCTGCTGAAAAGGAGTGAAAAGAAACATACAGCAGAAATTAAGCAACTGAATGTGAATAAAGAGAAAGAGGTGCATGAGGCTAAGATTAAGTTTTTCACAATGATAGCTCATGAAATCCGTACTCCGGTTTCGCTTATCATTGGTCCGTTGGAAAAGATTATGAGATCATCCATACCTATGCCGGCGATGCTGCGTGATGACCTTAATATTATAGACCGTAATAGTCAGAGATTATTGTTCCTGGTAAATCAGTTGTTGGACTTCCGCAAAGTGGAACAGGAGGGGATGACCATGAAATACACCTCACAGAATATTCGTCAATTGCTGGAGGCTGTTTGTGAACGGTTTAATCCTTTCATTACCCAACATGGTGCCCATCTTACGGTGGAGTATCCCGATGCGAATTTTACGGCTATGGTGGATAGCGAGGCAGTTACAAAGCTTATCAGTAATTTGCTGACGAATGCAAGTAAGTATACAAAAGATGAAGTTATCCTTTCGTGTGTGGTGCAACCGGAACAGCATACATTTGTAATCAGGGTAACGGATAATGGAATCGGCATAAGTAAGGAGGATCAGAAGAAGATTTTCAAACCTTTCTATCAGGCCATGGACAATAAACCCGGTACAGGTATTGGACTGAGTATTGTGAAAAGCATTGTGGAGTCTCATAATGGCTGCATAGAAGTGGAGTCTGAAGTCAATAAAGGATCGTCCTTTATAGTAACATTGCCCATCGAACAAAGTCAGGAAGCAATTCAGGAAGGGGAAACGAATGGACTGAATCCGGCAATTCCCGAGGATATTTTGTCGGAAAGCTTACCGGCGGCGGTCTCTAAGGATAAACCGGTCATGCTGATTGTGGATGATAACGAAGAAATGCTGAACTTCCTTTCCGGCAATTTCTCTAATCAATACTCTATTCTTACGGCTGAAGATGGGATAGAGGCTTTGGAAAAGTTGAAAGAGAATGATGTGACCCTGATTGTGAGCGATTGGATGATGCCGCGCATGGATGGGGTGGAACTTTGCAAGGCTTTGCGCGCTGATCAGGACATCAGTCATATACCGTTTATTTTGCTGACAGCTAAAACGGATACGAATTCAAAGATAGAAGGTATGGACTGCGGGGCGGATGCTTATATTGAAAAGCCTTTCTCGGTACAGTATCTGGAAGCATGTATTAAGAATCTGCTTGATCTGCGTAATTTGTTGCGTCAGAAATTCTCTAAAATGCCATTGGTACCGTTGAACAGTATTGCCAATAACTCTATGGATAATAAATTCCTTACCCGTATCAATGAGATTATAGAGCAAAACTTCTCAAATTCGGAACTGTCTGTTGATTTTCTGGCAGAAGAACTTTGCATCAGTCGTTCCGGATTATTTGCCAAGATAAAAACGCTGGCTAATGTTACTCCGAATGAACTGATTCAGATTGTGAGGTTAAAGAAAGCTGCTGCCTTGCTTTCAGAGAATAAATACCGGATCAATGAGATTTGCTATATGGTAGGTTTTAATAATCCATCTTATTTTGCCAAATGTTTCCAAAAGCAATTCGGTATCAAACCCGGAGAATTTGTTAATGGAAAAGAATAATTCTGTCAACAAATTCGTTCTATAAATTTGTACTATCTTTTTCTTTTCATACTTTTGTAAGTCAATTAATTTTTAAGAGTATGAATAAGAAATTACTTTTATCCTTATTTGCCCTTGTAGGTGTATCTGTCTGTCTTTCGGCAGCAGATGAAGCGCGTTTATTGCGCTTTCCGGCAACGAACGGGAACGAGATTGTTTTCTCGTATGCAGGCGATTTGTATAGAGTGTCTGTCACTGGAGGAGAAGCGCAGCGCCTGACTTCGCATGTGGGTTACGAAATGTTCCCTCGTTTTTCACCCGATGGCAAAACGATTGCTTTTACCGGTCAGTATGATGGAAATACGGAAGTATACACCATCCCGGCAGCTGGTGGAGAACCGCAACGCCTGACGTATACTGCAACGAATTCCCGTGATGACCTGGGCGATCGTATGGGACCTAACAATATTGTGATGACCTGGACACCGGATGGTAAACAGATCATTTATCGTAACCGTATCAGTGACGGTTTTGCCGGTAAGCTTTATTCTGTCAATCAAGAGGGTGGTATGCCCGAAATTATCCCTTTGCCCGAGGGTGGATTCTGTAGTTATTCTCCCGACGGCAAGCGACTGGCTTACAACCGTACCATGCGTGAATTCCGTACTTGGAAGTATTATAAAGGCGGTATGGCGGATGATGTCTGGATATACGATCCGGCAAAGAAATCAGTGGAAAATATAACGAATAATGTTGCTCAGGATATCTTCCCCATGTGGATCGGCGATGATATATTTTTCCTTTCCGACCGTGACCGCACCATGAATATCTTTGTTTATAATACGAAGACCAAACAGACGTCGAAGGTTACTAACTTTACCGAATATGATGTAAAGTTCCCGAGTGCTTCCGGCAATACCATTGTGTTTGAGAATGGCGGATATATCTATAAGATGGATGCTGCCACCCGTCAGCCCGAGAAAGTCAATATCAGTCTTGCTTCGGATAATATCTATGCACGCAGCGCCATAAAGAATGGAGCTAAATATCTGACAGCCGCCAGTGCATCTCCCGACGGAGAACGGGTAGTGGTGACTGCTCGCGGAGAGGTCTTTAATCTGCCCTCGACCAAGGGTGTGACGAAAAATATAACCCGCACTCCGGGTGCCCACGAACGTGATGCACAATGGTCTCCTGATGGAAAATGCATTGCTTATATCTCGGATGCTACCGGAGAGACAGAACTTTATCTTCAGGATGCAGTAGAAGGTAATCCGGTGCAGCTGACCAAGAATAATGATACGTATATCCGCTCTTTCGAATGGAGTCCGGACAGTAAGAAGATTGTTTATACCGACCGTCAAAATCGTATCAATCTGCTGGATGTAGCTTCACGACAGGTGACTATGTTATTACAAGACCCGATGGGGGAACCGCAGGATGTGACTTTTTCACCGGATAGCAAATGGCTGACCTATACCCGTGATGCAGATAATGAAATAACTGTTGTATATGTCTATGATATTGCCGGAAAGAAGGAATATCCGGTGACGGACAAGTGGTATAATTCTTCTTCACCGGTATTCAGTACGGATGGTAAGTATCTGATTTTCTCATCTGCCCGCGATTTCAACCCTACATACGGCTGGTTGGAATGGAACCATGTCTATAATAATATGTATGGAGTTTATCTTGCTTTGCTCTCGAAAGATACCCCGTCACCTTTTATACAGAAAGATGCCGGAATGAAGAACGACAGTGAGAGTGAGGCCCCGAAGGCTGCTGAAAAGACTGCCGGAAAGAAAGACGCGAAACAGGAAACTGCTTCTGTGTCACTCGTCAAGTTTGATCCGGAAGGTATCACTGACCGTATCATCAAGCTTCCATTGTCGGCTTCTTATTATACTAATTTCTATTCAAACGGAAAGAAAGTATATTACTGGGGCAATGGCGGAACGAAGTTCTTCGATCTTGAAGGTCAGAAAGAAGAAACGGTTGCCGATGGTGCTATGATGACGGTTACTCCGGGTAGTCAAAAGGCTTTGTTCTACAAGGACAACAAGCTTTATGTAACCGCTATACCGGAAGGAGCGGCTAATCTGAGTACACCTGTCAATATGGATAATATGTCCATTACGATAGATTATCCCAAGGAGTGGGCGCAAATCTTTGATGAGGCCTGGCGTGCTTATCGTGATGGTTTTTATCTGGAGAATATGCATGGTGTGGATTGGAAAGCAATCAAACAGAAATATTCTGTTCTGCTGCCTTATGCAAAGACGCGTCTCGACCTGAACTATATCATTGGAGAGATGATTGGTGAGCTTAACTGCGGACACGCATACGTCAATCCGGGTGAAACGGATAAACCGGCACGTATCAAGACTGGTTTGCTGGGTGCTGAGGTATCGGCAGATAAGAGTGGTTTCTTCCGTTTGGATAAGATACTTCCCGGTGCTTCTTGGAGTAAGGAACTGCGCTCTCCGCTTACTGAACCGGGTATTGAGGCTAAGGCCGGGGAATACATTGTTGCCATTGACGGTATACCGACGAATACGGTGAAGAATATCTATGCTTTACTGGTAGGAAAGGCTGATGTACCGACAGAAATCTCGCTGAACAGCAAACCGCAATTGGCAGGTGCAAGAAAGATTGTCATCAGTCCGCTGGAAAATGAGTATCCTCTTTATCAGTATAACTGGGTACAGGATAACCTGAAGAAGGTGGAAAAGGCATCCAATGGACGTATTGGTTATATCTATATTCCTGATATGGGTCCGGAGGGTCTGAACGAGTTCTCCCGTTATTTCTATCCGCAGCTCGACAAGGAAGGTCTGATTATAGACGACCGTGCTAATGGTGGCGGTAATGTATCTCCTATGATTCTGGAACGCTTGTCTCGCGAACCTTACCGCTTGACGATGGGACGTGGTACGAAGCGTGTCGGCACTATACCCGATGCTGTGCAAGTGGGGCCGAAGGTTTGTTTGATTAATAAATATTCTGCTTCTGATGGTGATCTTTTCCCGTGGGGCTTCCGTGCACTGGGACTTGGTAAACTAATCGGTACCCGCACCTGGGGTGGTATTGTAGGTATCAGCGGACCGTTGCCTTATATGGACGGTACGGATATCCGTGTTCCTTTCTTCACCAGTTATGATGCGAAAACAGGCCAGTGGATTATTGAAAACCATGGTGTCGATCCGGATATCTTGATTGATAACGATCCTGTGAAGGAATGGAACGGTGAAGACGAACAGCTCAATAAGGCTATTGAAGAAGTAATGAAGGAGTTGCAGAACCGTAAACCGTTGCCGCCTGTTCCGGCTCCAAGAGATTTCAGTAAGTAATTATATACTTTACTATACTGTTATAAATATGCCATTCTATAAGGTGAGTTTTGATCTTTCCTTATAGAATGGCATATTCTGTTTATCTTTGTGGCTCAGATTTCGTAATTATAGAATTAAGAGGATGAAGGATACTCAGATTATTATGTTAGGTACAGGTAATGCAGGCGTTACCAGATGCTATAATACTTGTTTCGCAATCCGGACAGCTGAAAATGTGCTGCTTGTGGATGCCGGTGGAGGAAATGGAATATTGGTTCAGTTGGAGAAAGCCGGTATCGCCATTGAACGTATTCATGATATGTTTGTGACACATGCTCATACGGATCATATATTGGGTGCGGTATGGGTAATCCGGATGGTAGCACAACAGATGCAAAGTGGGAAATATGCAGGAGTCTTCCGGGTGTATGGACATGATAAAGTATTACAAGTTCTGGATTGGATCTGCCGGATGACGTTACCTAAGAAAATTGTACAGTATTTAGGAAATGGCATTGAACTTTGTGAGGTTAAGGACGGAGAGACATTTAAAGCAGGGGAGTTAAAACTACAATCTTTTGATATAGGATCGACTAAAGAGAAACAATATGGTTTTCGTACCACATTGCCGAATGGCCAATCTCTGGTTTGTCTTGGAGATGAACCTTATAATGAGAAGAATCGTCCCTATGTGGAAGGGGCTGACTGGTTGTTGTGCGAGGCTTTCTGTCTGTATAAAGACCGTGATATATTCAAACCTTATGAGAAACACCATAGTACGGCACTGGATGCCGGGAAGCTGGCGGAAGAACTGAAAGTGAAGAATCTGTTGTTATATCATACGGAAGATAAGACGCTGAATACGCGTAAAGCGTGTTATACGGAAGAAGCTGCTCAGGGATTTTCCGGTGTGGTACACGTGCCGGATGATTTGGAAATAATAGACATTATTGTTAATTAACAATATGCTATGCAGTCTTTTTTCTAATTTGTTATTTCTCTAATACAAAGAAGTTATTTTGAATATTTAATTAGAGGAAGTACATTATGAAAATTAATTCAGTATTTAGTAAAGCACTTGCCGTGGCAATAGTAGTAGCCACTTCTATAGGTTTTCAGTCCTGCCTGGACGACGACGACAATAACGCTTATTACCTGAGGTATCCTAATGCCCTTGTGACAGTGAAGGAAGCTGCCGATGGAGCATTTTTCTTGCAGTTGGATGATAAGACGACCTTATTACCGACCAATGTGAAAACCTCTCCTTTTGGAGATAAAGAGGTCAGAGCATTGATGAATTACAGTGAAGTGGACGAAGCCAGTGGTGAATACACGAAAGCAGTGCACATCAACTGGATAGACAGTATCTTGACAAAGCCTATCGCTCCGGATCTGGGAGAAGAAAATGATAAAATATATGGTACAGATCCTGTGGAAATAGTAAATGACTGGGTGACTCTTGCAGAAGATGGCTATCTGACACTCCGTTTCAGAACTGTATGGGGAGGTTCGCAGAAACATTTTGTAAACTTATTGTTAGGACAAAATCCGGATAATCCTTATGAAGTGGAGTTCCGGCATAATGCGTACGGTGATACGTATGGAAAAACGGATGATGGCTTGGTTGCCTTTAAGTTGGATGAATTGCCTGATACGGAGGGTAAAACTGTTAAGTTGAAACTGAAATGGAAGTCATTCAGCGGTGATAAATCAGCCGAATTTGATTATTGCACCCGGAAATCCGTTGCACCGAGTGAGCCCGCTGCTGCGGCTGTAAGAAGTAATTTAAAGTTGAAATAGTTTTTGTATGACTATGATTGATTGATAGAAGGAAGGATACCATTAACTTTGGTGTCCTTCTTCCTTTTTTACGATATACTATACAGTTTTCTCCAGGCTTCTCTTTAATATAATGGTTATCCATACGGAAAAGACAAAAGGGGCAGTCAGGGTTGTAATTCCCCAATGCATACCCAGCCATTGTAATAAAATGGATATAAGGATGGAACATACACACCATACTCCGGAACGTATTGTTTTATCACCCAAAGCAATGGCGCACAATAACCGTTATAACCGATCAATCCGGCATTTAGTATGGCATGATCCATACCGCTTAGCACAGCCACAACTATTGGAAGGATGGAACCTAAAGCAGTATAGAAAGCATTGATGCGGGAATTAACTGCAATGGCAATCAGAAACAATAATCCTGATATACTATTCCCCTGAAACATTACTTGACCTATATTCAAACAGAAAGCGCGAAGGAAATCAGAGGATGGCTTTGCCCCAAGAGGTGTGGTGGATAATAATAATGAAGGAAATATCCAGTGACATCCAATCAGTAATATCCATACAGACAAAATAAAGGGAGCCGTATATCCGGATAAACGATGCTGAAGGCTGAAGAGATAAGTGATCCAGGTGGATAGGGCGGAAGTTATTAGCAGAAGCAACATTGATAGCCATGTTATCTCTATAAATACTCCGATGGCGATACCTACTAAAGTACCATTGAATCCGTATAGTCCATTTCTTATATCCTCACGGCTGTAGCTGCAAATCCAGGCAGTTGCAGTACTTATTATATTGCCAATAATAGCTAATAAAGCCAATTGCCAGGAACTGTACAGAATTCCTGATAGCATTAATATACCTGAAAATGCATTGTTTTGGAACATCACTTGGCCGATGCCACGGCTGATAACAAATAATCCCTCGCGCATAACTCTATTGCATATAGAAAAAAGTTTGTATTCTTGTCTTGCCTTTAAAGGCTTTATATATGACGTGTTGAACGAGTTTGGTTTCTTTTTCGATCATTGCAAAGATAGGTAAAAAGCTTTATGGCATCAAAAATGGAGGTGCTTTTTCAGTATGTAACCTTTAATTTTCCAGCAATAGCTATGAACTTTTCGAATGAACGGCTGTCCTGCATCCCTCTGTTCATCGGCCTTAACGGATGGAAGGGGTAAAAACGGGTGCGGTGAAGGTAATATGTGGATATAGTATTCATTCGTTTTGTTATAGGAATTATTTGATGTTGACTACCTTCAGTAAGTCGGATCAACGTAAAACCTTGAGGAGTAAATTTCTAAATTAGTATCTTTGCCTTCA
>OGXK01001149.1_pt1 | contig 13937 bp, 17 predicted proteins | sample 1576261 | NCBI WGS metagenome assembly OGXK01 (sample SAMEA3541581, study PRJEB24748) | human gut metagenome | biome: human gut; feature: human-associated habitat; material: faeces | place: China | collected 2012 | reverse complement strand
TCATAATCCGCCGCGCAGTTATACAGGACTGCCTGGAATTTCGCCCCGACCTTGTCCCTCATACGCTTTGCAAATGCGGCATACAGTTTCGCCGTGGTAGCATCACTCACACTCGCGCCGATCGTATTCACGGTATACGATTCCAAGCGATCCAGGTATTTCTGATGCACCTCACCATTGACCGTCCCATTCGTACCGCCTGCCAGCGGAACGCCTGCCGTTGCTTCAAGTGCGGTTTCTTTCCATGTAACCCAGGCATTTTCTTTCAGATCTGCCGCGGATGCTACCGTCTGGGAATCCACAAGCTGCGTATCCAGATACAGCTTCACGTCAAAGCCATCTCCGTCCACATTCGCCGCAATAGCAACCTTCAGATCATTACCGCGGATTCCGCAGCACTTCGCTGTCGCATAGGTATTTTCCGCCTTTACCCCGCCCGATGTCAGCTTATAGATATAAGCCTTTGTCGCGTGCGCAAACAGTTCGCGCAGCGGCTGCATCTTATCATCTGTGTAGGCATAACCGAACAGCGTGAGCGAATTCTTAATGAAATCTTCCTGCGCCACCTCCATCATCACGTTATCCACACCCCAGTCAAGTTCAAGAGGCATGGATGCCACGCCACGCTCTGACATATTCGTGGTCACGCGCGCCGCCGAAATAAAATTGATATAAGCACCACCCAAAACCTTATTCTGGGTTGTCCACTGTCCACCTCCGTACATTATCGCACCGCTCCTTTCATGTATTTTTCCATTTTCTTATCCACTTCCTCAAGCGTATAAGATTTTCCCGGTTCCAGTAATGCCGACAGGAGATCCGCCCTGCCCGCATATTTCTTGGAACCAATGATCTGCTCTTTGGTATAAGTAACCTTATTAACTGCTTCTGCCACTGTTTACCTCTCCTTTCACTTCGCATTCTTCCATATACGCATCTTTCTGGCTCTGCCCCAGGAATAACGTATATTCTGCCGTTGCCGACATCACATCGTCCGATATGTCCTTACATTCGATCGTACCGCGCACCATTTTACCTTCTACCTCTATAAGGTCCAGGCACTCGCTCAACCGTTCGTAAACGGTATTGATCTCTTTCTTTGGCTCGTCGCTTTCCGGAAAATACTGCACGATAAAAAGCAATGTTGCTTTTCTGCGGCCGGTAAGCCCTCGCGGCACATCCGGATTGATGCAGCGCACAAAAAATGCAGGCTCTTCCATGTCCTGCATTGATGCTTCTGTATGGATTTCATAGTTATCGCCAAATGCGGCATATAAGGCATCTGTAATGCCCTTTAAAACTTCGTTGATCATGCAAACACCTCGTTCAACCATGCTGCCAGTTTCTTCTCGAGGATTCCCGGTGCTGCCTTGCGGATTTCATTTTCAGAAATGGTAAGCATAAGCTGTCCCGGCACCCAGCCTTTTTTTAGACGCTTTCCAATAGCAGGAACATATCTGCCCGGCGTCTGACGATGTCCAAACTCTACATAGCTAGCATAAAGCTGATCGTTGGTAACTTTAATCGTATAAGTATTACCGGATTTTTCAATCGTTCCAACCGTCCAACTTCTGCGCAGTGTTCCACCCTGTTTTTCTGACATAACAAGGAACTTCTGCTGACCGTCATCCTCCACATCATAGGAATCCGAGTAATCCCCTACCGGAGTACGCTTAATAACCTTTGCCAGCAATCGTGCTGCCAACTCCTTGGCACAGGCTTCCATGAACGCTCTCTGCTGTTCCTCATCGGCAGCTTTCTGAACTCTATCCCGGAACTCCTCCAATTGTTTCAGATCAACCTTTGTATTTCCCATCAAGCCCACTCCTTAAATAAATCCAGCATAATTTCCTGATGCGTCGGGTGCATCCCCGGAACGCCGCTCCTGGTGTACTCCGTGGAATTGCCACAGTGTGTCACGATGATCTTGGAGCCGCTCTTGATTTCCACCTCCGGCGCAACAAACAGCTTTACCGCCTGCGCTACCGGAGATGCCGCATCGGTCTTTTCTGCCTGTGCGATCGTCTCAAACGACAGCTTGCACGGCTGATTTTCCAAGACCACGGTGTCCGTGTATGTCACAACGCCCTTTTCCTTGGTCTTACGGTGTTCCACAACCGTGCAGGTATCTTCATACATGGCTTCAATTGCCATTCTGACCATATCCATCAAAACACCACCTTCCGGTAACGGTTCAGCACCGGCTTGTAATTCTTCATAAGGCTTTCCGAGAACTCCGCCGCGGAAGTCTTAAAAGATGTTGTTGTATCGCCGATCTGCACCGAAGAAACCGTCTGTGGTATATTGGCGCTCCCCATATGCTCATTCCTGTAAATATCCATCGCCATGCGCAGTACCGTGGTTTCCAGTCCTGCCGGAATCTCGTCGATATGGCAGTAGTTTTTTACCGTATCCTCTGCATTTTCAAGCGTGAACTCCAAGTGGACTTTCACTGTCTCATCCGGGTCGCTTATCCCGAGAAGCGCCGACAGCCTTTCGACTGTCAGCTTGCTTTCCTCTGCCATACCGCGCCTCCTAACCGATCTTATGCTTGATTGCTACAATTCTAAGCTGCTTCGGTTCATATACCGGCTTCCAGTTCTCCGCCTTGGCAAGTTCTGCACGAAGCGGTGTCTCTACATGCTCACGAACAGCTCCGGTGTATGCAATTCCTCTCGGATGCAGGATAAACGCCTTACGGTTGATAAGATAATCGATACCGCCGCCTGTCTGCTTGTCACGATCAACCTCCGTAGCGACAAATCCTACCGGAGAACCATTGCCGTAAGCTACCGCACCATTGCCAAACAGGTATGTCGTATACACGCCACCGGAAGTTACCGGGCAGCCATCATCCACGGTCACACGTCTACCCTGATAGGTGTCAAACTCAACATCCGTAGAATCACGCTCTGTCTCGATCAGATTCAGCTTTTTCAGAAAAGACTTTGTCGCCGAGTGCATCGCTACGCCGGATAACTGCGCCTGCGCGTCGCCGAGCAGCTGGCATGCGTCAATAAACGCAGATGCGCTGATCTGCTTTGCCGCATCCGTTTTTCCGGTGGTAAGGTCAAGAATATGATCTGCCATTCTGGTTTCCGCCGCCGGTGTTCCCTCTGCCCCCGCAGTAGTGGTGCCGAACACTCCGGCAAGAATTGAGATAAGCTCCTTCTGCATATCTCTTGCCCAGTAGGATGCTACCAGGTCACCGATGGCTTTCATCGGATCGGCTCCGGCCAGTGCTGCAGAAAGATTACTTGCTCCCCACATATTCTGTCTGTAAATCGTGGTGGATACGTCCTTGTTGGAACCGATCTTCTTTGCGGTCATCTTCACATCCTCAAGGATTGCCTCGGACTCACCCTGTAAATCCTCGAAGAACGGCATATTGTGTGTTCTCGCCGCCTCGGATGCCAGTGCATCAAATTCCGGGCTGTTTACCACGATTCCGCTCTGGAAGAACGCGGACAGCTCCATCGTTCTGTTGATTACATACCGGTTAAAAAGCTCCGGTACAATTACGTCTGCAATCTTTGTAATTGCCATAAATTATCATCCTCTCTTTCTTACAATGTTACTCCGGCCGCTGCGGCAAGTTCTTTTGCCTGCGCCGGGTTTTCTTTTAACATGCGCCCCTGTTCGGTCAGATTAAAAGTGTCCTTTGCGAACGGATTCGTTACACCGCCTGCACCGCCATTCTTCGGGTTGTACGGCGGTTTGGACTGCTCCTGCTTGAACAGGTGAGCCATAGCCGCATCATCTTTGTATGGCTTCACAACCTCTTCCACGCCGATCGGCTTTCCTTCCTTGTCGAAGTTGAACTTCTCAAGGCCGCCGGCTTTGTAGATCAGATAATCCGGATCAAGTACGCCCTGCTTTGTGAGGGAATCTTTCAGCGCATAGGTCTTCGCAATCTCCTCGCTTGCAGTCTGCTGTTTTTTAAGTTCTCCCTGCAGATTGGCAATAGTGGTCTGTAACGTCTCGTTATCGGCATTATTTTTCTTTAAATCTCCGATAGTTGTGTTGAGTGTCTTAATCTGACCGGCAAGATTCTCTTTTTCTACCACGGCGGTATCATACTTGCCTTTGTCAACATACTGACCAGATCCAAGGTCTGCAAGCTTTACCTGCTTATCCTTATTCTCCGGCTTTCCATTATAGGCATTGACGGTATCTGACACCTGCTTATAGAGATCCTCGCCTAAAATGTCTTTTAAAAATTCCATAGTTTCCTTTCCTGCACCGTTTTTAAGCGTGGTGTCTCCACAAGCAGTATGCAGTTTTGATGCCATGCATAAGGGCAAATTGCCGCAGTTTAAACGTCATAAGGCTTTCGGACAATATAAAAACAGGACTGCCGGAGGAACTTACTTGGCGTCACCTCTACGCCGTTCGGTTCATAAATTTCCGGTTGTCCTGTCATTACTAATTTGGGGTATAAAAATACCACCTAACCATTATCGGCTGGTGGTATATCTTGTTTCTTTTTAAACCCTATATTATCTCTGCATATCTCTCCATCTATTTTCTTTGTATGTAATACCTCAGTTGGAATACCATCTGGATATGCGTCGCAGCGCATACCCGGCATGCAATTTGAACATGATAAACAGTATGGAATTCTAAGCATTACCGTTTCCACCTTTCTATATATCGATCGACATATTCTTTTGCTTTTTCTGGAACATCTTCGCCATTTTTTATCTTAACATATGCTTCCGCAAGCGTTTCAAATCCATTCTGCGCCTCATCCGAATAACCAGAAACTCCAGGTACATATAAGTCTTTTACCTCTTCAAAAAATGCGTTGAAATCCTCTACACTTTCAATATCTTGCCCCGTCAATATGTGCACTATCTCATGTTCAATATAATCTTCAATACGCTTTTCCGCAAAATACTTATACTCATACCCTGCCTTTATAATAGCATCAAATCCAGAAAAATCATATCCCGAATTAACCACCAATTTCGCCATATGTTTCCCATTTTCCTCATAATACTGGCAAAAGAATGGAACATCAGGCTTCTTTGCTCCCCAATTTTCAACCGTGACATTTTGAAAATTTACAATGTACTCCTTTTTCATTTTTTCATACACACGTTCTATAGCATCTGCATAATCTGGTGTCATTCCAGAAATATTCATAATGTCACTCGGAATCTTTATGTCGGCAGTTTTCCAATCAGTGTAAACAAAATTTTTCTTCCACTCCTCATACGTCATGTTCTCCGGCACATAATACTTCTTGCCATCTGCCCCGCGCGCAACTCTTTCCCCTGTGGTAAATTCATCGTTGAAATACGGGCAGGTGCATCCCCGGCAATTCGGATGGAACGGTGGCACGGTAACACCAATCTTATAATCTTTCATCGGAAAGTGCTTCCCGTCCATCTCCCCGCAGGTTGGGCAAGTGCGGCTGTCCAATGTCTCAACCACCTCGAACTCTTCCACGTCAAGGTCAGAAAAACACGTTTCCTGTGCCTTAGCAGAAAAAGCGGCTGATTCCGTCTGAACAATTCGCGCCGCCTGTGATCTGCTTACTTTCATGTTCTGGGATATTTCCCGTATGGCTCGATCCGGCGATTCTCCGGTGATGCACATCCGCGTTAAGGAATCGTGCATATTGTTAATCAGCTTCGTTTTATCCGTCCAAATGCGCTCTGAAAAGTTGCGTCCATCCACCGCCCAGGGCTTATGTATGATGTCATTGACCCTTTCCGGATTAAAGCTCTGCATCTGCCAGCCAACACCGATACCTCGCTGCACTTCGTATGCAGTATGGTAATACCCGGATGTATACAGATTTGTGATATGTTCATCGATGGAATCATGATAATTTCCGTACAGCTTTTCAATCTCCTGCTGTGTCTGCACCTTGAGAGCTTCCAATCTGCTGATATGCACCTTTGCGGATGCGTTCTCAAGCTGTTTTGCCCACTGTTGATTTATGCCATTCTCGCGCCCGTATTTAATATAATCCTGCACATCCCACCGGAACTCTTCCAGTTCTTCACTGTTAAGCAAACGTCTGGCTTCCACCATTGAAATGCCGTTGTTGGCAGCAAACCGCTGATACCAGGCGTTAATCTTCCCGTCAAGCGCCTGCTCTGCCCGCCGGAACTCCTGCTCAATCTCCTGCACGGTCTGAACGGACGTATCATGCTGTGATTCTTCCAACTGCCGGAAGCGCTCCTGCCAGTATTCACTTGTCCGTTCTCTCATGCACTCACCTCATTTCACTGCTCGGCATCTGCTTTCTCATTGCTATCTGTTTCAGTGCTATTTTTAGATGCATCAAAAGCACCGGCGTAAGCATCTGCTTTCTCCTGTGCTTCCTGTGCCTCTTTCTCCAACTGCTTCAGCTCCGCATCCGCATCTTCGACAAGCGGATGATTTTTGAGAATCGTCTTTTTACTGACAATTCCAACCGAATCCTTGCAAATCTGTGCCTGCTCCGTGTCATTTTTCACACAAGTGCGGCTCCATGTTTGTATAATTTTCTTGCAATCAATTCCCTCATGGCGGCATATCGCTCTTACCAGACGGGCGAACCCAAGCTGGAACTCCGTCTCCGTCAGCCCGGCTTTCATTTCAAGCAGCGAGTACATGAATTTAAGCGCTTCTCCACTCTGATTTCCAAAGTTCTCCGGCTGCGGATCAAATCCCTGCCCCTGTTCAAAAATAGCCTTTCTGGTGGCTTCTAACACGCTGTTGCGGGCTTCAATCGGAATCTCAATGTTGAGTGTACTCACCCCCGGGTTGCTGCCCTCATCACCGTCCACCTTAATGGTCTTGTATTTTTTTAGATCTGCCAGAAACGTATCGAGATCCGTGCCACCATACCCGGACAGGACAAATATCAATTCCTGAATATCATCCAAGTCATTGATAAAACCGCTGTAGACCTTGTCGTATACGTCTATCAGCGGCTTAATGTTTTTCAGATCATTCGTATTCGTGTTGTTGTTCGGGAATGGAATAAACGGCACCTCTCCGAATTCATGCCGATATTCTGCGGTAAAATCGCCAGTATCCGGCGCCATGAAAGTATTGTAGTAGAACAGCCCATCATCCAAGGTATCTCCGCTCTTCCGTCGGAATGACCAACAGCTTTCCTTATCCCAGTATTCATAAATTGCATAGGTATCTCCTGTTTCCTCGTCGATTTCATCGTACATACGGAGAACACCTAGCAACTTCTTTTTCAAATTGTGGGATTCGATGGGGATAATCTGCTTGCTGTCAACTACCGCCCACTGGAATGTTCCATCTTCATCCTCCCAGTAATGAGTCCATCCCACCGACGCATTGGCAGCATTGACGCACAGCTCCATGCAGTTTTTCCGGTATTCATCACCGAGTACTTCTGTCACGACTTCATTTCCATGCTCATTCCCAATATCAAAAAGCGGCGGTGCCGTGAACATATAAGCGGCTTTCTGATTCACGATAAGTCCGTGGAAATTCCGGGGGATCCGGTTATCTGCATTGCGCAACGGATTGTCGGGATCCTCTTTCTTTTTCTCGTCTTCAAGCTTGTCTTTCACCAGAATATCCGTTTCATTCCGGTAGTACCGCTCCGCCTGCATCGCCCGCAAGGAAAATCGTGTATGCCCCGGTTCGTATTTTCTTATGAGTTTTTTCATTACCTCAAGTTCCATGTTCTCACCTCTATTTTAAAATGCTGATGCCGCCCGGCTTGCGAATAATCGTATAACAGAAATACCGAAGAGCATCCATCGCATGATCGTGCAGCTTTACCGGTTTATCCTCGCCACGCTCAGATGCTTTCTGGTCCCAGATATATGATCCAAACTCTTTTATAGTGTTTGGGCACTGGTCACTAATAGCTATCAGATCCTGGTTTAACAATGATGCTACAAACCGGATACCATCAAGCACATCATTTTTTGCTTTCTTGATCGCATAGCCTCGTTTTTTCAACTCCGCAATGAAGGACGCTGCCGATGGATCTATAATGATCTTCACTGGCTTTATACCACCAAGCCATCGCTCCAAGTCATCTGCATATTCTGTGTCTGTTTTCTGTCGTTCCTCATCACGACCGGAATAATAGTACTCCCGGCAACACACCCACCGTCCGGAACGCTCTTTGCACCACAGCAGGAATACCGTGGCATTTTGCGTACCATAATCGCAGGATACATAGTAATTCGTATTGACCAGATCTGACAAATTCGATATCACATGCTTGGCAGTGTCGAACATATCGTAGATAATGCCCTCTGCCATCGCCCACAAGCCACGGATATACCGCCGGTAGAATACACCTGTATACATACTGCGGTATCTTTCCTTGATTTTCTCCGACAGAGATAAATTATCATCCATCGTAAAATGCAGATATAAAATCTCTTTTAATCCCGGATCCCGGTTCTCTGCTGCAGCTTTTTCTCTTATCTCCTGTGTTTTCTTTTTCCCCAAATATCCAGTTGCTTTGTCAATCCATCCCGTCTTGAACCAATGATACGGTCCGTCCGGGTTACAGTTGAACCAATACTTCGATCCCTCAACAGAGCATCGTCCGGTTGCCTGGTTCACGAAGCTTTCCGGCATCAGCGCCACTTCATCAAAAAAGACCCCAGCCAAGGTAATACCCTGGATAAGGTCTTGTGAACGCTCATCTTTGCCGCCAAATATATAAAAGTAATTGGTCGTCTCTCCTCTTGTCACAACGACCAGATTGTCAGCTCTATGGTCTGCTACAGTATAGCCGCGGCTCCGTAACATCACTTCAAGCCAGAACAGTACGTTACGCCGGAAAGAGCCGATTGTCTTTCCGCACATACCAAAGTTCTGACCGTTAAATTGTGTCATCGCCCACATCGCAAAGGACAACGACATACATACCGTTTTACCGGAACGGATTGCCCCATCTGCAATGATGCCATCCATATCCTTAACTGGTGATGTATCGCACCACCAATTTAATACCATGCGCTGTTTCTTAGAAAAGGGCTTGAATTTGAATGTCTGCTTAATTTTCTTCATCCATCCAATCCTCCGCGGCACTTCCCTGCAGCGCTTCTAAGAATCCGTCATCCGCATTCTCTTCCTCATCGTCGGTCTGCACCTTGGCTTTTAGCAGTGCAATCTCCGCTTTCTGTTTATCCGTTGCAAGGTCCATATGGTCGGATAGCCACTGTAGCGCTTTCATTCGGTCGGCAAGCTTAATCTTGATACCGCTCTGGGTATTGCTTACCTCACTGACGATTGATCCATCAATTTCCTGTCTCACAGAAACAAAGCCTCCGTGAATATCAACAAAATCCGTCATGTCTGCAAATGCAATGTCCATGTACTTCTGGAAGATGTCGGACTCACTCAAGAACTCTCTGTTGAGTCGTTCCTGCTTCAGCTGAAAAATCTCCTCTTTTATCCGAACATTTCCTAACAATCTCGGTCCCGCCACCACTGCGGTTGCGTAATCACACTCATACGCTTTCTGATATGCCTTGGTTGCATTAAAGCAACGAATGTAATAAATGCAAAAAAGCTGTTGCTTATCGGTCAAATCAGTATTCTGTATTACTGCTTCAACCTCATGTGCAACAGGCTCTTTCTTTGCTCTCTTCGCTTGCTTATTCTCTTTCGCAACGTTGCGTTCCTTTTTCTCTTTCTTTCGCAACGTTGCATTGCCGCCATCATCCCACTTATACCGGTTCTTCCAGCTCCGCACAGTTCCCTCAGCTATCCCGAGCTGGTTTGCAATCTCTATCAGCTTAAGCCCTTGCTTATACATTTCAAAGGCTTTGTCCGCTCTCGCATCTTTTGCCTTTGGCAAGGACCATCACCTACCTTTTCTTTTTGTTTACATACAAAAAAGCACCCGTCATTAAACGGGCGCCTTCTCTGGGTTGGGGGAGTTGCAAAAAGCAAATGGCTCTTGGCTCTCTCAATTCACTTCTTGCAGTTTATACTATACATTGATTTTTCGTAACATGTGTAACATTCGTAACAAACTTTTACGCAGCATCCATAAATCTCTGAAACTCCATCTTAACGCTTCCCTCGGTGCTTTTTCTCCCCATTCTTACAGCTACCTGTTCCCAGCTCATTCCCTCAAAGAACTTATACCGGATGATCCTCTGCATCCGTACCGGTATGCCGTTCATCCACTGCTCCACCTGCAGCTTGATCTCTTCCGACTGGGCTTTTCTCTCTTCCAGCAGTTTCTCTTCTATACGCAACTGCGCATCATCCGTGTATGTGAACGATGTTCCTTCAATCTTGAAATGCGTCTCTGCATACGGGAAATCATTCATCGAACCTTTTACACTTCCTGTCACAATCGTTTGCCGTTTACGCTTCAATCTCTTAATGTCCTGCTCCGTCTCCCGGATCATCTCACATGCATCTACATACTGCTCCAATATTTTCTTATCTACTCCCACCGTACTCTCCCCTTTCTGGTATTATCACTGCAATGTTTCTGATAATATCATATAATAGGTTTGGAGTGGATTTGTGCCAAATTTAGGGCAAAAAAACACCAACCATCAGCTATTGACGGTTGGCAAAAAATCACTGTTTTTCAATTTGGTCCTTAATATCTTCAAGTCTTACGTAATGTCTTCCTGCAACTCCTCTTAATTCTCTGGACATATACTTGTCCGTCGCTATTATTGAAAATTTCTTTCCTCGGGACCTAAGTAAAGTCAACGCGCGCTCAAAATCACCATCGCCACTAATCAGAACCGCATAATCATAGTTATCAATAGTATTGAACATATCTAACACAATTTCGATGTCCAAATTGGCTTTTTTCTTTGTCGCACCTGTTTTACTATCGAAAATAGTTTTTATTTGTTTTGTCACAAGTGTATAACCCATTGATGGCAATGCATCCAAAAACGCCTGTTGTTTTGTTTCTGGTGGAGCATCCTGTCCAATATAGTAATATGCGTCTTCTATACTCCCTATATTATTCTCAATATAACCTAAAACTCTTTTAGGATCTGCAAACCATCCCTCATCTTTCTGCATAAAAAAGAAATTTGCTCCATCCAAAAAAACTGCTACTCTCATATAAAATCCCCCTTCTCTAGGAAAAATTATATCACTACACTCGTCAATATGCAAATTATTTTATATCTTCCCCCATTCTATCCTCAACTGTCCGTTCTTCTCTTCCACCAGATGCGCCATCCTCTGCCGCATTAACCTCTTTGCTGTACCTTTTTTTCTGTAAAAATGTCTCCTACTGATAGGGATAACGCCGTGGTGGGCTTCCAGCTTATCATAACTGGTGCCGCGCACGATGGATTCCGTCAGCTCTTTGGCGATAAAGCTGTCCACGCTCTGGCAGATTTCAAATATTTCTTTTTCATCCATAGACATTCCCCCTCAAATTTTGCGCAAAAAATACCAACCATCGAATCTACTTCTAATCGTACAGCTCGCCACAGAATGGACACCGTGACAATAATACCGGCATCTTCCGCCCTTTCCTCTTGCCCTTTTCTTTTACTGTAAACTCTAAGTAAGCTCTGCCAGTTAAAAGCTCTGTCGGTTCTTCTATGCTTTCAAGCCCCATTTTTTCTTTCATCTTTTGCATTACCTCATTCATGCAATTACACATCTTTTTCCCTCTCTTTCCGCATCACCCGCCGCATCCTTACGGGAGAAGGTATGATTGCTTGGTTTTACGCAAATCGGAGTTGTCCGGTCTACTCTGCTTCAATCTTCATGTTTGGCATCCGCTCCGCTACGCACAATTCTGGAAGATTTGCCCTGACTAATGCTGCCGGTATCGGTGGGCAAACAGCGTTGCCGCATCTACGCACCTGTTCACTTCGCGGATACATTTTCCCGGTATAATCATGGTCGATGATGTAATCCTCGGGGAATCCCTGGCATCCGTACAGTTCCCGTGGCTCCAACATCCGTAGTCCGATGTCCACAATCTGATAATCCACACCTTCGATTGTCACAAGTCCGAATCTGTCTTTGGTCGTAACCGTATCAAGTGGTTGCTCTATATCCTGTCCTGTGGCATCGCCGTAGTATTTAATCAAAAACGCTCTGACTTCCCCGAAATGCCCCGGTGATGTAGTAATGGTATGTAATGGTTCTCTCATATCCTGCCCGGTGTCGCTCTTATAAAATTTACTTAAAAACGATGTAACCAATCCGTACCGGTTCGAACCATCCACGGTCATAATCGGATCTTTAATCGTCTGTCCTCTGACTTCTCCCTGCGCCGTTTCGGAATGGTACTGGATAAGTGTAGGACTGATTAAACAATGTTCATTTTTGCTCACGATAGTTGTCAAAGGTTCTTTGACATCTTTACTCCGATCCTTTGTGAATCCAGTCTGACCAATCTGCACCATGTACGGCTCACACAGATAATGCTTTCCGCTCCCCACAATAGTCGGCAATGGCTTTTCGATGTCGTGAACTCTAGGCGCCTGTCCTTTCCTCTCCCCGTACCCAATAGGAACAATAAACGGTTCCGGGTTGTCCAGCACAAACTTTTTCAGTCCTCGTGCTATTCTCTCCATCGTCTTCGGTGCTAGCGGACGTACCGCCCGGATCCCGTATTTCTCTTTGATTTCCTCGGACGTATCAAAAATGGACGGACATGGAAGAGAAAAGTCAAGCTGCGTGTATGCTCCCACATACGGTTTCAGCAGTCCAGCCTTGACCTCGTCACTGTCTGCCGGTGCGTGTGTCGGCTCTGGCCAGACTATAGGCTTGCCGTCGCACCGCGCGATCATGAAGAATCGTTTGCGCATGGTCGGCGCGCCGTAATCAGCGGCAATCAGCTCCCGGCATTGCACCTCATACCCAAGATCTGTAAGTTGCTGCACAAACTTTTCAAACGTCTTTCCCTGCTTTGCCTTGATTGGATGATGACGCCGCCCAAGCGGTCCCCATGTTTTAAATTCTTCCACATTTTCAAGCATGATCACTTTTGGTCGCACCAATCCCGCCCATCGGCAGGCAACCCACGCAAGACCGCGAATATTCTTGTCCTTCGGCTTTCCACCCTTGGCTTTGGAAAAATGCTTGCAGTCTGGCGAGAACCAGGCAAGTGCTACAGGATGTCCTTTGCAAGCCTTAACCGGATCAACCGCCCATACGTTTTCGCAGTAGTGCTTTGTGTTCGGGTGATTTGCTTTGTGCATCTTGATTGCTTCCGGATCGTGGTTAATGGCAATATCAACGCTATATCCAGTTGCTAACTCTATACCGGTGGAAGCACCACCACCGCCGGCAAAATTGTCCACTATTAATTGTCCATTTATCATGGCAGCACCTCCGGCATGAAATCAAACAATGTTGGCTCGTCCACTTCATTTTCTGCAGCCTGCAGATATCCAACGCCATCCCGGAAGTAATCCGGATTCAATTCACATCCCTTACCGTTCCGGTGCATTTTAACCGCTGTCATTGGTACTGTCATAAGTCCACCAAACGGATCATAGACCGTATCGCCCTCATTGCTGTACCTGTTGATGATTCTCTCCACAATATCCAGCTGTAGCGGGCATACGTGCATCTGTGCACGTTTCCGGCTCTGCGTTGTATTAAGGGTTCGCATCCGGTTGATGTCGTCCCACACTTCCAGCTGATTCCACGATCCCGGAGCAACGACCATAAATGTTGCCGGTAGTTTCCCGTCCTTGTCCAGATCTTCCGCAAGTTTCACATGATCCCCATAGTTGTATACGCTGCCGCGGCTGTACTCCCTATACACCTGCTGTAAGCTATCCACCGGAAACTCTTTCAACTCTTCTTTACTTACCAGCCTGTCACCGGATGATCTCCAATAACCATGTGCATCAATCTGCCATTGCGCACGCGTGTATTCTTCTTTTGATTTTGATACTCTTTCATCCGCAAAGCCTTTTGAATGGTCTGTCTGTTGTTTCCTAAAGAGCAAGATGTATTCTGGACAGCCTACC
>OGXK01001110.1_pt1 | contig 14118 bp, 8 predicted proteins | sample 1576261 | NCBI WGS metagenome assembly OGXK01 (sample SAMEA3541581, study PRJEB24748) | human gut metagenome | biome: human gut; feature: human-associated habitat; material: faeces | place: China | collected 2012 | reverse complement strand
GTATCTGATTATCAAGGGAAAGTATGCGCTGAACCAGACGGATATACCGCAGGAGGTGAGTTACATGGTAGAGTTTGAGCAGTCGGTAGCGGGCACAGGCGGTTACATCGAGGTGAAGCCTAACCACCGCTACACGGTGCGCATCACCGACGCCGACCCGTTCAAGCTGGATGTGAACATCACCGTTTCGGACTGGACGGATGGCGGGGACTTTGAGTATCAGCCGGAAAATGAGCTGGCTATCGGGACACTGACAGGAGCTGGAGCAACCGTTATTGCGGGTAACAATACAGCCACCGTCTCCCCGGATGAGACTGAGTATTTCAGCATTCCTTTCACCAGCAATTCGGAAGCGGAATGCAGCATTGTCTATACAAGTTCCGCAGGTGGCAGTGCCGAGTGGCTGAAGACGGAAATCACGCCGGTAACCCGTGCCGGATCGGCATCTTATACTTGTAAAGTGTCAAAAGCCGATGGATATTCTGGGAATCTTTTCCCGAAAGCCATCATCTTATTGCGCAGCAAGGCAGGACGCGAAGAAAGCCAGATTGCAGTGAAAGCAGCCGTAGGAGTGCCGACAGTTGCTGCAGCAGCAGTTACACCGTCAGAACCGGATGCGGCAAATACCTACACTGCCGGAAGTGAATCACCGGATGTGATCACAGGAACACTCAGCATGCAGAAACAGGCCAATGCCGGAACCACCTCGTCCATGAAACTTACTGTGACTGCCAAAGGCGGTAGCCGGATTGTAGGTTTACCTGCCTGGCTGAAAGCGGATAAGTCGGAAGGACATAGCACCGAGGCTATAGACTATACCTTGACGCTGGACCAAAATGCAAAGGATTTCCCCACAGGACCATTCCCGGCAAATGCGGAGGCAACCTTTGAGATACAGAATCTATCGGATGCGGCAAAGAAGGTGACTGTAACGGTAGATGTGACGGAAGCACCATAAACAAGAAATGAAGAAGAAATGATGAAAAAGGTCTTTGTGACATAATAAAAAAACTTCTGAAAATAAAGAATCGGGTAGGAAGGAAACGATGGGGTTTTCTTCCTACTTTGGTTTTATTGTTTACCTTTGCAGAAAATAGAATGACATGAAAGATTATCCTATCAGCACAATGAACAGCGAATAAATTCCATTCTATAACCTAATTGTCCTCTAAGTTGAAAGAGGCCTCACAGATTATTAATCAAAACCATCCCAAACAAGATACTCACCAATAGAATTTAGAAAACATGAGTAAAACTATATACACAATAGATTCGAGAGATAATACAATGCTTGAAGTTATGAAACAATACTTCAATATCTCTGACTTACAGATGAGCAAAGAGATTAACAACATGCACGACATTTTAGTAGAACTATTAGAGAAAAAAGGTATATCATATTCAGTACTAAAGTCAGTTTTAATTCCCCAAAAGAAACATCATGAGATTATTCTCGTTTTTGATACTCTACAAATAGAAGATTCTGAATACGGGGTAGCATGTTATAATGCCGTAATTAAGCTTTTAGACAAATCAGAATCTCATAGCTTCTTATGCGGTGATTATATTTCTAAAATCAACACATCATGGAAAAACGCAAACGATTTATTATATCAAAGTTTATCTGAACATATTAATTTATCCCAGATTGAGTATAAATCAAGTGAACAGCTATTCTTCATTTACATAAATAACGTCTCCAATAATTTCATTGGCAGACTAAAAATGGGTTTACAAAATTTTCAGGGGTTCGTAGGAATAGCTGATGTAACATTATCCTCTACTCTGAAAATTTACATATCTTCCATTCTCACAAATGGATTCATTCAATATCATGATATTATATTGCAACCTTCCTCCGATCAAGACATTTTTTTTAATGTTAAAGACAATAATGAATTTGGTTATGACTTTGAGTCTAATGGATTTAAGATTCGCTGTATATACGCAGATTTATTTAAGACATTTTTAACCTACAAAATAGAACGAGTGTATTTTAATATCATAGATACTTCCGATCAAGCTATGACCATCAATTCCATAACCCCTGTATTTCAACGTCTGAATACTTCAAAGATTATTATTACTTCGGAGAAATTAGAATATCTCAAGCAAAAAAAGAGTGACACCATGCAAAGAATAGGCTTTAGTAATATCACCCCTGAATATTTAGCAAAGAAAATAAAAGAGAATATAAACTCAAATTATCTTTTCTGTATGGAGTTCAACGATATATATCAAATTGCAAAATTCAATATAATGCTCGAAATTCATTCTTACAAAATACAATTGGGTTTAAAATATGATTATATAAATAACACATTATCACTAATTACAATGTATTAATAAGAGAAAAATTATAAAGCCTTAGCCTATTTCATTTTTCCCAAAATCTTAGGAAACTGCCAAAAGAACAACAGCGTACAGCAAATTGCAGCCGTAGCATCGGATATAGCCTCAGCCGCATATACCCCGGTCACTCCCATATAATGCGGCAGTATCAATGCTAACGGAATCAACAGAATAGCCTTGCGGAGCAAAGCGATAAAAATGGAAATCTTAGCCTGTCCCAGCGCAACAAACATATTCTGACAGGCACGTTGCAAGCCGAAAATAGTCATACCACCCAGAAAGACAGGCATGGTCCAACGAACCGTTTCTATCAACTTTTCATCACTTGTAAAAGCTGATGCAACCGTTGACGGGAACAGGATCATAAGCAGCATCAGAATCAAATTAAAAGAGAACATCGTGATCAGTGCAATACGGAAACAGTCCTTCACACGCTGCTTGTCACCATGGCCATAATTGTAACTTACAATCGGAATAAAGCCTTGCGCAAACCCCGTCAGCGGCACACTGGCAAACTGCATCGAAGTTTGTAATATCGTCAACGCACTGACGTAAATATCTCCAAAATCTTTCAAGCTACTATTCAGCACAAAGCCCACCAAACTCTCTGTACTAGCCATAATGAACGGAGATACTCCCAGTCCCAACATCGCAACAACAATTCCCCGGTTCAACTTCATATAGCGCCTCTCCAAAGGCAGAGAAGCCTTCCGGGAAAACAGGAAAGACAGTACCCATGCGGCACTGCAAGCCTGAGAAATCACCGTAGCCAGAGCAGCACCTTTCACCCCCATATCAAACCAGAAGATAAAAATAGGATCAAGAATGATATTTAATAAAGCTCCGATTAAGACAGAGTACATGGCAATGGCAGGACGCCCCTGCGCATTGATAAAGGAATTGAGTCCGGTGGAAATCTCTACAAAAACAGTTCCCAGCAAATAAATGGAAAGGTAATCGACCGCATAGCCCAATGTATGTTCCGAAGCGCCTGTAAAGAGCAGGATAGGCTCCATGAAGGTATAGGCAATGAAGGAAGTAATTAACGTAAATAGAATCAGCAAGGTAAAACCATTCCCCAATATCTTTCCGGCACGCTGGCGGTCACCTTGTCCGAGGGCTATGGCAGCCAACGGTGCACCACCACCGCCCACTATTGCTGAAAAAGAAGAAATCAATACCACGAGAGAAATTGTTACCCCTACGCCTGCCAATGCATCCGTCCCGATGCCCGGTATGTGTCCGATATAGATACGGTCGACAATGCTATAAAGCAAATTGACGAATTGTGCTGCTACTGCCGGAAGCGCCATCTTGAAAACCAGTGGCAACATACGCTCGGTTCCCAGACGTTCTTCATATTTATTGATCATCGTGACTCTTCTTTTCTAAAAACGAGTGCAAAGGTACAAGAATTTCCACTCGACCCCAAAGTAATAGGGCGGCTTTTACAGGAAACGGAAATAAAACACTTCTACTAGCATTACAGAAGAAAAGTGTCCCGGCAAAACTGTATCAAGAGCTATGAACCCTAACTATAGTTTCCTCGATTGTGAAGGTATAGTGTAGAAAAATCAGAGCTAAATATCTGCAAGAGTTTACAAACTAAAGATAACTCAACAGGAGTTAGCAGAGAAGGTTGGTACGGCAAGAAGTTATATTGCCCGTGCCTTAGGCATCGAGTTCACACCTACGTTTTTATAATTCACTGAAAATGTAAAATGAAAGTGTGTCACAAACCCAATAGGTAAATGACACACTCTTATAATAGAAATTAGCGATTTGCCTTACGCTTCTTCACCTCATCCACGAGTTTTGAAAAAGATTTATCCCTTTTACGCTTTTCATGTTCGGAAGTAGAGAAATGCCACGCTTCCCGTCGAAGTTTCAGATAACTTTCATAGACCTTGCGGTCCAATACGCCACTACTTACCGCTTCTAAAACGGCACATCCGGGTTCGTTGATGTGCTTGCAATCCTTGAAACGACATGATGCAGCATAATCTGAAATCTCCAATACCTCTGCAAGAGAATCGGGATCGTCAATGGCCAAGCCAAATTCCCGGACGCCCGGAGTATCGATTAACACCCCTGAACCGTCCATCAATACCATCTCCCGACGAGTAGAAGTATGTCTTCCTTTTCCCGTGGACAGGCTGATATCAGACGTTAGTAATACCGATTTCTCGCAAAGCGCATTTACCAGAGAACTTTTCCCTACACCTGAAGAGCCGACAAACACAACCGTTTCGCCTGCCAATATAGACTCCCGTAATTGGAGAATCGTCTGAGGTTGATGAATACTCGTAAAAAACACCGGTATCTGACGGGCAATGTGCCTGATCTGTTCTTCAACTTTCTGCTTGTCAAACCCTAAATCAGCCTTATTGAACACCAATACAGGATTAATATTCTCTTCCTGCATCTGAACCATGAAACGCTCGGCTCTACGAACATTGAAATTATCATCAAGACTTTGCACGATAAATGCCTTGTCAACATACGAGGCAATGGCCTGTTTATCAGCAACCGTTCCGTTTTTCTTGCGATATAAAGTCCGTTCACGAAGCAGCATATCCACTATAATCCCTTTATGTTCGTCGAATGGTTGAAAAAGTACCCAATCACCAGTGCAAGGGAGCTCAAAGTCTGATTTTCCATACATCATATTCCCCGTCAGTTCGCACTGAAAAAGACCGTTTTCTGAAACGACCTCGTAACATGTGCGGTGTACGATGGATATACGTCCATGTGTAAGGGCATTGTATATTGACTCTTGCTTTAGTTGGCTTAACTTGTCATTCCAACCGTAATTATTCAAATGAATCATTGTTCTATCTTTTTTGCTATGAAAAATGTATAACCGTAGAACGCTTTATACTTACTGTATAGTTCTTCTTCATCAAACTGAAGCGAACTGAATTCTTCGGCGATCTTATTTCCCGCATATTTATGAAGGAAGATTTTCTGAGCTTCAATCTTTGCAGCAAAGTAATGCTCTGTCCAGCAATTTTCCGGCAGAATAAATGTAGCGACGGGAAGATATCCTGCTTTGTGTATCTTGGCCACCTGATTGGGAATCGTATCTATTTCAGGATACGCATTCACCCAGAAGTCATTGATTTCCGCAGGACGTTCGTCAGTAAACCACGAACTTTCAGAAACAGCAATATATCCTCCCGGTTTCAGATACCTACGCCACTCATTCAGTCCCCGTTCAAAACCAATATTATAGATGGCTCCTTCCGACCAGATCAGGTCTAATTCCTCATTCTGAAAAGGAAGGTTATCCATAGAACCGACAATGCCTTTCACTCTGTCCTGCAAACCCGCTTGCTTTGCATTGCGATTGAAGATATCAATAAAGTCGGGAAAAAGGTCAAGTCCAGTGATCTGCCCGGGAATGTGTCCGGCCAATACCATTATCTGCCCTCCTGTTCCACAACCGATGTCGGCGATAAGGGATTTTTCGGTAAGGTTATCTATAAAGCTCAGCGCTTTCAGTGTTACGTCAGGACTTCCGGGTCCTTGGCGTTCCATATTGGAGAAGAAGTCACAGATTAATTTAAGTTCGAAATCGTGAATTGTTTTATTTTCGTTACTCATTTTCTTAATGTATTTTGCATACACGGAAAGCATAACAATGCCTTCATCATTGTACGCAGATTAAACTTGAATTATAATAATAGAAAACTACTCTCGAAAGGAGTTATCCGAGAGTAAACGAAGGGACAATCTGTATCAGAAACACAGATTGTTTATTAAACCAAATCCGATTTGAATGTCTTTGTCATGGCGCAAAGATAAATAATATTTTGAGAATACGAAAACTGAAGTCATCCAAGGCAGGAAAAAGTAAAAATTAAGAGGTTTGTAATGACAATATATAAAGGAAAGATTTACCTTTGCACCCCCAAAGAAAACCAGAACTAAGAAATTATTTAGTGTTTATGAATACAAAGGTCAAAGGATATATATTGGGAGCCGTTGCTGCCGCCACTTATGGTATGAATCCCCTCTTTACCCTTCCGCTATATAAGGAAGGTATGAATCCGGATTCTGTTCTTTTCTTCAGATATCTGTTTGCCATTCCCATCCTGGGGATTATGCTCAAAGCGAGAGGTAGAAGTTTCAGTCTGAAACGGAAAGAAATATTGCCGTTAGTCATACTGGGATGGTTGGTCGCCATTTCTTCTCTTACCCTGTTTCAAAGCTATAACTATATGGAAGCCGGTATTGCCTCAACAATACTGTTTGTCTATCCTATTTTGGTGGCACTGATTATGGCTGTCGCTTTCAAGGAAAAAATCACATTACAAACAGTCTTATGTATCTTCCTAGCTTTAAGTGGTATTGGGTTACTATATAAAGGAGGAGACGGTACAACGCTTAGTCTGGTTGGTGTTGGATTAGTCATGGCATCGGCCCTCTCCTATGCTATTTATATCGTAGGGGTAAACCGACCGATATTAAAGGATGTGGCAACGCTTAAAGTTACTTTTTATGTATTGCTTTTCGGCCTATCGCTCTTTTTAGTCCGTGTAGATTTCGGGCAAAGCCTGCATGTTGTCGATAAATGGTATTTATGGGGGAACCTGATTGCATTAGCAATTTTCCCTACAGCCATATCCTTCCTCTGCACTACGCAAGCTGTGCAATATATAGGTTCTACCCCTACAGCCATCCTCGGAGCTTTGGAACCTGTAACGGCTGTATTCTTCGGAGTAACAATTTTCGGGGAAAGTCTGACACCCAGATTGTGTTGCGGAATTGTATTGATTATCCTGGCTGTGACATTTATTATAGCCGGAAGCAATATTACGACACATTTGGTACGGTTCAGGAAGTTGTTCCCACGATTGCCGATAAAGAAAAAGGGGCATTAACCCAATATGCCCCTTTCTGGTATTTCTTACCATGCACTATTCTCTTCGATAATAATCCCTTCCTGTTTCCATTTCTTCAAGAATGCATCCAATACATTCAGAAAACGATTGTAATCCTTATTAGAAGATTGAGTCCAACCGGCTTCAGCATAGGCAGCCAAGCGCGGATAGATTTTCAAGTTCATACTGTTCACCGTCGGGATAAACTCTCCCCACATCTGACAGCCCAGCCCAAGTACCTTACCCTTTTGTTTCTCTGTCAGACCTTCCGGCACAGGATTAAAATTATAAGCTTTCTCCAGTGGAATAGCTTCATAAGTATAGTCCAGATAAGTATACGAATGATAGGAATTTACCACGTCATATCCTTTCTCTATAGCTTCCTTGATTAATTTAGGATCTCCTTTCCAGCAATGCACGATTGTTCCCGGAGCCAACTTTTGCTTTCCTTTCGTATCTGTTTCCGATTGAAACTCATGCAGTTTATCACCGGTTATTTCATTCCAACCCATCATCCGACGACCTTTAGAAGCCAATATATTAGACACATTGTTTGTGAAGAACACTTGTAATTCGGCAGGAGTCCTCAAATCATTCTTCCTCATATATTCCCGAACAAGTGCGGACCCTTTCCATTGATTGTATCTCACTTCATCACCTCCAACATGGAATATAGGAGCCGGAAACAAACTTATCACTTCATCCATTACATCGTTCAAGAAGTGTATCACACGTGGATCAGCCACATTAAAGATATCATATTGCACTCCGAACTTACCAGGAACTTTGATTTGTTTTCCACTTGTCCCCAGCCAAGGGTAAGCGGCAATGGCGGCACTGGCATGCCCGGGCATCTCTATTTCCGGGATAACAGTAATATTCCTTTTCGCTGCATAATCTACTACTTCTTTAATCTCTTCCTGGGTATAAAAACCTCCATGGCGTCTACCATCATATCGATTGCTGCCAAAATGGTCTATTTCTGAAGAGTCACGCCATGCACCAATCTCCGTTAGTTTGGGGTATTTCTTTATCTCTATGCGCCAGCCCTGGTCGTCTGTCAAGTGCCAGTGGAAGACATTCATCTTCAATGCCGCCATCTCATCCAGCAAATCAAAAACGACCTCCTTCCCTTTAAAATAGCGTCCTTCGTCCAACATGAAAGCACGCCATGAGAAAACGGGATAATCCGTAAGAGTTGATTTCTGTACAATCAGCCTGCCGTCTTTTACTTTGAGAACCTGTCGGAATGTCTGGATAGCATTTAATATACCCGCAGGAGAATTGGCTTTAAGTACTATATTCCCAGAAGTAGCATCTAAGATATAACCTTCCGCCTGTTCTGGTAATACTGCCGGATCTAACTGTAATATAATATCTCCCTTTTTCTTATTTTTCTTTAATGTGGCCTGGACAGAGAAATCAGAAGACAAGTAACATTGGAGCAGTAATGCTTCATTTGCCAGTTCACCCGGATAAACAAGTGTCGGTTGCGTTTTTAGTTTCACCATTCCCGGTATATATTTGATATCCACTGGGTGAGGAAGCAGAGTGTACTCTTCAATAAAAGAAGCTTGGCAGGACGCCAAAAACAAGAAACAACAAAAGAGAATTAGTATATTTGATTTCATTGATGTGTATACTTAAATTATGGTTATATAGTATCCTTGACTGTTTTTATCGTAAAGACCAATATTGAATTAACATGGGGGCGTTAATATCACCTGACAAATGGCAATAGTTCAATGGTCTGATCAAGCAGACCGTTAACATAAGTACACAAAATACCGTTCTTATATTCCAACTTTAAACGTAACTCGGAGTATTTCTGCGGAACATACCATTTACCATTCGTACCACGTGGCATGATTGCCCAAGTATCAGCTGTTCCCAGCATATTGGTACTGGTATATACTTTTCTTTGATAACGTACCTCTGGTTTCATAGTATTGGCATTCAGATAATACCCCAGTTTTCCAAGTTGCAACAGACAACCACGATATTTTACCGTATCAGGCTTCAAGGTTACGGAAATTACAAAGTCTTCCTTAAAATCAAATTTAAAATCCTTAGCTTGTTCAACTGTCATCTCAATATTCTCAGTTTCAGTCTTAACAGGGAAACCTCGAAAATCGGAATGAATCGCAGTACAATACCCCAACGGATGTGTGGTACTTACAATCCAGTCATAGTAATTGCCATGCATCCATGTCAGCCGTAACGGAGTATCTTCCGAATCAGGAATAATATAGGGACGCACATTATTGTACCGGGAATTACGGGTAACAGCCTCAACGGCAACCACATCTCCCCCATCATTCAGCATATATTTCTGTATCTCATATTTCCGTCCATATTTGCCTTCTACGGGAACAGAACAATAAATCACATTTGTCTGTGCAGGATCAATAGTCATTCCGCCACTGTAGCACTTCTCGATATAAGAACTTTGATGAAAATGTCCGCCGGCATGAGCCAGAAAGTTCTTTTTCCATTCTTTTCCTGTCCAGTGGGCATAATAATAATTGTGTGAGGTTTTGTCTTCACTGATACGAACCATGGCAATAACAGGATTCCCCGGTTTGTCGATGGCTATCTGCCATACCCAGTCACGCTCTTCAGGACTATCTACCACCGTATAAGGATACTGTTCTACATACTCACTTCTTTTATTTATCTGAAACGGGCCATCGGCTATGGTCGAAAGCACATTTCCCTTCACATCTTCCAGTTGCAAAGTGTGTATATCGATATAATTGAAATATAAGAAATTTGGACTCTCCTGATCAGGATGTCCTGTAGTATAAGTGAAAAGAATCTTATCTTTTCCATTCGACGTATATTTGGCATAGGGACGCGCTCCGGTAGACTGTACCAATTGGTAAGGTCCCCACTCCACGTTTATATTATCTTTTTTATCCGGTAGGGATAACTTGGCAATCGTAGGATGCCAGCCTATTCCACGCCAGCAAAGATAGATGTGATCCGGATCATCGGAAAGAATAAAGGGAGAAGGATAGGTGGTGTTATTCTCAGTGATAATTTTCTTCTCTTCTCCTAAAGTTGTAATGTCACCCGGTTCCCGCGAGATGCGATAGTAAAAACAACGTTCATCCGTATGGCGCGAATAGAATATCATGACACGCTCATCAGGCAGTATCAGGAAAGTCGGGTTATCATGATCATCCGGCTGGAAGCAGGAACGGATAAGGACTTCTTTCTGCTGCTTTTTATGAAAATCATATTGCATGGCTTTTATATTTCCATGAGTATCAATGTAGCCGATATAGGTTCGGTCTATACTGCCATCTTTACTTTTATAATGCAAGGCACGAGGATCGGCAAACCAACACCAGGCACCTTTATCCGTCACCTGATATCCTTCATTGACGATAGGCGCATCTTCGATGAAACGTACCATTTCACAAGCAGCCAATAAGAAAGCACCTACACCAAAATTGGCAGTAGAATTAGCATCCACCACTTGTCCGGGGATAGCTTTCTCACCAATAGGTTGTACATAGCCTACATGCCCATTCGGTTGCAAAGCCACTGTAGCAAGATATTCCCATGCTTTCAATACTACCGGTTCATAAGTTTCTCTATCCAATAAATCATTATTGACGCCCCACAGCAGACCATAGGTGAAGAAAGCAGTTCCACTGGTTTCTGGCCCGGGAGCATGTTGCGGATCGAGCATGCTTCGGGTCCAATAGCCTTCCGGTTGCTGACAGGCGACTACAGCTTTAGCCATTGTCCGAAAACGGTCGACATATTCTGACCGGTATTTATCATCTTGAGGCAAGTCCTTCAGCACTTTGGCCAATGCAGCCAGTACCCAGCCATCACCACGCGCCCAAAAGTCCTTTTTACCATTTACACTTTTATGTTTAGGATAGACATACTTCGCATCACGATAATACAGACCAGCCTCTGCGTCATACATAATGCTATTGGCATATTCCCAGTACTCATGCAGCTTCTCCAAATAAAGCGGATTTCCGGTCACCTTATACAGTTTAGTCATAACGGGCATCACCATATAGAGTCCATCAGCCCACCACCAATAATCGGAGCGATCGGTACTCATTTCATATTCCATAACCTCGCGGGCACGGGCTATTTTCCGTTCGTCAGGCTCCACAGTATAAAGGTCGATATATGTCTGAAAACACACCTGATAATCGCCAAACAGAACATATTCATTACTTTCACCATAGCCGGATTTCCATTTAGACTTATCTTTGCTTCTGGCTCCCATCCACTGATTATGCCCAGCCCATGCTTCAGAATAATTGTAGTAAGCGGTATCCCCTGTCAGGAAATAAGCTTCCATGTTTCCGGTATGATAGGCAGCATGATCCCAGAATGACCAACTATGTTTAGGATGCGTAGTTTGCCAGTATCTGTTCACTTTATGGATAATACCGGACACATCGGACACCTTCGGAAGTTCGGTTGCTGCACACGGAAAATATCCGGAACAAAAAATAAGAGTCAGAAAAGCAAAAAACAGTCCTTTCATTGTTATTCTATTCATACTTGATTCTATATTGATTGATACAAATGAAAACGGGGTGATCTCAAGAAAAGAACGATCACCCCGTTCCTTATAATACCTATTGAAAAAATGCGAATTTACTACTCAGAAGAGCCGAAGCCCAATTTAGTTAGACAGGTTATCTTCGTCGGCTACAGCCTCCTGCCAGTTTCCCCACATCGGCACACTGTCATCATATTTGTCATAGCCATAATTCTGGCGTAGTTTTCCCAAACGATTGGCATCAATAGCTGATTGTGGAATAGGCAAATACAGATTACGCTTGTCAATGGTATATTTATGGTTCTTCACAATCAACTCCGGATTTTTATTATAGAATTCATTGTAATGCATAATGCGTTGATACCAATAACTTCCACCATTCGGGTCTGTACCTTCCTGTTTATCATAAGTATTCACATCATACGTATTTCCCCATTCATCCGGTTTTCCGCTTAGGGCAAGGCAATAAGACACACGACTCAATTCAAGATAGCGCCATTCTTCCAGATACAATTCACGTGCACGCTCATCCATGATATCTCCAATGGTTACAGTTGTGTAAAGCTGTTTGCACTGAGCTCTCTCCCTCACTTTGTTTACATCCAGAGCAGCACCGGCAGGATCGCCATTATAAAATTTTGCTTCAGCACGCAGCAAATAAGCCTCTGCCAGACGGTAGCAATACCAGTCGGCTATGCCACTTGTAGTGGAGCTGCTGGAAGCGCCATTGAACTGTGTACTACTTTCTTTCGCCTCGGCATTCTGGTCCATTAAATAGATTTTATAGTGAGGCCATCCGAACCAGTCACGGATTGTATCCTTACACCAAGACTTCTGAAGATACTGACCATAATATTTGGAAGAAGGATTATTGACCCTGACAGAATCCATCATCATCCAGTTTCCGCTCTTTGTACTACGTCTCAAATCTCCCTCATCATCTACTCCATTCACTTCCCACATACCATATTGAGAGTAATAAGTAGGGTGCAAATAACCTGTACCACGACCTATGGAGCGATTATAATCATATTTAGAGTCATAATTCTTATCGCTACGAGCAAAACTTTTCACAGCTTGTACTCCATTAGGGTCCAATAGATTACTCTTGTCATCCCACAATGGACCCAGAGCACGCATTGTATTGAAAGCAACAAAAGAATTCGATGAACCGATACCGCGATTAGGCATACCCAGTATCACTTCTTTATTTTCGGCTATCAACTTATTTTCAGGTCGGTGCAAATCCCAGATCACATTGCGTTGAATAGGCCACGTTTCTGTATTGAAAGGAGTGACAAAAGTACCAAAGGTATTCGTCATCAACGAATAACCGGAGTTATCTATCACTTCATTCAGCTGCTGAATAGCCTTCTCCCACTGTCCGGTTGCCAGATAAAGTTTAGAAAGTAACATGCGGCAAGCTCCCTTATTGACCAGACCGATCTCTTTCATATCCTTTTGTTCCGGAACCCACTGTACGGCAAATTCCATATCCTCAACCATCTTCGCAAGAATGGCCTCACGGGAAGTTGTTTTATAGTCGAACTTCGGACCTTCTATAATCTTTGTCACCAATGGGACATCCTTAAACATAAAGACCAATGACAAATAACGATATGCCCGATGAAAATAAGCCCAACCAATGTATTTATTTCTGGAAGCTTCGTCCATATCCTTAATTTTGCCGATATAGCTGGTTATTGTATTAGCTGATTTTATACCTGTATAAGTTTCACCCCAGAAATACGAGAACTGATTCACTTCGCTGCCTCCGCCGCCCATTCCGTCCGAAGGAGTCAGGCGTTCGGATGGATCTGCCCAGATAGTACTCTGATCTGTTTTTCCGGCAACAGCTAAATCGGTATGCATAAACAATGTATAGAAAGGAGTTACCAGATTGGCAGCTTGATAATAGGTCCAGTAATTGCGCAAGTGTCTATCCAGCGTAGCTACAACAGAGCGCAATCCGGCTTCAGTAGTAAAGGTTTGTTCAGGTTCATAGAATGAAAGCGGGTCCGGTTTCAGGAAGTCTTCTGAACAAGAAGAACACAACACACCGACAGCAATCATACCTATCAATGCTATATTTTTTATCTTTTTCATATCCGTTATGTAATTAAAGAGTTAAAGTTAATCCAATATTAAAGGTTCTCGGAGCCAAACCACCGGTTTCAGGGTCCCAGTATTTCCAGTCTTTAGCCCAGACTGCAACATTCTTGATGCTTCCGCTAATAATCGCCTTTTCTATACTCCAGCGTGAAATGAACTTCTTGGGCAGTTTATAGGCAAGTGAAATGTTGTCCAGACGAATGAATGAACGGTTATGTAATTTGC
>OGXK01001087.1_pt1 | contig 14291 bp, 13 predicted proteins | sample 1576261 | NCBI WGS metagenome assembly OGXK01 (sample SAMEA3541581, study PRJEB24748) | human gut metagenome | biome: human gut; feature: human-associated habitat; material: faeces | place: China | collected 2012 | reverse complement strand
CCCCACCCAGGAGATCGGCGACCTGTGCACCATGGCGGAGCACCTGCCCCGGGGGAAGAAGCTGTCGGACTGCAAGGTGGTGTTCGTAGGCGACGGCACCCAGGTGTGCGCCTCCCTGGGCTTCATCACCACCCACCTGGGCATGAAATTCGTCCACTACGGCCCTAAGGGCCACCAGCTGACCGACGGCCACCAGGCCATCATGGAGCGAAACTGCCGGGAAAGCGGCGGCAGCTTCCTGGTCACAGACGACCGCAGCGCCGTCCGGGACGCGGACTTCCTCTACACCGACGTGTGGTACGGCCTGTACGAAAATGAGATGCCCAAGGAGCAGCGGGTGGAGGTGTTCCACGACTATCAGGTGAATCGGGAGCTGATGAGCCTGGGGGCCATCGGCTGCAAGTTCCTCCACTGCCTGCCCGCCACCCGGGGCGAGGACGTCACCGACGAGGTGGCGGACTCCGCCGCCTCCCTGTGCTGGGAGCAGGCCGGAAACCGGCTGACGGCCATGCGGGGCCTGCTGGTCTATTTCACCCGCTGCCGCCCGCAGCACACCGAGCTGGAGGAGGCCGCCGCCCGGGAGCAGCTGGAGCGCTTTATGGCGGACCGGGGCCTGAGCTGACATGGAAAAGCGCAAATTCCGCCTGGCGGATGTGGTGCTGTCCGTCATATGCGTGGTGTTCGTGGCGGAGGCCGCCGCCCCGGTGGCCTCCATCGGCAACAGCCAGTATTTCTGGTGGCTGTTCATGATCCTGGCGTTTCTGCTGCCCTATGGGCTGATCTCCTCGGAGCTGGGCACCGCCTTTCCCGGGGACGGCGGCCTGTACGACTGGATCCACACCGCCTGGCCCGACTCCCGCTGGGGCGCCCGGGCCTCCTGGTACTACTGGATCAACTTCCCCCTGTGGATGGCGTCTCTGGCGGTGATGTGTCCGGAGCTGCTGGGCTATGTGCTGGGCTGGCAGCCGGGGCCGGTGTGGTCCCTGGTGATCCAGCTGGCCTTTATCTGGATCGTCACGGTGGTGGCCTTTTACCCGGTGTGCGACAGCATCGTCATCCTGAACCTCAGCGCCGCCATCAAGATTCTGCTGGCGGTGACGGTGGGGGTGCTGGGCATTGTGTATGTGGCCCGGAACGGCTTTGTCAACGATATGTCCGCCGGGACCTTCCTGCCCTCCTTCGACCTGGACAGCCTGTCGTATATCTCCGTCATCATCTTCAACTTCCTGGGCTTTGAGGTGGTGTGCACCTATGCCGGAAGCATGGCGGACCCCCGGCGGCAGATCCCCCAGGCCATCGTTACCGGCGGCGTGGTGATCGCTGCCATCTATCTGTTCTCCGCCTTCGGCATCGGGGCCGCCGTCCCCACCCGGGACATCAGCGTGGACTCCGGCCTCATCGACGCCGTGTCCCTGATGACCGGCCGCACCGGCGGGGTGCTGGTGGGCATTGTGGCTCTGCTGTTTCTGGTGACGCTGTTCGGCAACATGATCTCCTGGTCCATGGGGGTCAACTCCACCGCCGCCTACGCCGCCGAACGGGGGGACATGCCCGCCGTGTTCGCCCGGCGGCGGAAGGACAACGACATGCCCGTGGGCTCGGCCCTGGTCAGCGGGATCGTTGCATCGGCGGTGTGCCTGCTGGGAGCTGCCATCCAGGCGGTAAGCCCGGATTCCTCCCTGTTCTGGAGCTTCTTCGCCCTGAACCTGGTGATGCTGCTGCTGAGCTATATGCCGGTGTTTCCGGCGTTTCTGGCCCTGCGGCGGAAGTATCCGCAGGCGGAGCGGCCCTTCCGGGTGCCGGGAGGCCCGGGAATGCTGCGGGTGCTGGCCTATGTGCCCATGGTGCTCATCGGCCTGTCCATTCTGTTCACCGCCGTGCCTCTGTCCACGGACCGGGAGACCCTGGCCACCATTCTGCCCATTACCGTGGGCTCTGTCATCAGCGTGCTGCTGGGCGAGCTGCTCATCGCCGTCCGGCGGCACCATCAACCCAGATCAGGAGGATAACGACTATGGCAAAACGTATTGTGGGAACCACTCCCCGGCAGGATGGGTATCGCATGCCCGGGGAATTTGAGGAGCAGACCGGCGTGTGGATGCTGTGGCCCCAGCGGCCCGACAACTGGCGGGGCGGGGCCAAGCCCGCCCAGCAGGCCTTTGCCGACGTGGCCCGGGCCATCGCCCGGTTCGAGCCGGTGACGGTGTGCGTGAATCCCGACCAGTTCCAGAACGCCCGGGCCCGGCTGCCGGAGGACATCCGGGTGGTGGAAATGACCAGCAACGACGCCTGGGTCCGGGACTGCGGCCCCACCTTTGTGAAAAACGATCAGGGGGACCTGCGGGCGGTGGACTGGACCTTCAACGCCTGGGGCGGCCTGTATGACGGGCTGTACTTTCCCTGGGATCAGGACGACCTGGTGGCCCGGAAGATCTGCGAGCTGGAGGGGGTGGACAGCTACCGCACCGACGGCTTCGTGCTGGAGGGCGGGTCCATCCATGTGGACGGCCAGGGCACGGTGCTGACCACGGAGATGTGCCTGCTGTCCCCGGGCCGGAACCCGGAGCTGAGCCGCCGGGATATCGAAGAAAAGCTCTGCGACTATCTGGGGTGCGAAAAGGTCATCTGGCTGCGGGACGGCATCGACCCCGACGAGACCAACGGCCACATTGACGACGTGGCCTGCTTCGTGGCCCCGGGGGAGGTGGCGTGCATCTGGACCGAGGACCCGGAGAACCCCTTCTATCAGGCGGCCCAGGACGCCTTCCGCACCCTGAGCCAGGCCACCGATGCCAAGGGCCGGCGGCTGACGGTGCACAAGCTGTGCCTGACGAAGAAGCCCTGCTGTCTGGAGGGGGCGGAGACCATCGACGCCGTGGAGGGTACCGTACCCCGGGAAAACGGCGAGGTCAGCATCGCCTCGTATATGAATTTCCTCATCGTCAACGGGGCCGTTATCGCCCCTCAGTACGGCGACGAAAACGACCAGCTGGCCATCCAGCAGCTGCAGCAGATGTTCCCGGACCGGCAGATCGTGGGGGTCCAGACCCGGGAGGTGGCCTTCGGCGGCGGCAACATCCACTGCATCACCCAGCAGCAGCCCAAGGCGTGAGCGTGGGGGAGGAAGTATTTTTGCCAGGTACACGCCCCGGCAAAAAATGATTGCATTTGCTTTGCCGCCTGCGGGCACCAAACTCTGCGAGGCTTTTTTGACAAGAAAAATCCCGGGAGCGCTGAAGCGCTCCCGGGATTTTATGTAACCTTTTTGGCTATACGTCCGGACGGAACGATCAGATGATGTTCAGGGTGACGTTGTCGGTGGACTTCAGGTTGTTGTAATCGCTGTCGATGGTGATCTTGCCGTCAACGATGTCCTTCAGCATGGTGTTGTACTCGTCAACAGTCCACTTGGTCAGGGACCAGGTAGCGGTGGGCAGACCCACAGCGTTCTCGTTGGCGCCCAGGGAGGTGCCCACACCGCCGATGGAGGCAAACTCGTTGCTGTAGAACTTGCCCAGAGCCCACTGCACGGAGTCGGCCAGGCCCTTCATAGCGGAGGTAATGACGGTGTCGGACTCGGTGGACTGGTCAACGTCCACGCCCACGACCTTACCGTCGGCAGCGCCGGCAGCAGCGGCCACGGAGGCGAACATGGAGCCGCCGCAGGCGAACACGACCTCAGTGCCGGCCTCGTACCAGCCGGAAACCATGGTCTGCAGCTCGGGGGAAGCGGAGAAGCTGGCGCCATACTGCCAGGAATAGTTCATATCGACCTTCACGCCCAGCTCCTTGGCAGCGGCGTCAGCGCCCTGGACGAAGCCATAGCCGTAACGGCAGCAGGCGGGGTTGGTGCCGCCGCCACCGCCGGTGAAGCCCAGTTTGGTGAAGCCTTCCTTGACGACAGCGTAACCGGCCAGATAGCCGCACTGCTCTTCCTTGAAGGCGATACCGGCAACGTTCTTCAGAACGGGGGAGCCGTCAACGCCGGCTTCCTCGGTGATGGGATAACCATCCACGAACACGAAGGAGACATTGGGGAATTCCTTGGCGGCCATGCGCAGAGCGCCTTCCTGCATGAAGCCGGCGCAGACAACCACCTTGGCGCCGTTCTCCACGGCGGCCTTCATGGCCTCGTAACGGTCATCATCGGTGGCCTGGTCCTTGTTGGCGGGCTGATAATACTTATAGGACAGCTTGTTGTTGGCAGCGTACAGCTTCACGCCGTCATAGGTGCCCTGGTTGAAGGACTTATCCTTCAGCTGGCCCACGTCGGTGATGAAAGCGATCTCGTACTTGCCATCCTCGGAGGTCATCTCATCGTTGATCTGATCGGGATTGGTGATGGTCGCGGTCTGGTTGGGATCATCGTTGCCCTTGTTGGGGTCCTTGGCGGGCTGCTTGGAGCAGGCTGCCATAGACAGGACCATGACCACAGCAAGGAGCATTGCCAGAAACTTTTTCATGGTGAATCTACCTTCCTTTTTAATTTTGGGCGCGAAACGCCCCTTATAAGCACATTATAGCAGGGTGGGGTGAAAAGTGCAACCTTTTTTGTGCTAAGTTCTGTCTTTCGCCGGACTTAACCCCGCTGGGCCATTTTCACGGCGGCCTCCAGGCCGATCTTCATCATGTTGGTGAAGGTGGTCTGCCGCTCCTGGGGGGTCAGCTCGGTGCCCAGCACCAGGTTGTCACTGATGGAGCAGATGGCCAGGGCCCGCTTGCCCAGGAAGGCGGCGGTGCAGTACAGGGCGGCGGCCTCCATCTCCACGGCCATGACGCCCATCTTCTTCATGCGGTCGTTGCGGCCGGCGGCGTCATAGAAGGTGTCGGAGGAGTACAGATTGCCCACGGGCATCTTCACGCCCAGCTCCCGGGCGGACTCCACGGCGGCCATCAGCAGGTCGAAGTCGGCAATGGGGGCATAGTGGACCCCCAGCTCATACTGGTCGGCGAAGCTGGAGTTGGTGCAGGCGCCCTGACCGGCCACCACGCTGCCCAGCTCCAGGTCCGCCCGCAGAGCACCGGCGGAACCGACACGGATGATGTTCTCCACGCCGTACTGGGTGTACAGCTCATGGGAGTAGATGCCGATGGAGGGCATTCCCATGCCGGAGGCCATCACGGACACGGGCACGCCCTTATAGGCGCCGGTGTAGCCCTGGACGCCCCGGACGTTGTTCACCAGCACGGGGTTTTCCAGGAAGGTTTCGGCGATGAACTGGGAGCGCAGGGGGTCGCCGGGCATCAGAACGGTTTTGGCGAAGGCACCGGGTGCGGCGCTGTTATGGGGGGTAGACATGGCTGAGTTCCTCCTTGTATCCTATATAATCATAATGAGACTGGTCTGTCATTGCGAGGAGCGAAGCGACACGGCAATCCGCTTCTCTGGCTCTTGAGACGCAGGGATTTTCCGGGGCGGACAGAGTCGTCCGCCCCTACGAATGACAGGGGGTGTATTATTCCTGCTCCAGGGCCTTCACGGCCTTGACGATGCGGCTGGTGCCCAGACGGTCGGCCCCCAGGGCGATGAAGTCCCGGGCGTCGTCCAGGTTGGCGATGCCGCCGGCGGCCTTGATCTTCACATGGGGAGCAACGTTTGCCTTGAACAGGGCCACGTCCTCCCGGGTGGCTCCGCCGCCGCCGAAGCCGGTGGAGGTCTTGATATAGTCCGCGCCGGACTCAGACACCACCCGGCACATCTCCACCTTTTCGGCGTCGGTGAGCAGGCAGGTCTCGATGATGACCTTCAGGAGCCGTCCCTGGCAGGCGTCCTTCACGGCGCGGATCTCGTCCAGCACCTGATCGTACAGGCCGTCCTTTACCCAGCCGATGTTGATGACCATGTCGATCTCGGACGCGCCGTTCTGAACGGCGTCGGTGGCCTGGAAGCACTTGGAGGCGGTGGTGTCGTAGCCGTTGGGGAAGCCGATGACGGTGCACACGGCGATCTTGCCCGCCACATACTCCGCCGCCTGCTTCACATAGGAGGCGGGGATGCACACGCTGGCGCAGCCGTACTTCACGCCATCGTCGCAGATGGCCCGGATCTGGTCCCAGGTAGCCGTCTGGGACAGCAGGGTGTGGTCCACCCGGGCCAGAATGGGCTTGAGTTCGTTGTTCATGATAAAAATCTCCTTTCGGATGCCGTACATATTTTTGCGGATACGATTCCATTGTAGCAGAAAAAACCGCCTTTGTAAACCTTGACACCGGCGGCGGGGCAAGGGTCTGCAACAGGGAATCCATGAACAGGAGCAGCAGGCAGAGGGTACATATCGAACATGACCTCGTAGGCTACATCCCCTTGGACGAGCTGCTAAAAGCGGAACAGGCATGACCGAAATCATGCCTGTTCCAAGAAATTTGATTTTACTGTCTTACCAGCAGAGAGCATTTCGCCGCAGCTTTTTATAGCGTTTTCACACAATATAGTGCGCCAAAAGCATCAGATAAAGTATTTTTCCCGGCAGTAGTGGTACGGCGTGTCGGGAACGGCGGCGCGGCCATAGATGTTGGCGGCAAAGACCAGGTCATGGATGGCGATGCCGTAGTTATACACCAGGATGCGCTGGACATTGTCCGTGCGGCCGGGGGCGACGCCGTTGAGCACGTCGGTGACGTTGGTGGTGACGGGGGCGAAGTGGTCGAAATACTTGAAGCCCCGGATCTGCTCAATTTCATCGGTGAACACCCGGTCGAAGAACAGGTCGCAGTTCTGGAAGCCCATGGTGCAGATGGGGATGACGGTGCAGCCCTCCTTGAAGTATTCGTCGGTGACGAAGTTCTCCGTGGCCTTGGTAATGGCGGAGATCACCAGGTCAGAGTCGCCGATGACCTCCTCATAGGTGTCGCACAGGACGAAATGCACGTCCGGGTCCTGACGGAACAGGTCCATGATGCGGTTTTCGTGGCCGTGGCGGCCGATCATCTTCACCATGGCCAGGTTGCCCCGCTTATAGATGCAGGGCATGACGTTGTAATAGTCGCCGTCCTGCTGGGAGATGTGGATTTTGGGGGGCAGGGTGTAGCCGGACTTTTCCCGCAGGGCCTCGTCCACTCAGCGGATGAGCTCGCTGTCCGGAGTCTCGGCTGCAATGGCCCGGACGGCTTCAAAATCAAGTACTTTCGTGTGTTCTCTCTCCATTTTCATCTTTCTTCTCTCATATAAGCCCTCCGGCTTTCGCCGGAGGGCTTCAGGGGTCATCAATAGAGCTTGGCTCCGGCGGGAATGTGAGGATCGACCATCAGCAGGTGGAGCTTCTCCTGGCCGTTTTCCTGGTGCACGGCGGAGATGAGCATACCGCAGGACTCGATGCCCATCATGGGCCGGGGCGGGAGGTTGGTGATGGCGATGCAGGTCTTGCCTACCAGCTCCTCCGGCTCATAATACTCGTGGATGCCGGAGAGGATCACCCGATCCGTGCCGGTGCCGTCGTCCAAAACGAACTTTAAGAGCTTTTTGGACTTCTTCACGGCTTCGCATTCCTTGACCTTCACGGCCCGGAAATCGGACTTGGAGAAGGTGTCAAAATCCACCTGATCCTGGAACAGTGGCTCGATCTGCACGTTGGAGAAGTCGATCTTCTCCTCCACGACAGGGGCGGCAGGAGCGGCCTCGGCGGGCTTTGCGGGCTTCTTGTCGGCGTCCAGCGGCTTCATGGTGGGGATTAGAAAACCTGGCTTGATTTCCCTCAAATTCGCAGTAATCATAACCCCTCGCACGTGTACAAAACTACTTAAAGCCTCACACGGTAACAATCTTTGATTAAAGCCGTTCTTCCGTATAGTCTGAGTTGCAAGGACACATTTCCGCGTCATTCTGCTCCATTCTTCACGCTATTGGAGACTAAATTGGTGAGCGTGGAGACTTGGCATCATTGTTGGGGAAACGGTCAGAACTCAAGGCTTTCATTTAGCCTATCCTTAAGCAGAACCTGCCTCGTCTGGTCGATGATTTCCATGTTGCACCTCCTCATATCAGGTTTAGACTCACACGGAGGGCAGCATCAACACGATCCATCACAGGTATATCGGCATGTCCGACATATTCAAGCAGACGAGTACGGTCTATTGTCCGGATCTGCTCAAGCAAGGCATAAGACTTTTCAGTTAGTCCAAATCTCTTTCCAATGAATACGTGGGTTGGCTGGGCCAGCTTCTTTGCTTTGCTTGTCAGCGGAGTGATAATCACGGTAGGGCTGTACTTATTACCTACATCGTTTTGGATTACCAATACCGGGCGAATGCCGTTCTGCTCCGATCCAACTGTTTCACCGAGATCAGCGTAGAAGATATCGCCTTTTTGAATCTTGATAGCATTCTTGTCGTTCATCTTTGGGCCTCCGTTGTGTTTCTGAGGGAATTTCTCCCCTCAACCCCCTACAGCAACATCGAGCCTCAAAAAACGACATTGTTTCTCAAAGATTTTCAAAAAAATTTTTGACGAACTCCTCGAACATACGTTATGGGAATCTGTCAGAAGAATGTCCGAAAACAAAAAAAGAGACCCACTACCGTATGATAGTGAGTCTCTTGAAGAATAACGATGATTTATGCCATTCAATGAGGAATCGCACATTTTCGCCATCCGATTTGGAGATCGAAAGGTGATTTTTGGTGACTAAATTGGTGATTCGAGCCGATTTTGGCTCTTCAATCAATACAGCTTAGCACCAGCCGGAATGTGGGGATCGACCATCAGGAGATGGAGCTTTTCTTCCTCTCCTTCATGGTGAACGGCACTAATCAGCATACCGCAGCTCTCAATGCCCATCATGGCTCTGGGAGGCAGATTCGTGATGGCAGTGCAGGTCTTTCCGACCAGCTCTTCCGGCTCATAATACTCGTGAATTCCGCTCAAAATGACCCGATCTGTGCCGGTTCCGTCGTCCAGAACGAACTTTAAGAGCTTTTTGGACTTCTTCACGGCTTCGCATTCCTTAACCTTCACGGCACGGAAATCGCTCTTGGAGAAGGTGTCAAAATCCACCTGATCCTGGAACAGCGGCTCGATCTGAACATTGGAAAAATCGATTTTTTCCTCCACGACCGGAGCCGCCTGAGCAGCCTCCGCAGGAGCCGAAACTTCCTTGGAAACCTTCTTGTCGGAGTCCAACGGCTTCATTGTGGGGATTTTTGTTGCGGTTCTCTCATTTTCGGAAATAAGTTGTTCTAACGGGCATTAAAGCCGTTTTGAATGGCTTAAAAACAACTTTTTCGGACTCATTTTCGGCAATTTGGCACTCAAATGATGTATGTTTTGATGTAAATGATGTAAGTCGAACTATGAAACCCGGCAAACCTTCACTAACATTTATTATATTCATCTGCTGCCTGAAAGTCAACCTGCAACCCAAATCCCATTATAAATGTATATAAATAAAGAGAGCATACTTTCCGAAACGGATTGTATGCTCTCTGTCTATTCGATTGTTACTGTGCCTTGAAATAATTATCAAGTCCTTTGAACTCTGATGTTTTCAATTCTTTGGTAACATCGGTGTAGATATTCAGCGTGGTTGAAATATCTGTATGTCCGAGTGCGTCCTGAATGACCTTTATATTAACTCCGGCTTCGCACATTCTCGTTGTGAATGTATGTCTGAGTGAATGGCAGCTAAAATGGGGCAAAAGCACTTCGGGTTCTTCCGATTTTTCAAACTGCTCATCGTTGCAGTCACGAATAATACGGCGGATTGCTTTATTCAAGGTTGCTTGGTGCTGCGCCTGTCCAAAGCGATTGATAAAGATAAAGTCGGAGTAACCATCTATTGTAACCTCGCAATGAATATCCAAGTCTTTCTGTTTCTGCTTTTCAAGTTCAAATGCTTCTTTGACGAAATCGAGCATTGGTACTTGTCTCATACTTGCAGGAGTCTTAGTCGTATTCACATTGAAATAGCAGCCTTTTTTGCTTCCTTCGGTACGATGGTCGTAATATACAAGCGTGTGATTTACATCAATCATTCCGCTTTCCATATCAATATCGCACCATCTCAAGCCTGTTACCTCGCCGACACGCAATCCCGTTCCTATCATAACCGCAAAAACGGGATACCAATGCTCGTAAACCGGATGTGTTTTAAGGTAATCAAGGAATAAATCCTGTTCAGGTCTTGTCAACGCTCGGCGCTTCTCTGACTGAAAAGCGTGAGACTTTTTCAGTTCTCTCAACACATTGTCCGAAGGATTGTTTCTGATATAGTCATCATCAACCGCTATCTGCAATATTTGATGTAGGACAGTATGGATACTGTCAATCGTGGAAACTTTCAGGTTTCTCTCATCGGCAAGGTAGTTGTAATACTTCTTAATATCCGACTTTCTCAATGTTGATACTCGTTTATTGCCGATAACAGGTCGTACAAAGGTGTTGTAAAGATACTTGTAATTCTCAAAGGTATTGTTTTTCAATCCTCTTTTCAAATTGAGCCAAAGGTCAAACAAATCATTAACTGTGGTGTATCGAGCTTCGGTCTTTATGCCGTCACATTTATCTTTCAAGATATTCTTCTCTTTTTCACGCAGGTCAGCTAAGGTTTTGGCATATATAAAACGCCTTTTTAACTGTCCGTCCATCCAACTAAATTGATAAGTACCGTTTTTTCTCTGAATCTCTCCGGTTTTTAAGACGGTTCTTGCTTTGTCTTTTCGCTTTTCAGCCATGGAACTGTCAGAGGACTGTCGCCGGTTCCGACCTGTAAAACGTAATATTTGTCGGCATACTCTTTAACAATAAAATCAATTAGGGCTTTGGCATATCCATTGCCTTGATATTCTGGAACGGTCGCAATATTCTTTATTTCAAGAATGCCGTCGCCCTCATCGGTGACGACACACTCAGCTTTCACGCCGTTATCGTCAAGCACATACATAGTGCCTTTTTCAAGATAGCGGTCTATCATATTCTCCTGTTCATCTGCCAAAAGCAGTAATGATAGAAACTGTTTTTTGTTTTCTTTGATTTCTCGAAATTTCATACCTGACATTCTACCTGATTTTATTTTAGACTTTTATCATACTTTTGAAAATGGGCAATCCCGATTGGGACTGCCCATTCATCTTGAAAATTATGCGATTATTTTGTCCCTGCACAAATTCACGCATCAAATGATGTAAGTTTGATGTAAATCACTTACTTTTGCGATTTTCAGCATTTGAAGTACATCTCGTTTATTTGGTTAAACGGTACATCGTTACATCAGCTTAATAGAGCTTTGCACCTGCCGGGATATGGTCATCTACCATAAGCAGATGGAGCTTTTCTTCGCCGTTTTCATGATGCACGGCGGAGATGAGCATACCGCAGGAATCGATACCCATCATCGGGCGAGGCGGGAGGTTCGTGATAGCGATGCAGGTCTTGCCTACCAGCTCCTCCGGCTCGTAATAGTCGTGAATACCACTCAAAATGACCCTATCTACGCCGGTTCCGTCGTCCAAAACGAACTTCAGGAGCTTTTTGGACTTCTTCACGGCTTCGCATTCCTTAACCTTCACGGCACGGAAATCGCTCTTGGAGAAGGTGTCAAAATCCACCAGGTCGGTGAACAGCGGTTCGATCTGCACGTTGGAGAAGTCGATCTTCTCCTCCACGACAGGGGCGGTGGGAGCGGCCTCGGCGGGCTTTGCGGGCTTCTTGTCGGTATCCAACGGCTTCATTGTGGGGATTTTCGTGACCAGCCTTAGATAAGCTCCGCTTAGCGTCTATAAGTCCAGACCGGCATCTACTCGTTTGAAGCTGGGGTAAGCTCAGTTACGCCTAATTCAGATAGCGGAAAATCTAATGGCGTAAGCCGTGGAGTAAGCTGGCGTAAGGTGGCTTCATTTTTTTGAAAACGAGCCGTGTGCTATACTGAAACTAACCATTTAAACAGTATAACACACGGCTTAACGAAATTCAATATTTTCCGTTCAGTTTACAAGCATTTCGATTTTTCCATTCTAAAAATCTCTCTCGAAGCACTTGAACATCTTTCTCGGAATCCGTATGGAGATAGATATGATTGCGGATAAATAGCGTTTTGATTTCCGCTGCCATTTGCGAAGTATCCGCAGTTCTTTTAATAAGGTAGTAACTCAGCCGGTTACTTTGACAAATGTGGGCTTTCACGCTTTGCTCTCTTTTCTCCGTCACGGTTGCTCCGGCAATATCGACCGCACAATGTAATTCAGGGAGGTATGCAACAAGTCGCATTCCAAGCTCCGAGTCGCTATTGCTTTTGACCGTAATGCCGTTCTGTGCTCCATACATCATTATCAGCATCTGCGGGAGAGCCTGTTGAAACTCCGCTTCACATTGAGGGCAACCCTTTTGCTCAATAGTTCTATCTGTGATTTTGGCACGGTAAGAGTGTCCTGCTCCGCATTTCCACCAAACGACCTTCATCGAGTTTCTCGATACATTGCTCGGTGTCCACTTGGAGTTCTTTTCATAGTCCCATTCTGAGAGTAAGTGAGGATCAGTTGTTCCAAGATCATTATAGCCTTGCAGAACGGCTCTCTCAGCACAAACAGGACACATACCGCCTTTGACCCGTGCTTTGACGACGGCTTTCCATTCATAGCCGCAGGTATTGCATTTCCACCAAACATTCTTAGTTGACTTCTCATTGACCGCATCGGGAGTCAACGGCAGATTCTTTTCCGACCACTCTGCGGCAAGGGAAGGGTACTTTGTTTTTAAGTCATTAAAGCTTTTGAGTAGCTTTATCCCACTACAATAGGGACACTGACTTCCTCCTGCACGGGTTGAAATCAATGTGTTCCATTCGTGACCCAAGTGACATTTCCACCAAACTTTAATATTCTTGAAAGCCGTAACCTGATCCGGCGTCAGCGGAAGATTGCGCTCTGACCACTCCGCAGCGATTTCAGGAAAACGGCTTGCCAAGTCGTTGAAGCCCGGTAGCACAAAGTTGTGTGAGCAGTAGGGACAACCCGTACCGTTCACCGTCCGGCTTTTCACGGATGCCGTCCATTCGTGTCCGAGCTTGCACTGCCATATTACCTTCCTGTGCGTAGCCGCTGTAATCATCGACGGTCTTAGCGGCTCATTCTTGGGCGACCATTCCTTCGCAAGCTCAGGGAACTTACTTTCAAAGTCGTTATAACCTCGAAGCACCCTCGCTCCCGAACATATTGGACATTGCTCGCCTGCGGAGCGAGCTTTAATGCTTGTCTGCCATTCGTGACCGCAAGCACCTTTCCACCACACAGTTTTATTAGACCCAAAGGTCACTGTATCAGGAGTCAACGGGAAGTTCTTTTCTGACCATTCTGATACAAGATGCGGTCGCATCCTGCTTAAACTATTCTCCATATCTGAACGCTCCATTTCTCATTACTGCTTATAGTATAATTTCCTTCCTCAGTTTTGAGAAATGTGCGAAAAAGAGAAAGCACTCTGCGAATTACTCACAGAGTGCTTTCTCTTCAAGTTTCCAGCTTGGTTGTCATATAGTCATCAAAGGCGGTGATCTCTTTCTTTTTCAAAGCGTAGCTTAATGACCTCAGCTTCTTTCGAAGTTAGCTTGCTTAGTTGTTCATCTAAAGCCTGTCTGAGAAGCTTATTTGACAGCTCACAGAAGATCTCATCAGTGTTTGTTGCCATATGTGTGAGGAATGAGCGAAAAATTTCCGTTTTACAAGTTGAGCATCCATCAGCGAGGTGGACATCATCAAAAGAATCATCATTTGCACTATTCAGGCCGGATTCTATAAGCGTATCAATGCTTTCGGTAGGAATTGATTCAAGGATTACGCTACTAGCTTCCTTTTCATCACATTGAAGCTTGTCCATTACCATATTTACGGCTCGAGAACAATCTTGAAGCTCGCTACATCCGATACAGCCGCTATCTTTCAGCAAAGGGTATGTAGAGAAATAACCTTCTCTTTTGTGCACGGGGTAGTAAATGAGGGGTCTTTGAGTCGGCTGTTCTCTTGAAATGTTCTGAACAATCCACAATCCAGGTTAAGTTTTTATCTTTCTTTATCTCATCAATATTCTCCCAAATATTTTTCTAGTCATTGCAATATAAAATTGCTTATACAGTCTCTCCCTTAAGAGTCCTGGTATTCTGGATAATATACAGAGCGACCGATATGACCATCATTATAGCGCACAAACCAATCAACAGATCTGATACCATCGGTGTAATGTGGAACCATATAATATGCACCGCTGCAGTTCCATATAATAAAAAGGTTACTATCTTTCCATGCCAGTCTGCACCATGTACTTTTCCTGTCTTTTGTATCACAAGACATCCACTGACTACCATATACAG
>OGXK01001084.1_pt1 | contig 14303 bp, 8 predicted proteins | sample 1576261 | NCBI WGS metagenome assembly OGXK01 (sample SAMEA3541581, study PRJEB24748) | human gut metagenome | biome: human gut; feature: human-associated habitat; material: faeces | place: China | collected 2012 | reverse complement strand
TGGCTTTCCTCCTTGGGTTGACGCGGAGAAAATTCCACATGTGCGATACCTGAATATATTTGGCCATTGCCATAGAGAGTTTCCTCCTATTGGTTGGCCAGCTTGTCCTATTCAGCTGGTTTGGTTATTTAGTTGTTCATCAGATTCAGATAGGACCGTTCTTGATCAGGAAACGCATCGTCTGATGATGGGGTGTTCTTGACCCTTGATTGCATCATACAGCAAACGTTAAAAATGCCCGTTGAAGAAAGTTCAACGGGCTATGAGGCTGAAAATAAAGGCTTTAAGATTAAAAGAGGTGTGATTATGTATGGAAAAAAGCTATAAGTGTTGAAGATAGTTCACCAAAAAAATTTATTAATTATTTGATACCACGCAAACACATATAAACAGATACAAACAATTGAAATTTGACACAAAATAATGTATAATAAAAATTGGCATAGTATGTATAGAAAAAGGAGAAGCTATGAGTACTACCAATAATGAAGAAAAATGGATTGGAACAACTGAAGCAGCTGAGTTCTTAGGAGTAAAGCCAGCTACAATTCGTGATTGGATTCGTAAAGGCAAGGATATTCCGAGAAAGAAAATTGGCAAGGCCTGGAAGTTCAAATATTCTGAACTTGAGGAATGGGCTCGAAGTGGTAAGGCTGCAAATAATTAAACAATTCCGCGACTTAGCGGCAGGAGGTAAAAATAGATGAATAAACAACAATTAGCATCTACTATTTGGCAGTCAGCCAATCAGATGAGATCAAAGATAGAGGCGAATGAATATAAGGACTATATCCTTGGATTTATGTTCTATAAATATCTTTCGGATCGTGAAATTTCTTTCCTGAAAGGAGAAAAATATTCTGACGAGGATATTAAAAAAGTGACAGCAGATGACGAGAAACTTGTGAAGCATATTAGTGAGAATATTGGATATTTTATTGCTTATGAGGACTTATTCTCATCATGGCTTTCTAAAGGCGATGATTTTGATGTATCTGATGTAAGAGATGCATTGAGTAATTTTGATGCCAATATCGAACCGACATATAAGAAATTATTTGAGAATATATTTAAGACGTTGCAGAGTGGCCTTTCAAAGTTAGGTGAAACATCAACAAAGCAGACCAAATCAATAAAGGCGCTTCTTAAACTAATAAAAAGAATTCCGATGGATGGAAAGCAAGACTATGATGTTTTGGGATTTATCTATGAGTATCTCATCAGCATGTTTGCAGCTAATGCTGGAAAGAAAGCAGGAGAGTTTTATACTCCACATGAAGTGTCCGTGTTGATGTCTGAAATTGTGGCTAATCATCTTAAAGATAGAGAGCATATTAAAATCTATGATCCTACATCAGGTTCAGGCTCATTGCTCATTAATATTGGTGCATCTATGGCTCAATATATCGAAGGTGAGAATAAGATTGATTATTATGCGCAGGAATTAAAGGAGAATACGTATAACTTAACTCGTATGAATTTGGTTATGCGAGGAATTAATCCGGCTAATATCAATGTTAGAAATGGCGATACTTTGGAAGATGACTGGCCGTTTTTTGAAACAGATGAAAATAAGGATGAAACCTATTCACTTGTTAAGGTGGATGCGGTGGTTTCCAACCCACCGTACTCTCAAAAATGGGATCCAAAGAATAAAGAGTTCGATCCTCGATTTAAGGAATTTGGAGTTGCTCCAAAGGCAAAGGCAGATTATGCGTTTTTACTACATGAGTTATATCACTTAGAAGATGATGGCATTATGACAATTGTCCTCCCACATGGTGTTTTGTTTAGAGGCGGCGAAGAGGAGACAATTAGAAAGACTTTAATAGAACGTAACCACATAGAGGCTATTATTGGTTTACCTGCAAATATATTCTTTGGTACAGGAATTCCAACGATTATTATGGTGCTTAAGAGAACAAGATCTGATTCAGATATTCTCATTATTGATGCATCTAAAAAGTTCGAGAAAGTCGGAAAAAATAACAAGTTAAGAGCAAGAGATATCAGAGAAATAGTTGATACATTGAAGGCAAGAAAATCGGTGACAAAATTTGCAAAATTAGTTACCAAGGATGATATACGAAAAAATGAATACAACTTAAATATACCTAGATATGTTGATTCATCTGATGACGAGGAACCATGGGATATTCATTCTATTATGTTTGGTGGAATTCCTAATATGGAAATAGAAAGTCTTAGAAAATATTGGGATGCATTCCCAGGGTTACGAGAGGAAATATTCGGTAATATATCAGACAATTATGCTAGGGTTATAGCAGATGATATAGAAAGTGCAGTATCTAACTTTGCATCTGTATCTAATTATATTGCAAAATATCACTCTAATTTTAGTGGATTTGGAGAATACTTAAAAGATTGCTTGATAGAGGATATTCTCGATGTAAATGCTCAAAGTCTTAAAGAAAATATCTGCATCGATATTTTTAATAGAACAACAAATATTAAATTGATTGATCAATACAAGGCATTTCAGATTCTTTCTGAAAATTGGGAGACAATCACAGCCGATTTGGAAATGATTCAAGGAGAAGGGTTTGATGCTATCTTCCAGGTTGATCCTAATATGGTGGTAAAGAAAAAGAAAGAAGACGAGGATGAAGTGACCGAAGTGCAGGAAGGTTGGAAAGGTCATATTTTACCATTTGAGCTTGTACAAGAAGAGTTTCATCACGGCGAATTGTTTGCAATTCAGTCAGGAGAAGAGCGATTGGTTGAAATAAGCAATATGTATACCGAAATATTAGAATCTCTTGAAGAGGATGAGCTTGAACAAACAATTACAAACGATGATAAGAATGCCTTCGTAGGAAAAGAAGTAAAAGCTTATGTTACTGAAGCATTAACAGATGTAGAGAGTCCGGAGATAAATGCGTTAAAAAATTATCTCACATTGTCATTTAAGAAAGATAAAATGGCATTTATTGAAGAAAATCCTTTCGTTGCGTGGAGTGCTATGGTTTCTAATAAAGATGGCACTTATGGAAAACCTGCTGTGAATTCTAGAATTTTGCAGTTACAGATGGAATTTGAATTTCCAGAAGAATCATTAGAAGCAAAAATGAAAAGAGTTATGCTTTTAATGGAAGAAGAAAGCGAATTGAAGAAAGTAATTAAGGCACAGAAGATCGAACTAGAAGCTGCAACCATAGAAACAATAAAAAATCTCGATGAAGAAGATGCACTTCGCCTGCTAGAGTTGAAGTGGATTGAGCCTATTGTATCCGGATTAGGAACTTTGCCAAATGATGTAATTACAGCATTGGTTTCAGAAGTTGAAAATTTGAATTCAAAATATGCAACTACATATAGTGATATTGAGGTAAAGAAAGAATCTGCAGCTGGTTCTCTTATTCAGATGATTGATGGTTTATCTGGTAGCAAAGATGATCTTGATGGTCTAGCAGAATTTAAGAAGTATATGGGGGTAAAAAATGAAAAAGAATAATAAAACACCTAAACTTCGTTTTTCTGGATATACTGACGATTGGGAACAGCGTAAGTTATCGGATTACCTTGAAGTATCAAAGGAAAAAAATAAAGAAGAAACATTTGGGAAAGAGGATGTTTTATCTGTTTCAGGTGAGTCCGGAATAGTAAATCAGATACAATTTCAAGGTAGATCATTTGCCGGAGAATCGGTTGCAAACTACGGTGTGGTTGAGGTCGGAGATGTTGTTTATACTAAGTCTCCATTGAAATCAAATCCATATGGCATTATTAAGACAAACCAAGGAAAAGCAGGCATTGTATCAACTTTATATGCGGTTTATAAAGCTCGAAATAATGTAAATCCGGAATTTATTCAGATATATTTTGAATTAGATTCTCGCATGAATTCATATATGCATCCATTGGTAAATAAGGGTGCAAAAAATGATATGAAAGTTTCAGATGAGAATGCCTTAAAAGGACCTGTTATATTCCCTGAAATTGAAGAACAAAAGTTGATTTCACAATATTTTGCAAGCCTCGACCACCTCATTACTCTTCACCAGCGTAAGCTTGAGAAGTTACAGAACATGAAGAAATCATGCTTGCAAAAGATGTTCCCTAAGGATGGTGCTACTGTTCCTGAAATAAGATTTTCTGAATTCCAGGGAGATTGGGAGGAACGAACACTTGGTTCGTGCTTTGATGAGCGATTAGAAAGTTTACCAGACGGAGAATTACTATCAGTTACAATTGGTTCAGGAATAAAGAAGTTTTCTGAACTAGATCGCCACGACAATTCAAATACTGACAAATCTAAATACAAAAGAGTTTGTATTGGTGATATTGCTTATAACTCAATGAGAATGTGGCAAGGAGCAAGTGGGCGTTCACCATACGAAGGTATTGTAAGTCCTGCATATACTGTAGTAAAGCCAATAGGAGATATAGACACTCAGTTCTTTGCTTATATGTTTAAGAAGAAAGAGATAATTCATCTTTTTGAAATTAACTCACAAGGACTAACATCCGACACTTGGAACTTAAAATATCCAGCATTCAGTAAAATTGTGGTTAGAGTTCCTAGGAATGTGGAAGAGCAAAGTAGGATTGCTAGATTTTTGTTGGAGCTCGATGAGCTCATTTCATGTACTGAGCAAGAAATTGAGATTGCGAAAAGAATGAAAAAAGGATGTCTTCAGAAGATGTTCGTATAAGGAGGGATAGACTTGTCAGATATTATTTTTAATGAAGAAAAGGACTTTGAAGAAGCTGTCATAAAAGCCCTCATCGAGCATGGATGGGAATCGGATGTTATTAGATATCCATCTGAAGAAGATTTAATTCAGAATTGGGCGAACATATTATTCAATAATAATAAGCAGGGGACGCGATTGAATGATCAGCCATTAACTTCCGGAGAGATGGCTCAGATTTTAGACCAGGTAAGAAATCTACAATCGCCAATGGCCCTAAATGAGTTCATCAATGGGCGTAGTATATCTATTACCCGTGATAACCCTAACGACCCGATTCATCTGGGTAAAGAGATTTCTCTAAAAATTTATGATCGCCAGGAAATTGCATTAGGACAGAGTAGATATCAGATTGTTCAGCAGCCGAAGTTTAAAACAAAATCACCTATTCTCAACAGCAGAAGAGGTGACTTAATGTTGTTAATTAATGGTATGCCTGTCATTCATCTGGAACTAAAACGCAGCGGAATTCCGGTTAGTGAGGCATATAATCAAATAGAAAAATATTCACATGAAGGTGTATTTAGAGGTATTTTTTCTCTAGTACAGATCTTTGTGGCAATGCAACCTAAGGAATCCGTATATTTTGCAAATCCGGGAGAAAAGGGCGTGTTCAACAAGGCCTTTTATTTTCATTGGGCTGATTTCAATAACAATCCTATAAATGAATGGTATACGTTCATTAAAAAGTTCTTATCTATTCCAATGGCACATATGCTAATTGGCTTCTATACGATTGCAGATACTGATGAGGGCATATTAAAAGTTATGAGAAGTTATCAGTATTATGCGGCAGTTGGAATTGCTAATATTGTTGCGGAGAAAAAGAGTCACTGGGATGATAAGAAGCAGCTCGGTGGTCATGTGTGGCATACAACTGGTAGTGGTAAAACCATGACTAGCTTTAAAGCTGCTCAGCTTGTTGCTGCTAATCATGATGCAGACAAGGTGGTTTTCCTGGTTGATAGAAAAGAATTGGGAATACAGTCACTTAAGGAGTACCGCTCATTTGCTACAGGAACAGAATCTGTTCAGGCAACGGAAAACACTGATGTTTTAATATCGAAATTAAAGAGCCCAGATTCTGATAATACTTTGATTGTTACATCAATCCAGAAGTTGAGTAATATCGCAAGGGAAGATGTGGCTAATATAGAAGCAGATTTAAAAATTATTCAGCGTAAGCGAATGGTTATTATCATTGATGAGTGCCACCGTTCTACATTTGGAGATATGCTTGTAGATATAAAAAATACGTTCAAAAATGCATTGATCTTTGGATTTACCGGAACACCTATTCAAGACTTAAATGCAAAAAAAGACAGTACAACCCCGACAATATTTGGTGATGAGATTCATAGATATACTCTAGGTGATGGAATCAGGGATAAAAATGTTCTTGGCTTCGATCCATATATGGTGCGTATTTATGATGATGCTGATATACGAGAGAAGGTTGCGCTCAGTAAAGCCAAAGCAAAAGACCAAGCGGACGCTTTTAGCGATCCTAAAAAGGAAAAAGTATATCTTAAATATATGGATTCATCTCAAATCAAGATGCACGGAGAATTGGTAAATGGAAAATATGTAAAAGGCATAGAAGATTTTGTACCTAATGAGCAGTACCAAACAGATGAGTATGTTGATGGCGTAATACAGGATATAAAAAAGAAATGGACGCTATACAGTAGAAATAGAAAGTTTCATGCTATTTTTGCGACCAGCAGTATTCCAGAAGCAGTTAAATATTATAGATTGATGGTCAAAGCTTTTCCTGACTTATTCATCACCGCAATGTTTGATCCTACTATTGATAATGAAGGTGGTGGAAGTTTAGAGAAGGAAGATGGAATTGTTGAAATCTTGGAAGCTTATAATAAGCACTTCAATCAGAAGTATACGATTCCAACGTATGATAAATTTCGTAAGGAAGTCAGCCTAAGATTGGGCCATAAAAAACCATTTGATAGTATTGGTAAGGATGAGCAAATTGATATTCTTATTGTAGTTAATCAAATGCTTACTGGATTTGATTCCAAGTTTGTAAATACATTATATTTGGATAAGATGATGGAGTATGAAAACCTCATCCAAGCCTTTTCGCGTACAAACAGACTTTACAATATGGCTGAGAAGCCTTTTGGAATTATCAAATACTATCGTAGACCAAATACAATGGAGAAGAATATTGAAGCGGCTGTAAAGGCATATTCAGGTGATGTACCTACAGGATTGTTTGTGGATAAATTGCCAAACAATCTAAGAAACATGAATGTTCTTTTCCAAAGTATAGAACAGATATTCAAAAATGCAGGTATTGTAAATTTTGAAAAGTTGCCTGCTGATAATGCAGCGATAGGAAAGTTCGCAAAAGAATTTAATAAATTTGTGAATCATCTTGAAGCAGCTATTATACAAGGGTTTACTTGGAGCAAGAATTCTTATCCGGATGAGGATCAGAATGAAGATGCTATAAAAATGCTTATCGATGAACAGACATACCTGACATTATTAGCTAGATATAAAGAGATAACTCGTGGTGGCGGTGGTGGAGCCAGTGGAGATGTTCCGTATGAAATTGACGTTCATATTACAGAATATGATACCGGAAAGATCAACGCAAATTACATGAATTCGAATTTTGATAAGTATGTCAAGCTGATTCAAGGTGATAGCGATCCAGGAGTTGTCGATGCGGCACTGAAGGAATTACATAGATCATTTTCGATGCTTTCACAAGAAGAGCAGCGCTATGCAGAAAGGTTTATTCATGCAGTAGAAAGTGGTCAGGCAAAATTAGTTCCAGGCAAAACGTTTAGAGATTATATTACTGATTATATGAAGGCAGATGAGCATGCACGAATTAATCGTGTTGTTAGACGTCTTGGATGTTACTATGCTTTGCTTAAAGAATTACTAGATCGTCACGCAACTCCAAGTAACATTGATGATCGAGGAACATTTACTGAGCTAAAAAAATCAGTTAATAAGACAAAGGCAGAGAACTTTTTTAGATTGGTATTTAAGGATGATTATGTTCCGTTACGATTACCAATTTACAGCGAGAATTACTTACGTGATTTTATTTTCTCTGGCGGAAAAGATCCGTATTTAAATGTGATTGAAGTAGAACAGACTTCTGCATATACACCTGATGATGCTAGAGAATACAATAAACCTAAAGTGGTAGTTGTTAAGCTCACAGACAATGATTATGTCGGTAGAGAGATAAGAACTTCGGTCAGCTACAAGACCTTAGAAAACTGGTATTCAGAAAGCAACGCTGTAAAAAGTGTTATTGAGTCAGAATGTTTTGCGTATGTGGAAGATAAACTTTGCGTTGCTACATCGGAATGCTTGGAACGTACTGATGACGGAAAAATAAGATTAACTGAATATGCAAAAACACATGAAGAAGAATGTTTCTTACAATTCATTGTAGATGAAAAAGATGGAACATTGCATTATGTGAAACTTCCAAAATCAAAGGCGGATGAAGCATTTAATTATAATGATGCTATAACAGAGGATTTGTTATCTCAGTATGGGCTAGTAAATGAAATGTCAAAAGAGATGTTAAATGCAATTGACGGTGAAGAATTTGGACCAGCACTTGATATCCTAATGGATAAACATATCTGTAATTATACAGCAAGACTTTTAAGAAGTATTACAGGTTTGGATAACAGAACAATAAGTAACATGAAGAAGGGTGAAAACCTTACTAAGTCAAATGTGATATCTGCGTGTTTAGGTATACATATTCCATTTAGAGTTAGTAACCATATGCTTAGTCTTGCTGATTTGACGTTGAATATGACTTCCAAAGGTCAAGTGGGCGATGACAATGAAACGTATGATATGCTTCTTCATTTAAAATGGACGACTGATTATGATGATATTTATGAAGAATTGAAAGTTCAATCAAAAGATCATCTAATTCACCAGCCGCCAGTAAAAAAGTAGAAAATCAACGATGAACAGGAGGTATCGTGAAAATGCAATTTGAATGGACAAGTTTTTATTCGGAGTTTGCCACAAAACTCCTGGAATTCAAAGATAACCGTGCAGAATTAATTGCTGATATACAAAGTGCTTATAGTGCAATAAATATGAAATTGCCAAAGTTAGAAAGTGAAGATTCAATAATAGACATAGACCCTTTTACTGTATTTGGACTTTTCAATAAGGGCATAACTAATGCTAATAGAATCGCCATCTTAGAGAGCTTTGCAACTGTTTTTAATATCAAATCAAAGGTTCCAGATAATTTTGATGGAATTCCGGTACTTAACAATCTGAAGGCAACCTACTATGGATTTAAAGATGATAGGCAGGCTGATGATATTGATAACTTGTGGGGGCTTTATGAATCAGCAATTAATCTTGCGGAAAAAGATGATGCGACAAACCGTGCGATATTTACTAAATGGTATGATACAGTTCATGATCAGTTAGGCATTCGTTGGAATATAACGATGGGATTGTACTGGATTAGGCCATATGAGTTCATTAATTTGGACTCAAGAAATAGGTGGTTTATTGTAGATCCAGATAATATGCCGGTTGACTTTGTAAATTCAGTGAAGAAGAAACTAAATAAGGTACCATATGCAGCAGAATATTTAGCAATAAAAGATGCGTGTCTGCACGCATTAAAAGATGGTAATTATGAATACAAAAATTATCCAGAACTGTCATATAGAGCATGGATTGTATCGGAACAAGTTAATCAAGAAAAAGCTGAGGTAAAAGGGAAAAAATCCTCCAAGGCGGCATTCTTGCGTTGGTTTGCGCCATTGATTCAAGCATTGCGTGATCTGGGTGGCTCTGGAACTCCTGCTGAAGCACGAGCAAAAATTATTGAGAATGAGCAATTATCAGAAGATGAAATCAACGAAACAAGAGGGAGGAACAACGTCAATAAATTTGAGAATGAAGTTGCATTTGCACGAAATTATCTTGTGAATGCAGGCTATATTGACAAAAGTGTTTATGGAATATGGACATTAACTGAAGCTGGAAAATCTGTTGATATGACTAGTGAAATGGCTTCAGATATATTCAAGAATGTTCTCTCTTCGAGCCCAAGTAAACAGGGAAAAAATATTGCCGCACTTGCAGATGAAGATGTTCATACTGTTAGATATTGGCTTTACGCTCCTGGAGAAGGTTCCTGCATGTGGGATGAGTTTTATACATCAGGAATAATGGCCATCGGTTGGGGAGAAATTGGAGATCTGAGTACATTTGATAGTAAAGATGCAATGAAGATCAAAATGAGAGAAGTAATTGATGAAAGTCTTTCTTATAAAAATGCTGCTCATGCAACATGGCAATTCGCAAATGAAATGAAAATTGGTGACATTGTTTTTGTTAAGAAGGGAATGCATCAAATCATTGGACGTGGTGTCGTTATGTCCGATTATGAATATGATGATACTAGAGACGATGAATATAAAAATATCCGTCAGGTAGACTGGACTCATAATGGAGAATGGCCACATCCAGGTCAGGCTGTAATGAAAACTTTAACAGATATTACTTCATACACTGATTATGTAGAAAAGCTCAATTCTTTATTTGAAGATGAAACAGAAGAAGATGCTGAAGATGTGGAGAAAACATATCCACCATACACAAAGGAAGATTTCCTGTCTGAAGTCTTTATGCCTGAAGAGGAATATGAAAAGCTTTCTGGAATCCTTCGTATAAAGAAAAACATTATCCTTCAGGGTGCTCCCGGTGTTGGTAAGACTTTTGCTGCCAAGAGAATCGCATTTTCTATGATGGGAGTAAAAGATGTAGAAAGAGTTATGATGGTTCAGTTCCATCAAAGCTATTCGTATGAAGACTTCATCATGGGATTTAGACCTTCGACGGATGGATTCGAACTGAAGCGAGGTGCTTTCTATAACTTCTGTAAGAAGGCTGAAATCGATGGAGATAATGATTACTTCTTTATCATTGATGAAATCAACAGAGGTAACTTAAGTAAAATATTCGGTGAGCTGTTTATGCTTATTGAAAATGACAAAAGAGGCGTTTCGTTACAGCTTCTATATTCTGATGAGAAGTTCTCTGTACCTAAGAATATATATATCATTGGAATGATGAATACAGCTGACCGTAGCTTGGCTATGTTGGATTATGCGCTCAGAAGAAGATTTGCTTTCTTTGAAATCAAGCCGGGCTTTACAACGGATGGATTCAGAGAATATAGAATGAGCTTAGAAAATGAGAAATTTGATAAACTGATTGCCTGTGTGGAGAGTCTGAATAATGTGATATCTAATGATGAATCATTAGGCGATGGCTTCTGTATAGGACATAGCTATTTCTGCAATCTGCTACCGGACACGATTGATGACCAAGTATTGTCTGGAATTGTTGAGTATGAGCTGATTCCGCTTTTGAAGGAATATTGGTTTGATGAGCCTACAAAGGTGAAAGATTGGAGCAGTAATTTAAGGAGTGCGATTAAGTGATACCGGTTCAAAATGTCTATTATATGCTGTCGTATGCCTTCAAAGTTCTGAATGAACAGGGATACAAAAGAATAGCTACTGAAGAATTTAATAATACTGCAGAGCTGATGGCAGCAATATTGGCAAAAGGTATTGCTGTCCAGCTAAAACGTGGACTCGGAAAAGAGTACATTTCTCAAACTGAAGATTTGTCATCGCTTCGAGGCAAAATTGATATTGCGGAGTCGATAAAGACACAAAGTATGCTTAGAAAAAAGCTGATTTGTACATACGATGATTTTTCTGTTAATAGTACAATGAATCGGATTATCAAATCAACAGTGGAACTTCTTCTAAAAGCAGATATTGCAAAAAGTAGAAAAAAGGAACTCCGCAAGCTAATGGTATTTTTTGCAGATGTAACACCGATTGACTTGTACTCTGTGAACTGGAATTTGCAATATAACAGGAACAATCAATCCTATCAGATGCTGATTTCTATATGTTATTTGGTAGTGAAAGGTTTGCTCCAAACAAACACGGATGGAACTACAAAGCTGATGGATTTCCTTGATGAGCAGAGAATGTGCCGTTTGTATGAGAAGTTCATTCTCGAATATTATAAAAAGCATTATCCGAAATTAACCGTCAGTGCTTCACATATACCGTGGGCTTTAGATGATGGTATTGGAGATATGCTTCCAGTAATGCAGAGCGATATTCACTTTCAAAAAGAAAATACAGTATTGATTATTGATGCCAAGTATTATACTAATACAACACAGGTTCAGTTTGATAAACATACTTTGCATTCAAATAATCTGTATCAGATATTTACTTATGTAAAAAATCGTGAATATCAATTTGGAGATGAGGATAACAAGGTTTCCGGAATGCTGCTGTATGCAAGAACGGACGCTTTGATTCAACCGGATAATGTATATCAAATGCATGGTAATCAGATTAGTGTTAAAACGTTAGACTTGAATAAACCATTTGACGAGATTGCTAAGCAGTTAGATGAAATTGCAGCAGCGCATTTTGATGGTATTGAGAAAACGATATAGAGGAAGAATAATGACAAATAAAGAAAAAGCACAGATGATTCAGGGTGTCATTGATCATCCAGGAAGAGAAAGAACTTATTATAGTTTGCTTGAAGATATGGGTGACCTTAAGGGTAACTATGCGGATTACATGACAACGGAACCGATCAATTGTAATGAAGAATTGTAGCGAGTAAAAAATGCAGATTATGAATTATGTACTGCATTGCTTACTGCGATTCTAAGAGAAGATCATTTTAGTAATGGCTCCTTCGAGTATAGACAACGCGCCGGTCAGGTTGATGAAATCCTTAAAAGAATGGTTGCAGAATTGAATAAATAAAACATAATGGCAGTATCGGTCGCTATGATCAGTACTGCCATTTTCGTTAGTCTTTTTTATAAAATTCTGTGACGTAGCCATCAGCGCAAAGCAGGATATCCGGCATCCAGTCGGGTGTTCTTGCCATCTGCTGGCAAAGCACTTTCAGGGATACTTTTTCGGAACATTCAATGATTAGTTCATCGTGGACATGACCGCAGATGAAACAGTGAGATAAAGTTTTCATTGCATTCATCAGAAGGTCTCTGGAGATAGCTTGTACCACATTCTCGACGAACTTAGGTCCGTAGCTTTCCAAACGTTCCCATTTCTTAGTAGCACCGATGCCTTCATAAGTTACGGACTCACCGCCAAACTTGTTCTCGCCAATACGAGGCTTGACGTAAGTGAGCTTTCTGCCGGATGGAAGAGTAATGAATAACATACCACTGCGCCAGGTGAACTTGATACCATGTGAGGCAGTGCTGCAATGCATCTTGATTGCATTTTTGATAGCTGTATCAAAGTACCACCAAAGAGCTACAATATTAGGATTGGACTGCCTCCAGGCATCCACCAGTGGTTGGAGTTCATCTTCAGTCAGTCCCATTTCTAATGCGCCCATTGCTTTAAGTGCACCGACGCTACCGTCGTAGCCAAGGGCCAGTTCTGCAATCTTACCTTTTTGACGAAGGTGGCCGTTGACGCCATGTTTCTCAACCGGAACATGGAACATCTGACTTGCAGACGCGCAGTAAATGTCACCACCATTTTTGAATACATCTGCACGCCATGATTCTCCGGCCAGGTGCGCAATGACACGAGCTTCGATTGCACTAAAATCAGCTACATAGAATTTGTATCCAGGCTTTGCAATGAAGGCAGTGCGGATAAGTTGAGAGAGGGTATCTGGGATATCATCGTATAACATAGACAAGGAATCATAATCGCCGATACGAACAAGCTCCCTAGCTGCATCCAAATCATCCATATGGTTTTGAGGAAGGTTCTGTAACTGGATCAAGAGGCCATCCCAACGACCGGTACGATTGGCACCGTAGAACTGAAACATGCCTCTAGTACGGTGATCAATGCAGGCAGCATTTTGCATTGCCTGGTATTTTTTGACAGAGCTTTTTGCAAGTTGCTGACGGAGGGAGAGGACCTGTGCTAAATCTTCCGGAGCATCTTTGATCATTTCAGCAATGGCCTTCTTACCAAGAGATTCTACTTCAATCCCCTGATCAGATAATCAGGACTTCATCTGTGATACACTGTTTGGATTATCGATATCTGTAAGACTACGCATCTCATCTGCGATAGTGGCTTTGGAACGTTCGTCAAAGGTGATAGCGTTTTCTACCATCTGAAGATCCACAAGAATACATCGATCATTGATTTCCTGATCAAGGTGATATTCATCCCATACGAAGTCTGGTACGGGAAACTTATGGAGTTTGCCTTTGATGCCCATTTCGACTTCAACGTCACGTTTGTTGTATGACTTGAAAACAGACCATTTCTCCGGTGAATGCATGGGAAGGTTTCTGGTCCTGCCACCATTGGATTTGGTAGGTTTGCATGGAACGCAGAAGTAGCGGATGAGATCTTTGTCTTCCTTCATTTCCTGATCCTTAAGACCAAGCACAGCACCGATACCTTCAAGTGAAAGTGGAAGTCCCATGTAGGCACTCCAGATCATTGTGCAGCGCCAAGAAGCAGGATCAAGGTAATTGCCGACAGTATCTTCAGG
>OGXK01001083.1_pt1 | contig 14305 bp, 10 predicted proteins | sample 1576261 | NCBI WGS metagenome assembly OGXK01 (sample SAMEA3541581, study PRJEB24748) | human gut metagenome | biome: human gut; feature: human-associated habitat; material: faeces | place: China | collected 2012 | reverse complement strand
AAAAAAGCCCCAGCGGAAGAACCAAAATCACGGCTTGCCTCTGCTGAAGTCCCTGTTCCAGAAGATATTTCCGAAGAGGAAGAAGAGTTAGAGGATTATTCCTCTCCAAAGGATAAGGAAGCTATTCTGCGGGACATGAAGAGCATCAAAACAGGACTGCTTATCCGCGTTGTTCTGATGGTTGTTCTGTTCTCGCTGTCTCTGTATCTGGCACTTGCTGCCCGAGACATCCAAATCGGTGATGAACTGCTCCCGCTGCCAACCTTTATCCAGCCAGAGCTGCACTTAAGAACGTATATGGTGGTTTCCTGTATCCTCAGTGCTATCGGTGCTGTCATCTGTTCCAACACAATCGGCGGCGGATTGCTCGCTCTATTAAAATTCAGAGCAAACACCGATACCCTGCCGATGCTTGCTTTGCTTGGCACCTTGGCTCAGGGAATCTGTTTTATCATCAAGCCGGAATACTTCAGCGTTGACAAAGCCGATTTTGGAAGCAACCTGTATCTGTTCTTCCCGGTCGCACTGTTTATCCTGCTGTTTAACCTGCTTGGAAAGATTCTGGTTATCCTTCGTATCCAGAATAACTTCAAACTCGTATCTTCCGAAAAGCTCAAACATGCTGCGGTATTCTTAAAGGACCGCAACCTGCTGCGCGACATTTCCAAAGGACTTTCGATGGAAGAATACACCATCGCTTATCCGGAAACCAGCCCATTCCTTGCAAACTTCCTGGATAATTCCTATTCCGAGGACCATGCAGAACGAATGAGCCGTGTGCTTGCCCCAATCTGTCTGCTTGCAGGTATCGTTCTTGCGGTGCTGGCTTACCTCTTTAACAAAAACATCGCAGAAGCAGTTTCCACCTTCACTGCGATCATGTGTGTCAGCGCTCCGCTCACCTCTACCATTGCGGCAAACCTTCCACTCTATCGGATGTCCAAAAAGCTCATCCCTGCTGGCGCAATGGTTTCGGGATATTCGGCAGTTGATGCCTTCTCCCGCACCGAAGCAGTCATTCTGGACGCAAAAGATCTGTTCCGTCCTTCCGACATCATTCTGCACGGAATCAAACCATTTGACCAGAGCAAGATCGACTCGGTCATTCTGGATGCTGCAAGTGTTGTCTGCAACACCGACGGCATGCTCACCGATGTATTTAATAAGATCATCGGTTCCAACAAAGCAATGCTGCGTCCGGTAGAAAACGTTACTTATGAAGATGCAATGGGGCTTTCTGCCTGGGTAGACGGCAAACGGGTGCTGATCGGCAACCGTGAGCTGATGGTAAACCACGGCATCGAGGTTCCAAGCAACGATTATGAGATGCGTTTTGTTAAGGATCGCAAAAATATCATCTATCTTTCTAACTCCGGTCAGCTTTCGGCAATGTTTGTCATCAGCTACCGTCCAAACAACCAGACCCGCGAACAACTGGATCGTATGAACGAAAAGGGAATGTCCCTAATTATCAACACTTCCGACCCGAACATCACAGCAGAAAAGATTCATGCTGTTTACGACTTCCCGCTGGATCAGATCAAACTCATGCCTGCAAAATTCCATGCAGCCTATGAAGAATTGACTGCACAGAAGGAACACTCTCCTGCAAAGATCGGTTTTATCGGCTCCACCCGCATGATGGTAACCGCCATCCTCGACTGTATGACCGCAAAAACCGCAATCGATCAGGCAGTGCTGATTCAGATGATCGCTCTTGTCGTCGGATATGCGCTGGTAACCCTGTTCTCACTGATGGGAAATCTTTCCTACCTGAGCATTCTGCACCTGATTTTGTTCCAGGGAATCTTTGCTTTGATCGGAACCCTGATTCCAAACCTCAAAAAATATTAAGACATAAAAAAGGAACCGAAGATTTTCTTCGGTTCCTTTTTTTAAGCGGTTAAGATTGTTCACAGGAGAAGTCCCATCAGGGAATCTCCTGTGTGCCTAGGGGATTCCCCTAGGGCAGATTATCCGTTATTCTTTTTCTCTTCCAGCCACTGGGAGAGTTCATCGATATCCTGTTCGGTCAGATCATTGTTGTCGTACAGGGTGTTAACCAGACTCATAAAAGAATTTTTATGCAGTTTTTTGATGAAGTTCTTGGTCTCGTACTCCATGTACTCCTCACGCTCTACCTGAGGATAGTAGATTCTTTCTCTTCCGCGTTTTTCCGAGGAGAGAAAACCTCTGTCGATCAGTCGGGAAAGCAGGGTCAGCAAAGTGGAGATATTCCAGTTCTTTTCGTTGCTGATTACCTTCATTACATCATTGGTCGACATTGGTGGTGTGTTGTCCCAGATTGCCTTCATAACTTCCAGTTCTGCATCCGGCAATCTTCTCATTTTGTCAAACATATGTTCACCCGCTTCCGTCTGTATGGTTTTACAGACTAATTTTAGATTCATCCACATTTATAATTATTACCAATGTAACAGTCATTGTCAATGGATTTTTTGAAATTATTCAGTTTTAACCAAAATTTTTTCTAATTATTTGTCAGTTATCCCCCCATTTGACAAAGAAATCTCTCGCATTCCCGATACGATTGACATTCGTCTTGGTCAGATGATACACTGTTTGAGATAAAAAAGAACGGACAAATAGTAAAATATTTATTAGAAAGGAACTTTATGAATCAGAACTTATTTGCAGAACTTCCCCTCGTTCCTGAACTGCTGCGCGCTATTGGAGAAATGGGCTTTTCCGAACCGACTCCCATTCAGGCGCAGAGCATCCCACTGATTCTGGAAGGGCGCGATGTGGTTGGCCGCTCCCAGACCGGAACTGGTAAAACAGCCGCATTCGGCATTCCTGCTATCCAGATGGTCGACCCAAATCTTGATCGCCGCATGGCGCAGATCCTTCTGCTGTGCCCGACCAGAGAACTGGCGGTACAGGCCTGCGAGGAACTGAAAAAACTTGCTCACCACACCCGCGGTGTCCACGTCTGCGCCGTTTACGGAGGCGCACCTATCGAACGCCAGATCGTTCAGCTCAAGGATGCCAATATTGTTGTTGGAACTCCAGGCCGCGTGATGGATCACCTGCGCCGCCGCACCTTGAAAATCTCAGAGCTGCGCATGGTTATTCTGGATGAAGCGGATGAAATGCTGAGCATGGGCTTTCGTGAGGACATCGAAACGATCCTGACTCAGGCTCCGGAAAATCGCCAGACCATCCTCTTTTCCGCAACCATGCCAAAGGAAATCATGAACCTGATCGACAACTATCAGAAAGATCCTGTTCTGGTGGAGATCAACAAATCTCAGGTTGCCTTAAACAGTATCGAACAGTTTTACTACGATATCCCAACCGGGCGCAAGAATGACGCTCTGGGACTGTTGCTGCACTATTATGCTCCATCCCGCTCGATGGTGTTCTGCAACACCAAAAAGATGGTGGACGACCTGACAGGCTGGCTCCTTGACCACGGATTCAAAGCAGAAGGACTGCACGGAGACATGAAGCAGTCCCAGCGAACCGTCGTCATGGATGCCTTCAAGGCAGGCAGAACCTCCATCCTCGTTGCGACCGATGTTGCTGCCCGCGGCATCGATGTGGATGACATCAATTGTGTGTTCAACTACGACATTCCACAAAACGCAGAATACTATGTTCACCGTATTGGCCGTACCGGACGTGCCGGAAAAAGTGGCAGCGCTTACACCCTGTGCTGCGGACGAAATCAGCTCCGCCAGATGGAACAGATTCTTCGCTTTGCAAAAGCCCAGGCAACACTTGCACCGGTTCCAATGCCAGACGAAATTTTACAGAAGCGCCGTGAGGAAGGTGCGCAGAAACTTCGAACCTTCCTGACCGGAAAAACCGACTTCCCATATCTTGATATGGTGCTGTCGCTGATGCATACCGAGGATGAACAGGTGCCCACCTTCTCCGCAGAGCAGATTGCTGCCGCTGCGCTGGAACTTCTTTACGGGGCACAGCAGTCCGACCTTCCGGATGCAACTGGTTTAAACCGCGAAAAGAAGCGCCGCAGTCCAAAAGATTACGTCAAGTTTATCATCGACGCTGGCTACAATGCGCGGATGGTTCCAAACTTTATTGTCGGCGCAATTGCAGAACGCACCGGACTCTCCGGACGAGATATCGGAAAAATCGAGATCTTTGAGGACAACACCACCGTCGAGATTCCACAGGAACAGGCCGAAGAGGTTCTATCCTCCATGCAGGACTGCCGCATCAACGGCAAAAAGGTTCGAATCTCGGTTCTCCCGACTGAAAAACGCCGCAAAGGTGCAGACCAAAAGGAGAAGTTCAAAAAGGATGGCAAAAAGACCTCTTTTGAAAAATCCAGCTTTCAAAATCCACGCAAACGCGGATTTTCCGAAAACAAAAACAACTCCAAGCGTAAAAAAGCTTCCTACTCCGAGCGCTTTGCTTCCTACACCGAAAGCTCTCCGGAAAGCTCTTCCCAAAACGATAAATTCCGCGGCAAAAAGCATAATAAAACCCGCGGGAAATTCCATTCCAAACACAAATAGGCCCATTTGATCTTTCTTCAGGAGGTGTTCTTCTTGCCCCTTACCTTGACCCAGCACCCCTGCGGGCTGCTTGTAGAAGGTGTGACCGATTTTTCCCTTCCCCAGATTCTGGACTGCGGTCAGTGCTTTACCTTCTCGCCCATTCCGGCTTCCGATTGCATGGACGACATTCTGGAAACCTGGAAAGGCTTTGCGTTAAACCATCCACTGACTATTTCTCAGCTGGAAAACGGCACCCTGCTGTTTCATAACACAACTCCCGAAGTGTTTTCTTCCTTCTGGAAACATTATTTTGACCTGGATACCGACTACACCCACATTAAACAGCTTCTTTCTCAGGACAGTATTCTGCACGATGCTATCCACTACGCTCCGGGAATTCGTATCCTTCGTCAGGACGGCTGGGAAGCTCTGTGCTGCTTTATCATCAGTCAGAACAACAACATCAAACGTATCAAAGGAATTGTCGAGCGGCTGTGTGAGAGCTTTGGAAACGCAATCGGTGATGGATTGTTTTCCTTTCCTTCTCCACAGACACTTGCCGCCGCTTCGGTAGAAGATCTTGCACCTCTGCGCTGCGGCTTCCGCGCCAAATATCTGATTGATGCTGCGCAGAAGGTAAGCTCAGGTGAGGTAAACCTTTCCGCCATCCCATCCATGCCTCTGGAAGAGGCCAAGGAAGAACTGATGAAAATTTTTGGTGTCGGCCCTAAAGTAGCCGACTGTGCACTGCTGTATGGATTTTACCGTCTAGAATGCTGCCCAATGGATGTCTGGATGAAGCGTGTTTTTTCCCACCTCTACCCAAACGGACTTCCCTCCTGCGCCAAAGATTACATCGGCATTGCCCAGCAGTATCTGTTCCATTACGCACGTACCTGCCCGGATGTCTTTCCTACTGAGGAAAAGCCGAAAAAAACATCCCGCAAAAAGCAGGAGGTCTGTGTATGAGACAAATTCTCTCCCTGATCCTCACCTTTTCTCTCCTGTTCTGCGGCTGTTCCTCTTTTCAATCTGAAAAAACGGAACTGTCTGGCTCGACGGAACAAACAGAGCCCTCGGAATCTTCCACACCGCAATCAGATAGCCCGGAAAACGATGCTCAAGAAAATACTTCCCGGGAAATTTTTTCCGATGAGCAAAACCCTTCCAAAGAAAGTCTATTTCTTCTCTGTGCTTACCTTCCGACCTCCTCTGCTCCAGACGATCTTTCTCCCTATGCCCAAAATATCGCCCTGCTCGACTATCTTGTCTTAAACACCGATGTCTATTGGGACGAAAATGGTGAACTCCTTGTCTCTGATCATTTTTCTTCGGCTGTTCAGGCTCTGGATGGTCAAACCAAGCTCTGGTGTACCATCAATCCACAAGGAGAACTGATCCGTTCTCAGATTGCCGGCAGCACCATCGATACCGATGAGGAACGCCAGAATCTGGCACAGAATATCGTCGAGTTTGCAGAGGAACACAAACTGTCCGGTATCGACATTGACTGGGAAGTTCCTCTGGAAAACGAATGGGAGGATTTTTCCGCTTTTCTGGTCACCTTAAAAGATCTGCTCGATGCTTCTGATATTGGTCTTTCACTGGCTTTGTATCCGCAGGATATCCTGCTAGAGCAGTCAGCAATTGATTCTATCGACCGCGTCCATGTCATGGCGTATGACCAGTTTGACAGTAAAGGGCTGCACAGCACCATGCAGACTGCAAAAGACAGCATCGATTACTTTTTATCGCTGGGATTTTCTCCCGAGCAGCTTGTGCTGGGAATCCCTGCCTATGGAAGACCGTTGGATGCTTCCGCACAGTGGCTGCTCTATTCCGATATCGACCTTTCTACGGTCTCTTCGGAAGACCCCAATCGTATCGGAGATTTCTTTTTTAACACTCCGCAGCTTGCTGCCGAAAAAGCACAATACGCAAAGGAACAAAATCTTGGTGGAGTAATGATCTACCACCTGCTGTGTGACAAAACAGATGAGAATTCTCTGATCTGCGCTGTTTCAAACGCTGCTTTCAGCACCCAAGAAACCGAGTAAAAATATAAACATAAACACAAAGAGCCTAAGACCGATTACGGTTTTAGGCTCTTTGTGTAAGTTACGAGGATTATGAAATATAGATGAGTTGTCTGAAATGAAATTAAGCGTTGAATGCTTCTTCTTCGTCATCTGCAAGTGGATCGCCATAAACAACAGGTGCTGCTTTTCTGTTTTCCAGACGGCTGAAGATTGTGCCGCCAACATAACCTGCAAGCAGGCCACCAACTGCTGCCAGTACCAGTGCCAGAACCACTTTGAGTGGTGGGTTGAATCCGAATGGAGCAATCATACCAGGGATTGGGGAAGCAGTACCAGGAGCGTTGTTTACGATGCCCAGAGCTGCTGCTGCCAGACCTGCCAGACCGCCACCGAAGAAGTTGGAAGTAAAGATCGGAATTGGATGTTTTGTAACGATGTGTGCCTGGGTCAGTGGCTCAAGCATAACAGCGATAACATTGCTCTTGTCGCCGTAGTGCATTTTGTGGAAGATCATACCGTTTGTGAAGGAACCACCGAAGCATGCGATTGCAGCAATACCCATAGGAAGACCGGTCAGACCAAGCATTGCGGTCAAAGCCATCGAGCTGAGTGGGGAAGTACAGATCATCTTCATGATGCCGCCGAGCAGGAAGCCCATTACCAGTGGGGACTGTTCTGCTGCTGCGGAAATGGTACCGCCGATCATGGTCAGAACAGAGTTAACTGCTGGATCAACTGCGTATGCAACCAGTCTTGCCAGAGGAGCAACGGTCAGTGCACCGAGGATCAGGTCCAGACCGGTTGGCAGATATTTTTCAATGTATGGGGAAACAAGACCGATAATGTAACCTGCAATGAAACCTGGCAGGATTCCGTAACCACCGCATGCAAGACCGCCTACTACTGCAAATACTGGATTTGCACCCATGCAGATTGGAACCATAACGCCTGCTGCAACGCCGCCGAGGCTGCCTGCGGTTGCGCCAACTTCACCGAGGAATGCAATACCCAAAAGATCACCAGTGATATATTTGTGTACTGCTTCTACCAGAAAAGATGCAACGGCTGCATTTGCCATACCGGACATTGCTTCGCTTCCCTTAGGAAACTTTAAGCTGAACAGGGAGAAAACGGCCAGTGTGAGGAGCAGGAAACCGACTCCGGAAAGAATTGTTAACATACTTGAAACCTCCATACGAAACTTACATTTTTTCGGTACATTTTATCTTGTGTACCTCTGTGATTGACTATGCCTAGATTATAGAGGGAAGATTTATAAAACTACAAAAAGTTACAGAAATTATTTTGTCAAAATACCGCGAAAACGCAACTTTGTTAAATTTGTTTAGTTATTCGGTGCAATCTCTGACGTGATGTACAACAAAAAAGGTTGTTTTCTTGTCTCTTGCAAATCTATGTTTCGTTATTATATCTAAATATTTTCAACATTTCTCTACACTCAATTCTTCTATTTCATCGTTCCTTCATGAAAAATCCGCTTTTTTCTCATAAAATCCTTCCATAATTCCCGTTTATCACATCTATCCCCTGATCCGCTTTGAATCTTATTGTACCTGCCGTACAATAAGATTCCCTTTTTCTTCTCTTTTACTATCTCTGTAAACATCTTCTGTTGAATTTGATTAGGAATTTCAAAAAGTTACACCTTCCCATCTCCGGGTTTCTATTAAACAAATAAAAAAAGCGACCTGAAAATTCAGGTCGCTTTTTCTCGTTTTTGTTTCGATCAATTGGTACAGTAAAAGATCAGAGAGTTTAAAAAGTTTTTGAGCGAAACCTTGCCATGGCTGTCCGATTTTCCTCGGATATAGTCCATCTCTTTGCGAATCTGCTCAAAACTGTAAATGGAACCTGCAAAATCATGGAAGGTATCATTGGAATAATCCTCAATTCCCATGTTAGCAAGATTCGTAAGTCCTGCATTGACGGTACGACGAATACGCTGTTCCATCGACTTGGAGTTGTTGGGACTAAATTTGCTGCACAATTCAGATACGGTAAATTTGCCCGATTCTGGTCCCTGCTCAATCATATAATCGACCAGCGTGATAATATCCGCACTGCCGCTTTCTCCGATGATGCCCAGCTTTTGTAGGATAGAGCGCAGCCGTTTGATATGCGGCTTTTCTTCTGCAGGCTGCTCAGAAGCAAGGCGAATTTCCGGAATTGGTGCAGCTGCGGCATTCGGAGGTGTGTCTTTTAAGAACAAAGACTGCATCTGATTGAAGGTTCGGCGCATCTGAATGGAGTCGATTGCATTAGTCAGGACACGCACTACTTCCATACCGTTGACCGGCTTTTGAATAAAGAAGGTTACACCACACTCATATGCCTGGCTGATCATTTCCTTGCTGCTCACCTGAGAAAGCATGACATAGCTGATATCCGGATACTGTTCTTTTGCTTTGCGCACAAAGTTGATGCCGTCCATAATCGGCATAAGCAGATCCACCACCACGATATCCGGTGAAACATACGCCAGATCCTCCAGCGCGTCCATACCATTCGAGGCGGTTCCACAAACCTCACCCAGTTTCTTCTGCTGAATGATAATTTTCAAAATGTTACATACACTCGCGTCATCATCTATCAGATAAATTTTCATCATGCTTCCACCTCCAAATTTTCTTTTGGAATCCGGATGGTAAAGTCGGTACATCCATCTTCCGAAGTTACACTGATGCTTCCCCCAAGCTCGGATTCCACAATATCCTTGACCAGCGAAAGTCCCAGTCCTCGACTAACCTGTCCGGTTTCATAGTTAATTTTGGTCGAAAATCCCGGCATAAAGATCGTTGGAAGATATTCCTCATCAATACCGCCGCAGTCGTCATGCACCCCGATCACATAATCTTCCCCATCTTCCTTGCCGGAAAGCACTACCCGGGCATGTCTGTTTCCCGCTGCTTCTGCTGCGTTGTTGATCAGGTTTCTCAAAACTGACATCAGATAGTAATGCTTATCGGTATAAAAGTTTTTTTCCAAAACCACATCCAGCCGCATGTTTTGCCCATAGTCCCCAAACACGTGGCGAACACTTTCCTGCATGATACCAAAGATATTCTTCATCCACATGCCGCTCTCTTCCTGGTCGGTGTTGAGTGCATCGGAAATCCCGTTCATAATCAGATAGTATTCCTTTTTCACCTCATGGATATCTTTTGCGACGGTCAGTGCCTTCTGGGCAATCTCACCCATTCCTTCTTTTGCATTGAGTTCATTGAACAGGCTGTAAGAAACTGCCATCGTTTCCTCAATGCGCGAAGTGTTCTTGTTCATCCAGATCACTTCGCTCTTGAGCTGTGAGGTCAACAGCAAAAGCTTTCGGTAACGAATCCGGTCATCTTTGCGCAGGATGGATAGTCCATACGCATCAAAGGATGCCAGCAACACAACTGCCAGAACCGTTCTGCCAATTCCCACAATCACCAACCGCAGCAAAACCGCTGTGGTCAGTGCATCGGTTCCCAGACGAACAAAGATTTCGGTCAGGTTGGAGATGACGTCAATTCCCAGAATCGGCAGGAACTGTTCCAGACGAAAATGCCGGATCGGGAAAAATCGCACATAAATGGCAAACAGTCCGCCGTACATCAAATGGAAAAACATCTCCGGCGAATAGGACCAGAACGCCTCTGCTATCTCGCCGCTATGCAGCCACTCCACAATACACCGCACCAGTAAAATACCCGGTGCTGTAATGAGCGTAACCGGGAAAACCGGAAAATGCTCAAACAAGAAGGCAAACAGCGGCAGACAGATAACCGCCAGAGATATTTTAAATCCATTGATGATAAGGTTGATGTTCAGCTGAGCCAGCACAATCATAATTGCCGCTGAAAGCAGGATCAGCTGCATCTTTTGTAATGCCGAGTCCTTTTTCTCATGAGACATGTTCTGTTTCCCTCCAATATATTTTGTTATAATCTGATATTACTCCATTATTAGGGTGACACAAAAATGAATATCTGTCAATAAGCCTCTGGAAAAGACTGGAAGTTGTGACCAAAAAGAAAATTGTGTTTTTAGTAAAAAAAGAGAGAGGAATCCTCCTCTCTCTTCGCAGTTTTTCGCTAACTGTTTGCAGCAATGACAACCTGAATTTCGTCTGTGTTTGCCTGCCCGATAATATAAGCGGTATACATAACTCCTCTTCGCGCCTGCAGGGAAAAGGAAATAACTGGACTGAGTTCCCCGTAACCTGGCAGATAACGTCCGCTGACGCGGTAATCACTATCATCGAGTTCCACATCTTCAATGCGAGGTTCAATCCGTGGTGGTGTGTTGACCACATAAAAGCTGTAGCTTCCCGGGCGCAAACGTCTGGAAAGAGTATTCTCTTTATAACGGACATCCGAGAATACCACTCTGCCGTCCGAGGTCATCATATCCAGTGCGGTACTTCCCAGCAGGAAATTTGCCATCCGCAGGCAGGCAAACCCACCCATCTGTCCGGAGCAGGAGGTATCATCAATTCGGCTTAGTTCCAGTGTTCCGGTCGACGCATTGTTAAGCAGCACAAAGGTAATCGTTTCTCCCGCCTGCATCGGAACTGTTTTTCGCAGAAGCACCGTTCGGTTCGAGCTTGCATTTAAAACGGTAACGGTACGGAAACCCTGCCCAAAGCAGTAATATGTAGAAAAATTACCGAAAGCAAGGTTGGTAGCTACCCTCTGGGAACCGACATTCACATTGACTGCCCCTGCCTGTGCAGCTGCATGGAAAAATCTTACCCGGCAGCAGCGTGTTGTTGGCTGGTTTGGCGTATTGTTGGAAGGCGGAATCGGCTGCGGAAAACTTGGGAGCGTCTGTGGAGTATCTGGGATTGGATTTCCCGAACCGTCAACACTCGGGAAACTTGGCAGGGTCTGCGGAATGTCATCCGGCACTACTACCGCACTTCCGGAACCATCTTCACTGGGAAAGCTTGGTAAAGTCTGTGGAATATCCGCAGCGGACATCTGCCGCAGGTTGTTTTGATTTTCACTCATGGTTTCAGACCACCTTTTCTCAAAGGATACAAGAACCGGCTTCTCTATTTCCCGGGAAATTCATTCAGAGAATCCATTTCTTCTCCTTTTCAGAATATGAAAAGTCAGCCATTTTGTGAAAATCATTCCACTCCTCCTGTCCTTTTAAATTCTTTGGATGCTTACAATCTTATCTGCAATATTTTCGCAGAATGCCGCATCATGCTCGACAAACAGCATTGCCGCTTCCTGCTCCATAAGCAATTTTTCAATCTGCATTCTGGAAAAAATGTCGATGTAGTTAAGTGGCTCATCCCAGAGGTACAGGTGCGCCTTCTGGCACAGACTTTTTGCAATCAATACCTTTTTCTTCTGCCCCATGCTGTACTGCTCGAGCGGAATCTCAAACTGGGTTCGCTCAAACCCAAGATTGCGCAGGATGGTCATACACAGGCTCTGGTCCACTCCGCTTTTCAAAAGTTCCTCCTGTAAACTGCCCTGTAGTCCTGAGGTGTCCTGTGAGACTACAGAAAAAGTAAGTCCCGAAGCAAGCCGAAGTGTCCCCTGATAATCAAGTTTATCTCCAGCAATTAGTTTCAGAAGGCTTGTTTTTCCGCAGCCGTTTTTACCCTGTAAACAAACCTTTTCTCCTGCTCCAACTGAAAAGCTCACCGGAGAAAACAGAGGTTCTCCATCAAAGCAGACAGACAGTTCTCCGACCTCCACAAGCTTCTTTGCAAAATGCTTTTCCGGCTGAATCTTTAACTTTCCGACATTCTCCACGTTTTTGAGCAGTTTGGATTTTTCCTGTGCAGCATCCAGTTTCCTCATCTCGATCGACTTGGAGCGCTTCATCATCTTGGCAGCTTTGTGTCCAATATATCCCCGGTCACAGGGACCTTCTCCTATCTTGGTTGCCTCCACCCGGTCTGACCATTCGGCAGTGCGCTTTGCTGCTTCATGCAGTCGGCTGATTTCCTTTTTGAGCTTTTCGTTCTGCTCCCGCTCAGACTGAATACGAGTCTGATAATCGTGGTACCAGCCGCTGAAATCTCCTTTTCTGACCTCAATCTCATTGCGTCCGATGGAAAGAATATGATCGACACATCCGTCCAGAAAAGCTCGATCGTGCGACACCAGCAAAAATCCCTTCTGCCTCCTTAAATACTCCGAAACGATCTTTCTTGATTCAATATCAAGGTGATTGGTCGGCTCATCAATGAGTGGAAAGGAGCCCTCCTGCAAAAACAGTGCAGCCAGCTGCAGTTTCGTTTTTTCTCCTCCAGAAAGTGTTTCAAACGGCCGCCACAAAGCGTCCTCCTCCACACCCAAAAGAGAAAGCTCCCGCCGGATTTTCCATTCTGGACATCCTGTACAAAGCTCCTCCATCACTTCCATTGCAAGCCACTCTGGGTGTTTTACCGGAAGTGGAAAATAAACAAAGGAAACCTTTGCTCCAATGCTTCCTCCAAAACCCGTCAGTCCATAAGGATGCTGCTGGGAGCCAAGCATCAGGCGCAGAAGGGTGGTTTTTCCCCGTCCGTTACGTCCGGTCAAACCCAGATGCCAGTCGGTGTCCAGGTTTGCCGAGAGATTTTCAAAAACCGGTTCATAACTTCCTTCATAACAAAAACTAACATTCGATAACAAAATGATTGACATGGCGTTTCCCTCCCAAAACTCAGGCAACAAAAATGGCAGCAGGAAATCCTGCTGCCGCTTTTTCAGAAGGGAACAAAAGGTCAAACAGAAATCTTATCCCGCAGAACATCTGTCTGCGAACATAAAATCCCGACACCTTTTTCTATATTCTGAAAATATGCACAAGCTTTGTTTCCTGCTGGCGGGCAAACGCAATTTGGGCACAGAAATTTTAAAGAATCTCTGTCCGACTTTTCGTAATCTGCATTTTACCCTTACTTGATTAGCAGGAAAATTTGCGCATATTTTCACCTCAAATCTTAAAATCAAAGTCCTTTGCCAGTATAACAATTCAGCTTTGTTCTGTCAAGTGCTGCTGCAAAATCCACCTGTTTTCTTCCTGAAGGAAATCGACAATTTTCTCCTGATATGCTAAACTAAACTTACCGGGAATCTTTTGACGAAAAGAGGGGTATTATGAAAAAGCTGAATTATCTTTTCCTGATTCTGTTTGTGATTGACCTAGTTGTTTTGTTGGGATATGGGCAGGCACAGGAGGAAACACGCGCAACTTACACCTATTACCGGGTTGGTTTTTACTGGTATTATTTCTTTCCTGCTGCCTATTTCTTCGGCGGATATCTGTTGGGACAGTTGCTTTTGAGCAGGAGTCGAATATCGCTGCATCCCATTGCGGAAAAAATACTGTTCACTTTGATTTCTGTCTGTCTTATTGTCTATTTAGTACCTGCCATTCTGTCAACGGTTCATATTTTTACCACCTTTCTGCCGTTCAATATCGCAGCTCAGCTTCATTACTTTATTATGAGTATCTTCACAAAAGCACTGTTCCTGTTCTCTGTTCTGGGGCTGACACTGTTTGTCTGCCTTTCCAGCCGAAAAAGCCGAAAGAAAAGCCTTTCTGATTCAACTTTCTAACTCTATCCCCCAAAATTACAAAGCGGCAGCAGGGAATCCTGCTGCCGCTTCTTTTTATAAAATTAGTCCAGTTATACATTACTGCTGCAAGGTTGCGATGATGGATGGCAAAAACTGCTTTTTGCGCGATACCATACCTGGAACCAACAGCCCATCGCTTGGGATTTCCTCAATGTGATTGGACTGCTTGAGGATCTCCTCTGCC
>OGXK01001063.1_pt1 | contig 14428 bp, 12 predicted proteins | sample 1576261 | NCBI WGS metagenome assembly OGXK01 (sample SAMEA3541581, study PRJEB24748) | human gut metagenome | biome: human gut; feature: human-associated habitat; material: faeces | place: China | collected 2012 | reverse complement strand
ACAATATCTGGAAATAAAGGTGGAACCAGCAGTTAGTGCGGAAGCAAGTTCCGCTCCTTTTGGTCCTTCATAACGGATAACAACCACATCTCCGGCTACGATCTTACCACCTTTGATAGCTTTGATCGCATCGTCTTCGCTGTCAAACACTCTCGCAGGTCCCTCATGAACCATCATTTCTTCTACAACTGCGGAACGTTTTACAACGCCACCATCTGGTGCGATATTTCCTTTCAGTACTGCAAGTCCACCTGTCTGACTGTATGGATTGTCGATTGGACGGATAACTTCCGGATTGAGATTTACACAGTTTTTAATATTTTCGCCTACTGTTTTTCCTGTTACAGTCATGCATTCTGTATGAAGAAGGCCCTTCTTATTCAGTTCATTCATTACTGCATAAACACCGCCTGCTTCATTCAGGTCTTCCATATATGTCGGGCCTGCCGGTGCAAGATGACAGAGATTCGGGGTTTTTTCACTGATCTCATTTGCAAAGCTGATATCAAAATCCATTCCCACTTCATGCGCAATTGCCGGAAGATGAAGCATACTGTTTGTAGAGCATCCAAGTGCCATATCTACAGTCAGTGCATTCAGGATTGCTTCTTTTGTCATAATATCTCTCGGACGGATGTTTCTGCGGTACATTTCCATAACCTGCATACCTGCATGTTTTGCAAGACGGATACGTTCGGAATATACCGCCGGAATGGTTCCGTTTCCACGAAGTCCCATACCGAGAACCTCAGTCAGGCAGTTCATGGAGTTTGCAGTGTACATACCGGAACAGGATCCACATGTAGGACATGTTTTGTTCTCAAATTCTGTCAGTTCTTCTTCTGAAATCTTGCCTGCTGCATAGGATCCGACAGCTTCAAACATACTGGAAAGACTTGTCTTGTGTCCATGGATATGACCTGCCATCATTGGACCGCCACTTACAAATACAGTAGGAACATTGATTCTGGCAGCTGCCATCAGAAGTCCAGGTACGTTTTTGTCACAGTTCGGAACCATGACCAGTGCATCAAACTGATGTGCCATTGCCATTGCTTCTGTAGAATCTGCGATCAGATCTCTTGTTACCAGAGAATATTTCATTCCGACATGTCCCATTGCAATACCGTCACAAACAGCGATTGCCGGGAATACGATTGGTGTACCACCAGCCATTGCAACACCCTGTTTTACAGCTGCTACGACCTTGTCCAGATTCATATGTCCAGGTACGATCTCATTATAAGAACTTACGATTCCGACTAACGGACGTTCTATTTCTTCTTTTGTTAATCCAAGGGCATTAAACAGGGAACGATGAGGTGCCTGTTGTGAGCCTGTTTTTACTGCGTCACTTCTCATTTTCTTATCTCCTCTTTACTTAATCTGTACGATACTTACGGATTGTTCTGTACAAAGCAATTATACTGCTGCTGCGATCAGATCCCCCATTTCTTTTGTTCCGACTTTTTTGCAGCCTTCAGCCATAATATCACCGGTGCGGTATCCGTCTGTCAGTACCTTCTGTACGGCTGCTTCTACTGCATCTGCTTCTTCATCAAGATTCAGAGAATAACGAAGCAGCATTGCTGCTGAAAGGATTGTTGCGATCGGGTTTGCTTTATTCTGTCCTGCGATGTCCGGTGCAGATCCATGACTTGGCTCATACAGACCGAATTTCGTCTCGTTAAGACTTGCAGAAGAAAGCATTCCGATAGAACCTGTTACCATACTTGCTTCATCAGACAAAATATCACCGAACATATTCTCTGTCAGGATAACATCAAACTGTGCCGGATCATGCACCAGCTGCATTGCACAGTTATCAACCAGCATATGCTCCAGTGTGACTTCCGGATAGTCCTTTGCAACTTCTTCTACAACTTTTCTCCAGAGTCTGGAAGAATCCAGAACGTTTGCTTTGTCTACACTTGTGACTTTTTTTCTTCTCTTCATTGCAATGTCAAAAGCTTTGATTGCAATACGGCGAATTTCATTTTCATTATAGGAAAGTGTATCGATTGCTTTCTTTACTCCGTTTTCTTCGATTGTTTTTCTTTCTCCAAAGTAAAGACCACCAGTCAGTTCACGAACAATGATCATGTCAAATCCGTTCTCTCCGATCACTTCTTTCTTGATCGGGCATGCTTCTTCCAGTTCCTTATAAAGATATGCCGGACGAAGGTTTGCAAAGAGATTTAATGCCTTACGAATCGCAAGAAGTCCTGCCTCCGGACGTTTGGATGGTTCCAGTTTGTACCATGGAGATGTCTTTGCGTCACCTCCGATGGAGCCCATCAGAACTGCATCTGAAGCTTTTGCAGTGGCAATTGCCTCATCTGTGAGCGGGACACCGTGAACGTCGATAGAAGCTCCACCGAGGAGCACCTCTGAATAAGTAAATGTATGATGATATTTTTCACATACTTTATCAAGAACTTTTTTTGCTTCACTTACGATTTCCGGACCGATACCGTCTCCCGGAATCAATGCGATCTTGTATTCCATTTCTTCATTTCCTCTCTCTGCATCACACGAAACTTAAGCAGAGTCCTTTCGTTGCGAATATTGTTATTATAATAACGCACTTTTTTATACTTTTCAACCCTTTACTACGTAAAAGTTAGAACGTATTGATATAAGATTGATATAAGCACATTTCCTTAAATAAAATCTTCAAAAAAAAGAAGTGCTGCATCTGACGCAGCACTTCTTTTTTATTTGCAGTTATGCGGATGCCTGTTCTGCTTTCTCCACTTCTGCAATAGCCTGTTTTCTCATTGGGATACGGCAGTTCTTGTTATTGCCGAATTCTACGATCACATCTTCTTCAGTCATGTCGATGATCACTCCATAGAAGCCACCTGTGGTAACAATGCTGTCACCGACTTCCATGCTGTTGAGCATTGCCTGAAGTCTCTTCTGCTCTTTCTTCTGCGGACGGATCATCAGGAAGTACATAACTCCAAAGATTACAACCATCCATAAAATCATCATACCCATGCTTGCGGTACTTTCGTTCATTTAAGATTCCTCCTGTTTACTGACTTACATTCCCTTTTTCAGGAACACTATACATTATCATACACAAAAATGCCTGTTACTTCAAGTGTTTTTCAGCATTTTGTATTATTTCTGTCTATAATTCAGAGACTGTTGTATTATTTCTACTCTCCGGCTGCAAATCCTTCCAGACGCATCTTTTTGTAATCTGCAAATCTGCCTTCATCCAGTGCATCACGAATCTCTTCCATCATATGATTGTAGAAATACAGATTGTGCAGAACACAGAGACGCATTCCAAGCATTTCTTTCGCTTTGAGAAGATGACGGATATAAGCTCTGCTGTAATGACGGCATGCCGGACAGCCACAACCTTCTTCGATCGGACGTGTCGTTTTCATAAAGATGATACGCATTCGGAAAATCCTTAATATCAAATCCCAAAGCTTTATATGCAGTCATCATTGGAAGTGGCTTATAATGAACGTTGCATGCAATACCCCTTTCAGCCATCTTCACTATAACCTCGTTACGTTCCTCTACCGTTTTACCAAGCAATCGAACCAAATAGAGGTGGTGACTGGAACACCAATCAACTCCTTTATGAGCTAACAACGCCACGTTGCAATTTTTCAATCCTTCATTATAACGACAAACAATCTCCTGCCTACGCTCCAACATTCCTTGATACCGATCAAACTGGGCTAAACCGATCCCGGCCATGACATCTGTCATATTACATTTATACCAAGGTCCGATAATATCATATTCCCAAGCACCAAGTTTCGTCTTGGTTAGAGCATCTTTATTTTGACCATGTAAAGAATACAATTGGGACATTTTGTATAAATATTCATTCCAATCCTGCCCATCTTTACGAATTCTTCCAGGAATATTTCTCCAGGTTAAAGCCCCTCCCTCAGCCGTTGTCAGATTTTTCACAGCATGAAAAGACAGTGTGGTAAAATCCGCAATTTCACCACACACCTTACCATGCCATTTCGCCCCAAAAGCATGTGCAGCATCAGCCATAACGATGACCCGCCCAAAAGCTTCTTGAATCTCGTTCATTGGCTTAAACAAATGCTTTTTGGCTTCAACAGCCGCAAATATTTTGTCATAATCCGCAACTACACCTCCCAAGTCAACCGGTATAATCACCTTTGTTTTCTCTGTGATCATATCCCGCAGTTTATCGTAATCCATCTCCACGCTATCCTTTTGGCTATCCACCATGACCAACTTACACCCGACATGTTGAGTCACTGAAGCCGTTGCCGTATAAGTGTAAGCCGGCACAATGACTTCATCCCCCGGTACCACACCTATAAGACGTAAAACCATCTCCATTGAGGCCGTTGCCGAATTTAAACATACGGCTTTAGATGTATGACAATATTCGGCTATTTTCCGTTCAAACTCTTTTGTTTTCGGGCCGGTAGTAATCCATCCCGACAAAATAGCCTCTGTAGCCATCTTCGCCTCCGCTTCACCCATGTCAGGAGGAGAAAATGGAACATTACGTAACTCCATATTCATATTTAAATTATTTATTTTCTATTACACACTTGATAACATCTACATACTTTTGAGTACCAACTTCTTTAGTTAAATTATCAAGAATAAATTTTCTACCGGCCATACCCATGGTAACACATCTTGCCCGGTTGGCATTCAAAATTTTAATCGCATTTACAAAACCACGTAAATCACCAGCCCGCGTAAACACCCCACAATCATTCGATTCCAAAATATCTTTTAATTCTCCTTCATCAAAACTCGCCACAACCGGCCTTCCACAAGACATTATCGACCAAGTTTTACTCGGCATTGCGCTGCCACCTAAACCCGCTTTACAAGAAACGATACAAACATCCCCCAAACTGTATACATACGAGACCTTCTCGTAAGGCTGCAATGGCAACAAGATCAGATTTACCAAATGCTCAGAAGATATTCTTTCTCGGATACTCTCTTCAAGTCCACCCGTACCAAAAATCACAAATTGTATATCCTCATCACATTTCAATAATACAGCTGCATCTACAATAATATCTATATTTTGAGCATTACCAAGATTCCCCGCATACACCACAATAAATTTATCACGACTAATACCAAACTCCTCAAATAAAGGGTTATCTGCTTTAGGAATGGGAATAATAGCTTTCTCATCAACCCAATTATAAACGACTTCTATCTTTTCCGCCTCAACCCCCTTTCTAATCAAATTTTCTTTAATATCCTGCGATATTGCTATAATTTTATTAGAATTACGAAACGTCATCCTTGCTACCCAAGAACCAATTTTCCAAAGTATCCCTTCTCGGGATGCTAATCCCGCACCACTCAATGTATCAGGAAACAAATCCTGAGCATTATATATTACAGGCTTTTTTCTAAACAACCGTACTAAAGGTAATTTCAATCCCTGAATCGGAGGTGTACTATCAATAAAAGCGACATCATACTTATCCCTAAGCATATAAAACAAATAGATAAACTCGCAAAATACATACCTCAGAGCTCGAAATACGGAATGTTTTCCCTCCTGATACATTCTAAAGCGATGAATATGTACAAGCCCTCCATAAAGATATTCATCCCGTTTCCACTCGACACCTTTACAAACATTTCTAGTTGGAGTCGGAACGTAAATAATCGCCTCAATTCCTTGTTCTGCTAATTTACACACAAGGTCATTAATCACAAAAATACCGGCACAAGTCTCAGGATAATAATAAGAGAATGGAATCAAAACTTTCATTCAACAACAATTTTAACGACATTCTGTGCCGTTTCGCAAATATCCACAGCATCCTCCACGCTTTCTGCTTGAGCTACTACAAAACCAATTCTATCATTACTACAATGAATCGAAGTCGCCTCATCCCCGACAGATTTAGTAAAAGTAATCTGTTTTACACCAGGAATAACTTCAGCTCTTTCAATACCATTAATGGATTTAATTATTCCCTGCGGCACTTTGAAATATCTAATTGCTGATCCGCAATGCAACTTAGGTCTTATATCCGGTTCCTGGCCCAAAGACACATCAATAGTTGCTTTGATCATATCAATCCCCGTACTTAATGGAACTAAATGAGTAGTTATATTATCGCCACCCATCCTAGCTCCAAGTTCAATCATTATCGGCCCACGAGCGGTAACCATCATTTCAACATGTGCCGGCCCGCGATCAATTCCTACAGCTTGAACAGCTTCAATTGCAACTTTAGAAATTTGTTCTTTCATCATCATTGAATGGCGAGACGGTTGACAATGCCCCATCTCCACGAAATAAGGAGCACCAGTGGTTAACTTATCTGTAATTTGAAGAATATTCACCCTACCATTAACAACCATCACTTCCACTGAAACTTCCTCTCCTTGCAAATATTCTTCGACAATTACCTTTCCACAACGTGAAGATACATAGCTATATTCATAAAAATTTATCAACTCTTCATAATCATGTGTCAATACAACACCATGGCTTCCCGCATTATCTGTCGGTTTCATTATACAGGGGAAAGTCAACTGTCCTTTCAATGTTTCCAACTCTTTCAAAGAAGCAACAACAAAATACCAAGGCGAAGCAACATTATGAGCTTTAAAAGCCTTGATCATATCACATTTGTCCGTAGCTTTAATCGCTGTCTCATATGAGATACAAGGTAATCCTAGTTTTTCCGAAGCTCTAGCAACTCCGCGCATCGGCATATCCGTTGCAAGTGTCATAATTCCATCCGGTTGATACAACTCTGCAACTTTACAAACAGCTTCTTCGTCCATCGTTGAAGCATTGTAAAATTCATCTGCATATGGGATCCCGATAGCCTGTGGATTATAATCCACAACAGCCACATGCAATCCCATTTCTTTTGCTTTTAAAATAGCAGGTAATTGGAGAACAGAAGCTCCAACAATCATTAATTTTTTCATCACACACAACTTAATACTATACGAGCAATCTCTTCTATATCATCCCAATCATATCGCTGGTCGATAGGTATAGAAAGCATATGATCTGCCATACAAGCTGACACAGGACAAATCTGACGAGCATCATCAGAAATAGGCCAAAGAACAGGAGCATATACCCCACTTTTAGATAACCGACACTGGACATCTTCTCTATTCTCTACAAGGATTGGCAACGAAAACGGGGCTCCATCTAAACATCTTTCCAATCCGGGTAACATCTTCACTTTTCCCCCCAGCAGAGAAATCAAATGTTTCATATTTTCCCTTCGAGCAAAAGCAATATTCCCTCCATTTACAAGATGTAACATATTTCGAGCCTTTACCGAAATTGGCCGAGGCAAATCAAACCCATCAATCAATCCTTCACAAAATTTTATCTCACTTAAAAAAGATTTCTTTATATCTTGATCTTTCGTATAAGTATATTGACTCTTCATTTTTTGAGCGATGGCTCTTCTGTCTGAGAAATCTTTAATTTCCTTCCCCATGTAGGCAGAATTCATAACCTCTTTACTTAACACGACAGCACCATCACATACTCCTATCGACTTTCGTATACTAGAAACATAATAATCAATTGCAGGATTAAATATCTTTTTTATGGAGAACGTACAATGAGAGAAGTCTTCAATTACAATAATATTCGACCAGAATTCTTTTACTAATCTGATAGCATTGTCCGTTGATGCGGAACCAAAAAAATTCATTGTCAAGATGGCATCAACCTTACAATTATTCAATAATTTAATCAAATATTCTTCATCTATTGTTAAATCTTCTTTGAGTTTATAATAGCTGATATTCCAACCGCTTTTCGCAAACGGGGCACTCATCGACCAACAACAATACGAAGGCAAAAGAATCACGCCCCTTTCATCTAATTTACAATTACAAGCAACATATAACAACGCTTCACGACCAGATCTCAGATAAGTAATCTTTCTTCCAAAATTATTCAAATTCTCAAAATACCCATCAGGTAGCGTGATGGTCGAATGCTCACTACCAAATTCTCTCATAATTTACTTTCTATCCCTGTCAATATTAACATTCTCTTTGAAAAGGACTGTTTTAATCGTTTTGAAAAATATTTTCATATCCAAAACAAAAGAGATATGCTCCGCATAATAAACATCGTTTTTCAACTTAATTGCTCCATCCACACTGTTCCTAAAATAAGCTTGATTATATCCTGTAATACCAGGTTTTACAGTCAAAATCACCCTCTCACGTTCATTATACCTTTCCAACCAATCCAATGGATCAGGACGAATACCTATAATACTCATTTGCCCCAAAAGAACATTCAAGAATTGGGGTATCTCATCTATACTAGTATTCCTCATGAATTTACCAATTCTTGTTACACGAGGGTCATCATCCCCATTATAGGTCGAACCATCTTCAAGACGAATATCTGGCGCATTCACTTTCATGCTTCGAAATTTCAACATATTAAAAGTTTTCCCACCTTTGGCTATTCGCTTGGCCTTATAGAATATGGTCCCCTTGTCTTCTAAATAAATAAGCGGTCCAAAAATACAAATGGCGATCAAGATAAATGGGAAAGCAATCAATGAGACAAACAAATCGAATATGCGCTTGAAAAAATGTATATACATATTGTTAAATATATTATAGGGTCTACTATTACTACAAAATGGTTCATTCAACTTCAGTCTGCATTTAAAAAAGCATTATTTATATCATCAATTGTTGGATTCGAAATATGGAAGAGATCTTTAACTATTGTTATTTTATCATCCGGCATATTCCACCATTTCAATTCTAACATCCTGGTTATTATATCATTAGAATATCTATACCGGATTATTTTAGCTGGGGAACCTCCCACAATCGCATAAGGAGGCACATCTTTGGTAACAACAGCACAAGCAGCGACGATAGCCCCGTCACCAATAGTAACACCATCCATTACTGTGGCTTTAGCACCTATCCATACATCATTCCCAATATGCGTAATTCTCGTCTCCTCAAAATCAATTTTTTTCACCCATTCGGGATGATCGGGCCACGGACTATTCTTGTAAAATATCGAATGACACGAAAGCCGATCAGTGGGATGAACTCCCAAACCTATATCGCAATTTCGAGCAATCACCGTATAATTACCAATAATTGCATCGGTAACAGTGCTATGCATACCGATACTCGAATATTTGCCAATTTGAACATTTATACAATGGGCAAATTGCCGTAAAGCCGTTGTCTTCTCAAAGGTCGTACGAGAATCCCAAATAGAAGTCAGTGAAATATATGGATGTGTAACTTTTTTGACAGAGAACAAAGAGGTTAAATATCTAATTAGTCCCATTTTATTATTCTTTATAATATTGATTTATTTATATAATTCAGAGACATCCACTCGCTTATAAGCATCTATCAAACTTCCACGAGTTGCATTCAGTATTTCAATCCCCATACGGTCGGCATATGCAGCAAGACGCAAATGAACAGTGGCATCAAACGAATAAGAAAATAGCTCCTGGTCTAATGCAACCCTTCTAGGCAGCTTGCTATCGGATCCTCCATCATAACAATGCGCCTCATGTTGTTGTGCAAAAGAATTGAAATCGCAGCCGAGAAGTACGATTTTTTTATAACCCACACCAATAGCAAATGCAATTGCTACACAAATACAATTACCAAAAGCAGGCATAATTTTCGTGATATCTATTTTTTTCGGACGGATGTAATAACCTTTATACATCGCCATAAAATACTTCCTACAGGGATAATCCATTACCGTTTTATCAATAGTTGGAAATGAAGAATTCCATATAAAACGGGATTCTGGAAATTTCTCGATCGCCATTTCCAATCCTGCCCTATGCTTGGACGAAACAAATCCTGCATCAGCCATCATATAGTAAGTTGGATACAATCGGGTCTTGCCGGCCATTCTGACAAAGTAATTCACCACAAGCGTATCCACTGGCAAATCCTGCAACTTATCCAAATCGATATCGGCTAGCGAAGGTCCCAGCCCACAAACGTAACAAGTATCGTGTTTGCGTTCCCGGATCAACTCTTCGTTTTTCTTCAACAAGTGACGCAAGCGTCTCAAAGACGGTAAACGCAATAGATATTTGATATACCCCCCCGCATTGACAAATTCCAAATTAAAATAACGTAAATCTCTAAATGTCATAAATTAAAGTATGAAACAATCTTACATATTCCATCGCAATATGATCCCACGTGTACCCGACAACTGTATTTGCGACTTTCTTATATTCAAATTTCTTATTTTTCAATTCGGGAAGAACAGCTATGATCGCCTCTACCGAACAATCATCAATCCTGATTGCATTGTCTTCACTTAAGATATCTCCCTCCAGCGCAAGAGGTAAATTTTTCGGAATAATGACGGGAACTCCGCATGCAATCGACTCCAAATACACCAAACCAAAACCCTCTGAAGAACTAGGAAGGATCATATAATCGCATGTTGCAAAAATCTCCCTAATTTCTGATGGTTTCTTTATACCATGGCAAGTAAATTCTATGCCCCCTTCCATCGCTTTTTTTTCCAATCGAATTCTGTCTATTTCGGAGAAATGCCCCACACAGACATACCGATAGGGAACTCCGCTTTCAATTAAAGCATCAAGCACTCGCTCTTGACCTTTAACCTTCGAAAACGAGGCAACGGTACAAAGTGTCAATTTTTCATGGGGAACTGGTGTTATTTCGAAAAAGACCTTATCATCATATGCATTCAATATCACCTTAACCGGAGGAACGATCCTGCCATACATATGCCGGAGGAGCTCGGGGATACGGGTAGATATTGTACATAAAGTCGCTATTCTGACGGATTGGCAACACAAGCGTTCCATCTTCGCATGAGCAGATTTGTTCGGCAAATTGTCATCATTACTCACATTTCCATGCAGAGTAACTACGATTTTGCATCGTCTCGGGACCACAGGAAAATACAAAATCGAATTTACACCATGCAGATGTACAATATCTGGTTTTATCTTTCGTAAAACAAAATCAAGAAAAGTACTCTTTAACATCAAGCCTGGTAGAGATACTATGGATTTGTATTCAATTTTTGCTAAGACAGCATGAATCAATATTCGAATTGTTAGCAACGGGTGGATTAGCATATGTTTTATCAATATGACTTTGGTCCACCCGAGAATTTTTAACCCATTAATATTTGTCTCTGGAATAAACACATCAGTTGCAGCTAACGTCATATCAATTCCTTTTTGTTTTGAACCGTTCAACGCAAGCTGATATATTACATTGGCTAGACCACTACTTTGGAGTCCTCCTACCGAAGAAGGTATATGACCAAAAGAAAGAACTTTTATCACAATTTATTATGTTGATATGAAAAACAATCACGCATCCGAGAAGGTTCAGCCCCATGATCAAGCGCATATTTAACAAAATCAAAGAAGCCTTTGTAATGCTTTTTGTTGTCTCTTATATGCCAATAGTGAACATTTATAGCCAACGGAGCATCTATTTTCTTACAATATTCAAACATTTTTTTCAAGTATTCAAAATTCGTCTGATTACATGCATTAAGTTCATAATGTGTTCCATAATCAAGGATTCCTGGATAAGGCAATTTGGTTGTTACACGAATAAGCCAACGATAAATATAATTTGATATAGACTTAAAACTTACATTTCGATCAAATGTAATTGGAATTATACCCGAAAAGTTCATACCATTTTGATAAACGGCTTGAATACCTTTTTTCATAATTCTATTCGAAGGAGCGACAAAACAATTTACAGGTATACCAAACAGTACTTCAAATTCTTTCTTATAATACCCGATCAACTTTACAAGATCACCCGTCTCACGCTCCCTCCATACCATCTCAGGGGTTTTTACTCCATTGGGAAATTTATATTGATGATAAATTCCATGTAATAAAATATCACAAGTTCCTCTACTAGCTCTATCTTTCAGATAATTCGTTATTTCATGATTATCTCCAATAAATCGAGGATTCTCATTCCCTTTTGTTTCCGGGCAACCACCAATAACATCCACAACCATGGGAACAACAGCAAATGACACAGGAAAGTCTGGGATTTCTGTATAAGCTATTTCGATATCATCTGGATAAGTAAAAAAATTCGTATCGTCATCTCTAATAACTAATTTCATAACATTATTTTACACGATTCATAAAGGCATTTTTCATCAACAATACTATAGGAACTTTTATAAATAGAACCACCACAAAATAAACGATAACACAAACCAAAACTCCTATTATTAATGATATATAATTAGGCAAACCTGTAATAAATGACTTAACAAAAATCATTATTACAAACGCTAAAAGCGACGCAAATATAATTCCTCTGATATTGGAAAAAAATGATTTCAAATTCAATTCATTATGCATTTTCAACAAAGACCACAAGAGTGTAGACGTTATATAAATAGAAGTTAACGAGGTTGCCAATGCTAATCCATTAACACCCATCACAAACGGAAGAGTCAAATTTAAGAATATATTAATAACAATACCAACTGTGGCATTTTTTGCAGGCGTCTTGCTATCTTTCAGCGAATAGAAAACATTTGTAACCGTCCCTCTCAACGCTAAAAATAAAATACCTATCACATAAAAACCTAACAATTGTTGTGTAACATCAACAGCAGCTAAATCAAAAGCTCCTCTTGCGAACGCTAGTTCTATAATCTCCTGTCTATAACATAGAACAAACAACATTACAGGAACTAAAAAGAAAAAATAAGCTGAAAGCGTAAGATTAATCCTACTATTAAGTTGACTGATATCTCCTTTTGCAGCAGACTCTGCATACATCGGGTAAACAATAGTAGCAATAGCTGATGTAAAGAAAGATATAAACAGAGAGTTTATCTTTTGTGCATATCCCATTGCAGCAATAGATCCAACAAACAAAAAGGATGCTACCATTTTATTGACCATAGCATTAATCTCAGCAATACTTATACTCCAAAAAACTGGCAAAGACATTTTCATCGCTTGTTTTAATGTCCCATCATTCAAATTAAAAACTAATCTCCAATGAAATAGTTTTCTTATAATAAAAACTAAAAATAGAGTCTGACATATTCCCCCTACTATTTGTCCCAAACATGCCACAACAATACCAAAACGACTATGAAGAAGAACTATTGTCAAAATAAGTCCAATGTTTAAAATTACTACAGAAATCGATGGAAGTACAAACCTTTTATGAACATTAAGAACAGCTGTTAATACCTGTGCTACGAGTGAAAAGAAAATTGTAGGTAATGTTATACGCAACAATTTTGTTGCTAAATTGTGTGTTTCCAAGACAAAACCTGGTGCGAATATATATATAATACTCCCTGCAAATAATTCACCTATAATAAAAAAGATACTCGCAAACAACAATACGGTGATTAACAGATTGCATGCAAACACATTAGATTCTTCACTTCCTTTTTTATACAACAAATCAGAATATAATGGCACAACAACAGATTGTATGGCTACTGCAACAAAAGCAAACAATATAACGGGTACTTGCAAGGCGACCATGTATGCATCAACTTCCTTGGAAACACCAAAGTAGTTTGCAACCACAGCTTCTTTAGCAAAGGATACAAGATACCCTATACACATTACTATCGTAAACCAAATGGTTGTTTTAGCTATATTTTCTTTAGTCATCTAATTACGTGTAAATGATATAGAACTGACTTAAAATACTTCTCAAAAAAAGTTGTACGAGGATATAATTCAAATACCATTTTCTCGAATGAATAATTTAAATAGTCTTTTTCAAATTGTTTCATTCTTTTAATCTGCATATTCTTAACTTCCTCCGGCATCTTATCTACAAACCCTTTAATTACGTCCAAAGCCTTTTGAGTATCTATTACTTTTTTATATAGTTGACACTCTGATAAAAAACTTTTTGCCTTCAAGGAATTCTCGATCATTACCGAAGCCCCAGACTTTACTCTCAATGAAGAATCAATCTTCTCAATCCCCCAGAAATCACCTATAATTATATCAGAATATCTTTCCTTTGTTCTATACATACATTTAAAACATGATTCTCGCATCATATAATGCATGCCAAACCAACTATGAAATATGTTTTCCCATCCAGCTTCATCCTTTTTCTTACCATTTTTAAAACTATACAATACGCGAAGTTTACCCCATCCTTTATTTTTAGATCTGAAATTATATACCTCTAATCCTGCATTATACTTCTTCTCTAAAAAATTTTTGTAATCTGTCCACACTACAGGAGAATTAACTCCATGACATACAATTTCACATGTTAAAAGATTAGCCATATACCTTGATGGAACATTATTACGCAATGCATCTGTTTGACATGGTGTTCCTAGAAATAAAACCTTCTCTCCTTTTTTCAAAAATTCTACAATTTCCTTATATACCCC
>OGXK01001047.1_pt1 | contig 14526 bp, 15 predicted proteins | sample 1576261 | NCBI WGS metagenome assembly OGXK01 (sample SAMEA3541581, study PRJEB24748) | human gut metagenome | biome: human gut; feature: human-associated habitat; material: faeces | place: China | collected 2012 | reverse complement strand
GTCAAAATTGGTTACCGTATGTATTCAATGATTTATTTGACAACGACTGGATGATTAAAGCGAACTCTACAGCTCCCGCCATCAACGTGATTGAATCGGAAAAGGACTATCGGGTAGAAGTTGCTGCTCCTGGTATGACAAAAGACGATTTCAACATCCGCATCGACGAGAACGACAATCTGGTCGTATCGATGGAGAAAAAAGAAGAAAAGAATGAAGACAAAAAAGAAGGACGCTATCTGAGACGCGAATTCTCCTATAGCAAATTCCAGCAGACAATGGTTCTTCCCGAAAACGCAGAGAAAGAAAAGATCGAAGCAAAAGTCGAGAATGGCGTGTTGAACATCATCATCCCGAAAATGAGCGAGGAAGCAGCCAAGAAAGCTGAAAAGATTATCGAAATCAAATAATCTGTTGTCTCATATAAACTAAAGGCTATAATGGTTTGTTTTATTGGAAAAATATTATCCGGTTAAAGCAAACCATTATCTTTTTATCTATATCTTTGCCTATATAAACATTGTATCGTATTATAAATCTAATTGAAAGAAAGGAAATAAAATTATGATTTTAAGCAAGAAATTATCCGAAGCATTTAACGCACAGGTTAATGCAGAAATGTGGTCATCCAACTTGTATCTGTCCATGTCCGTGCACTTCCAGAAACTGGGATTAAACGGTTTCGCCCACTGGATGAAAAAGCAAGCAGAAGAAGAAATGGGGCATGCCCACAAAATGATCGACTTCACTATCGACCGCGGTGGTGATATCACAATCGGGCAGATCAATGTCGTTCCTACTGCATGGGGCAGCGTCACAGAATTATTCGAACATGTTTACAAACACGAATGCTACGTTTCCGAACTGATCGACAAAATGGTCGATATCGCAGAAGAAGATAAAGACCATGCATCAAGAGACTTCCTCTTTGGGTTCGTTCGCGAGCAGGTTGAAGAAGAATCTACAGCTAAAGAAATCGTAGAACAGTTGAAGAACTATGGCGAATGCCATGTTGGTATCCTTGACCACAGATTGGGCAAAAGATAAAAACAATGGACAATTGATAATGGACAATTGACAATTAGTTGACACATTCTTATTAATTGTCAATTGCCCCAAGTATCGCTTTCCCCCACAGCTCTCCCAAAGCAGAAGCCCCTTTCCGGTTAGGATGTAGATAGAAAGTTCCTGCATTTCCCTTTTCGGGGAAGAGTTCGTTTTTATAATGCGTCTTGAAATAATCGAAACCATCCGTATCTCCCATAAAGACCTGTCCAGGAAAATGTTTGGAATAATCGAGAACCAACGCCTGTAATTCAGGATAATAACTTTGCAGACGATTCAATCCCTCTTCCAGGTATTTGGCTCCGTTGTATGTATTCGGGCTGTACCATACCGGCCGGTGTAATACGATCTTGCATTCCGGATAGAGTGCCAGCAACTTATCGATAATCGTTTTCATATTTTCATAATACTTGGCAGGCGAGGGATGATGCTCCGGCTCATCCAGAATAACGTCAAAATCGCAGGCATCGATGCCATTTTTCTTTACTCTACCGATTTTCAGCTGGTAACCAGACAGATTTAAACTTTCCAGTCCTTCCAGCAACACCTGCTGGTCTGCCCCCAGGTCAAGCAGTGCTGCAACGGTCATATCTCCGCTGATGCCGGAGTAACATTCCAGATAAAGTTTGTTTGGCATAAAAACATTCCCTTCCTAATCATTATTTTTACAGACAAGACGGTTGATCTGCGCTGCAAGATATCCTGCGCCAAAACCGTTGTCGATGTTTACCACTGCAATTCCTTCCGCACAGGAGTTAAGCATGGTGAGCAGAGCAGAAAGTCCGTGAAAGTTTGCCCCATATCCCACCGACGTAGGCAGAGCGATGACTGGTTTGTCCACCAGCCCTGCCAGCACACCGGCAAGCGCTCCTTCCATTCCGGCAGCAGCTACAATGCAGTTTGCTGACTGAATATCGGGAAGACGAGCAAACAGTCGATGTATGCCCGCTACCCCCACATCATAGAAACGCTCAACATTTGCTCCCAGAAATTCTGCTGTCTGTGCTGCTTCCTCCGCAACTGCAATGTCTGAAGTTCCTGCGGTGCAGACTGCAACCTTTCCAACCGGCTGATTTTCATGTTCTCCCAGCCGCAGGATACGGGACACCGGATCATAAATTACCTGCGGTACAGCTGCCTGTACCACCTGCGCCTGTTCCTTGCTGGCTCTGGTCCCCATAACAGCTGTACCTTCCTTTGCAAAGGTCTGGTAGATGGAAACCAGGTGCTCGTCTGATTTTCCCGCACAGTAAATCACCTCGCCAAAGCCAGAACGAACCTTGCGGTGATGGTCAAGTTTTGCAAACCCCAAATCCTCATACGGAAGACTTTTTAACATTTCCTGTGCATCCTCGGGGGAAACTTCCCCTGCCTGCACCTGCTGCAACAGATTTAAAAGCTGCATCCTGTAAAAATCCCTCCCAGTTATTTTTTCTCATTATAGCAACTTTGCAAAGGATTTGCAATTTGAAAAGGTTTTTCATGGAAGGAAGTGAAAAATGAGAAAAAATGTGATAGAATAGGATTTATCGGGAAAATAACCGTTTTATGGCAAACCGGTTTATACAAAACTGGTTTTTCATAAACTGAAAGAAAGAGAGGGTTTTTATGGAAACAATACAGATGCTCAAAACGCTTTGTCAGGCAAACGGCGTCGCTGGATGTGAAGATGGTGCCCTGACTGCGGCAGAAGCAATCTGCAAAGATCTTGGACCATGCAGACGCACCGTACACAACTCGCTGATCTGTGAGGTATTGAAGGGAAAAGAAGGCGCAGCTCACCTGCTGCTGGATGCTCATATTGATGAAATCGGCCTTACTGTCACTCACATTGAGGATAACGGTTTCCTCCGCGTTGCTCAGTGCGGTGGAGTTGACCGTCGTCTGGTAATGGCTTCCCCTGTTGTAGTACATACCGCAAAAGGAGATCTCTCTGGTGTAATCGGCAGTGTTCCTCCGCATATCCAGAGCGGAGAAAAGAAAAATCCAAAGATTGACGAAATCTGGATTGATGTCGGCATGAGCGGAGAAGAAGCAAAGGCACAGATCGAACTTGGCGATAAAATCAGCTTTGTCGGCCCATTCACTGAAATGGAAAACAATCTGGTATCCAGCAAAGCGCACGATGACCGCTGCTGCTGTGTTGCTATCATCAAGGCAGCAGAACAGATCAAAGCTTACTGGAAAGAACACAATCTGGAACCGATCAGCCTCACCGTTTTGCTCAGTGCCCAGGAAGAAACCGGCGGACTTGGCGCACAGACCGCTTCCTTTGAAACAGACCCAACCCAGGCAATCGTAGTGGATGTTACCTTCGGTACCACACCGGAGATTGCTGACAAACACTGCGGCGACCTCAACAAAGGTGCTATGATCGGTATGGGTGCTACTTTAAGCCGCCGCATGGCAAGAAAACTCATCGAGGTCGGCAAAGAACAGAACATCCCATATCAGGTTGAGGTCATGGGCGGAGGTCATACCGGAACCAATGCGGACGGTATTGTCAAGGTTGGTGCCGGCATCGAGACCTGCTGTGTTTCGGTTCCGCTTCGCTATATGCACACCCCAATCGAAACCATCTCCACTGTCGATGTGGACAACACCGCTAAACTGATTGCTGCTTACGCAATTTCGGAATTTGCAAGATAGGAGGCGTGATGGTATGGAACAGACAAACAGATTTAATCTTTTAAAAGAACTTTGTGCTATTGATGGTGTATCCGGCTGTGAGGGAAAAGTTGCTCAGTGGATCAAATCTCACCTTCCTGCTGACTGCACCTCATATACAGACGCAAGAGGAAACCTCATCTGCGAGAAAAAGGGAAAACAGACTCCTAAAAACAAGCTGATGTTTGCTGCACACATGGATGAGGTTGGCTTTATCATAACCTATATTGAAGAAAGTGGTCTGATCCGCTTTGACGCGGTTGGCGGAATTGACACCCGCGTGGTTGTGGGCAAACCGGTAAGACTCGAAAGCGGAAAAGAGGGTGTAGTCGGTGCAAAACCGATCCATCTGCAAAGTGCAGATGAGCGTGAAGCTACTCTGAAATACTCTGAGCTTTACATTGATATCGGCACTAAGAGCCGCGAGGAAGCAGAACAGTTTGTATCTCTGGGTGACTTTGCAACCTTCCGTCCACAGTTTACTCAGATGGGCAGCTGCATCTGTGCAAAAGCTCTGGACAACCGTATCGGTTGTCTGCTGCTTCTGGAACTTCTGCATGAGGAACTTGCTTACGACATCACCGCAGTATTCACCGTTCAGGAAGAGATTGGCGGTGCTGCTGGCAATGCTGCCTTTGCAGTAAAACCGGACATTGCTGTTGCAGTTGACACCAACACTGCTGCAGATGTTCCGGGAGTCTCCCCTTCCAAGAATGTCTGTGCACTGGGCAAAGGTCCTGTCCTTACCTTCCAGGACAAGGGTGGATTCTCTGATCGTGAACTGTTCTGCGCCGCAAAGGAAATCTGTAAAGAGCAGGATATTCCATATCAGATCAAAAATCAGGTCATCGGTGCGACCGATGCTGCAGGCATGGGTAAGGCCGCTTCCGGATGCCGCACCTTGAGCGTTGCGGTACCGACCCGCTACATCCACTCCCCATCCTCTGTATTTAATCCAAAGGATCTGGAGCCTTCGGCAAAACTGCTTTCTGCTATGGTGGAGCGTTTCGCACAAATATAGGTAGGCTGCCATAAAAATAGAAGTTTTCGTCCACCTTTTCCAAAAGGTGGCGGTTTCCAAAGGCAGAGCCTTTGGGCGCACTCCGCAGAGTGTGAAAAACCTTTTATCGTCAGGCGCATTTGAGGAGGTTTGGAACCCTTTTGCAAGAGAAAAGGGTTCCAAGAACCGATTAATGGTAGTAGTCAATCTCAAAAATTATCCGGTGGATGATTTTTGACGACTGGAACTGGTTCTGGTTTACATCTGCACAGATGCGTGCAGATGTAAACTGACGTGCGACAACCTCGAATAGGGACTGTACCTCCATCAATTTTATATGTTTGAGGTGTTATGCTGGGGTTGTTCGCCCCAAACCCCAGTAAACTTTTTGTAGAAAAGTAAGTTGAAAACACGTTTTCAACTACCAAAAACTTCTGTTCGGCTTTGCTGCCTCAACTTCAAGAAAGGAGGGACTTTCCATCATTCGTCCTATACAAGAAAATGATTCTGCCTCCGTTCTATCTCTCTGCCAAACAGATGCCTGGGATGGAACTGCTGTGTGGTCCGATTTCACGGCAAAACAAAAAAGTGGTGACACCTGGGGATACTGTGATATCTGGCTGGGATTTGAAGACAGCAATCTGGAAATTCCCTGCTATCTTCTCTGCCGCCTGCTCTTTATCGACTTATTGGAAAACCAGCTTCGTCAAAGTCCTGGCAGGAGCTGTATGAATTTCTGACAACTCTTCCGCAGGGTTGCCTGACCGCAGAATATTCTGTTTTAGAGGAGTATTCCCGCATTTTTCCCATGCAGCAGCCACTTTCCAAATATGTCCGCATGGTTTGTGAAAATCCTGTTTTGGTATCAGGTATGGATGAGGTAGGAATCTGCACTGATTTTGGAGAATCCTACGATGTGCGTGCTGCACAAAGTCCGGGATTTGCCGCTCACGTCAGCAGAGAAGAAAACATTCGTGTCATGAACTTTTCTGTTTTGGGTAACAATCAGGTGTTTGAACTTCGAAAGAATGAAAAGCCTGTCTCTCAGGGAATCATGATTCTTTTTGAGGAACTCCCCTGTGCTTTGATTACCGACATCTATACTATGCCTTATGAACGGGGGCATGGTTATGCAGCACAGGTCGTTTCCCGACTGTGTAAAGAAGCTCTTGCTGCCCAAAAGACACCGATTCTGGACTGTGATTCTGAACAGCTGGAACGCTATTACAGCCGCTTTGGATTTTGCACCTGCGGTTATTGGTCGGAACTTCCTATTCCGGCAAACTAAATTACTCTACTATAAAGGGAGGGAAAACTATGATCCGTCTTGCCACCATCGAAGATCAATCTGCTCTCGTCCGGCTCTGTAAAAAAGATGCGTGGGACGGGACAACCATCCTCTCGGCATTCCAGTCCAAATGTGCTGATGTTTACAATGCTGATTGGCAGTACTGTGACATCTGGATGGGGACTTCCGATGCCCAGAACAAAAATGCACAGTACGTCCTGTGCCGTCTGGGACAAACCTTCCATATTGTCGGAAAACCACATTCCAAACAACGCTGGGAGGAACTGTACTCCTTTCTGTCCATGCAGGCGCCAAAATCCAAACTGATCGCCGACAGTCAGATGATTGCACAATATCAGGAGCGTTTCCCTTTCCCTGCCTGTAAACTGCCCCATCCAAATCAGAGTATCCCTTTTCCAAGGATGATCAGCACCCGCCTGCCCGAAGCGATGGAGGAAGACAGCGTTCAGGAAAGCACCAGCCTGTTTTCCATCTACAACATCCTTGCCAGCGCAAAACCAGAAATGCTCAAACGGGTGAGCCGCGATGAATACACTGCAAGGATGCTGTTTTCCAAGCGGGGCGGTGCAAAATTTTTCGAGATTCCGGGAAATGACGGAGCTCCGGTATGTGTTGGAGCTATTCTGCTGCCCGATGACGGAGATTACGGACTGATCTTTAACATCTGCACCCTACCCGAACACCGAGGCAAAGGTTATGCCCGAAAGATGGTAACACGTCTTTGTATGGAAGCCTACCTTCAGGGCAAGACCCCTGTACTTGACTGCGCCGAGACACAGCTGGAACAATATTACAGCCATCTTGGCTTTCAGAAAGTCTCATATTGGGACACCGCGTATCCTGCCGGATACGCCGACATTGTATCATGAATAAAGTTATAAGGAGATTATCGACCCATGAGTTTTTTTAACATCGACCCAAAGCTTAAAGCTCTGTGTGACAAAGCAGAACAGAAGGCTCTTCCAAGCTTTCAGGAGATTGACCGTATTGCACAGTACAACAGTGAAAAGGTTCTGTCCGCTTTTATCAAGCACGGTGTAAGTGAATCTCACTTCACTCCATCCACTGGCTACGGTTATGGCGACCGCGGCAGAGAAGTTCTGGATGAAGTCCTTGCTGAAATCTTTTGCTGCGAGGACGCTCTCATCCGCTACAACTTCATGTCCGGCACCCACGCACTGACCGTAGCTCTGTTTGGTGTACTGCGTCCGGGTGATCGCATGGTCTGCCTGACCGGAACCCCATACGACACCCTGCATGGTGTTATCGGCCTGAAGGAAGGAACCTCCGGTTCTTTAAAAGATTTCGGTATCAGCTACGAACAGATTGACTTGCTTCCAGACGGAGGCGTAAACTACGACGCCATTCCGGAAGCGGTAAAGGGAGCAAAAGTTGCCTATATCCAGCGTTCCCGCGGCTACTCACTGCGCCCTTCCCTGTTTGTTGAGGACATCGAAAAGATGGTGAAGCTGGTTCGTCAGACCAATCCGGATGCCATCATCATGGTGGACAACTGCTACGGTGAGTTTGTACAGGAAAAGGAACCAACTCAGGTTGGCGCTGACCTTATCATTGGCTCGCTGATCAAAAATCCGGGCGGCGGTATCGCTCCAACCGGCGGTTATATCGCAGGCAAGGCAAAATATGTCGATATGTGTGCTCAGAGACTGAGCGCACCAGGTGTCGGCAAAGAGGTCGGCTGTACTCTGGGCAACACCAGAGCTCTGTTCATGGGTCTGTTCTTCTCCCCAAGTGTCGTTGCTTCCGCAGTTAAAACAGCGGTCTTCGCTGCTTCTCTGTGTGAGCTTCTGGGCTATGAGGTAACCCCGAAGAGCGACGAAAAGCGTGCAGACATCATTCAGGCAATCTGCTTAAGAGAACCAAAAGCTCTGATTGCTTTCTGTGAAGGTGTACAGAAAGGTGCTCCGGTCGACTCTTATGTTACACCGGAACCATGGGATATGCCGGGCTATGACAGCAAGGTTATTATGGCAGCAGGTGCATTTACAAACGGTGCTTCCATTGAGCTTTCTGCAGACGCTCCACTGCGTGAGCCATTCGCAGTATGGATGCAGGGTGGACTTACCTGGCAGACAGGTAAGGTCGGCATCATGCTGGCAGCTCAGTCGATGCTGGAAAAGGGCGTTATCTCCCTGTAAATAAAATCGAATCAATCCGTAAAACGGGATGGAAAAAGAGTGCTCCGGTATGGTACAATCAAGGTATCTGCCGGAGCATTTTTACATATATCACAAGCGCTAATTTCAAACTATTCTGCACATCTCAAAAAGAAGGTGAATGTGACATGAAAAACGATTTCTTTGACCGTCCTGCCGCTTACCTGCAAAACGATTCCAAAAAACACTCTGACAGTATGAAATACAAGCTGGCACAGGCAATGAAAGTCTGCATGCAGAAAACTTCTCTGGAAAAAATTACTGTCAGCCAGGTCGTTCAACAATGTGGTACAACACGTCAAACTTTCTACCGGAATTTTAAGGACAAATATGATCTTTTCAACTGGTATTTTGATCGGATTCTTCTGGAATCCTTTGAACACATGGGCGAAGGCAGTACCATTCCCGAAGGATTGATTAACAAGTTCCGTTATATCGAGCAGGAAAAAATATTTTTTAAGGCTGCGTTTAAAAACAACGATCAGAACAACCTGCGTGACCACGATTTTGAACTGATTCTTGCTTTTTACACTGAACGAATTGAAAGCCGCACTCATGCAGCAGTTCCCAAGCATCTCCGACTTCTTTTGGAAATGTACTGTCATGCCTCCATTTATATGACCGTTCAGTGGGTGCTCGGACAGATTCCATCTACACCCGAAGAAATGGCAGGATTACTGGTTGATGCCATGCCTCCCCAACTGGAACAAACCTTTCGTGAGCTGAATTTGCTTTAAATCTTTCAAAATGTGACAATCTCTATCATTTGTAACTTTCTATTTTCCCGTTAAATTGTTACAATAATATCAAAGAATAGTTGAAAACATTTCAACATAATCAGTTAAAAAGGAGATTGATCATCATGGCAAACAGAATCATGCTCAACGAAACTTCCTATCATGGAGCAGGTGCAGTGAAAGAAATTGCAACAGAAGCAAAAGCAAGAGCATTTCAGAAAGCTTTCATCTGCTCTGACCCTGACCTGATTAAATTCGGCGTTACTAAAAAAGTAACTGATGTTCTGGACAGCGAGGGCCTTGCATACGAGATCTATTCCGACATCAAAGCAAATCCAACTATTGAAAATGTACAGAACGGTGTTGCTGCATTCAAAGCTTCCGGCGCTGATTATATCGTAGCTGTTGGCGGCGGTTCTTCGATGGACACAGCAAAAGCAATCGGTATCATCGTTGCAAACCCTGAATTTGAGGATGTCAGAAGCCTGGAAGGTGTTGCTCCAACCAAAAAACCATGTGTTCCAATTATCGCTGTTCCTACCACAGCAGGTACCGCAGCTGAAGTAACCATCAACTACGTTATTACCGATGTGGAAAAAAAGAGAAAATTTGTCTGTGTTGACCCACATGATATGCCTGTTGTTGCTATCGTTGACCCTGACATGATGTCCTCCATGCCAAAAGGTTTGACTGCTGCTACCGGTATGGACGCTCTGACTCATGCTATCGAGGGATATACCACAAAAGCTGCTTGGGAAATGACCGATATGTTCCATCTCAAAGCAATCGAGATTATCTCCAAATCTCTGCGCGGTGCTGTTGCCAACGAAAAAGAAGGACGCGATGGTATGGCTTTGGGACAGTACATCGCTGGTATGGGCTTCTCCAACGTAGGTCTTGGCATCGCTCATTCCATGGCACACACACTCGGTGCTGTATACGATACTCCTCACGGTGTTGCATGCGCTATGATGCTCCCAATCGTTATGGAATACAATGCTGAATGTACTGGCGAAAAATACCGCGAGATTGCCCGTGCAATGGGTGTAAAAGGCGTTGACTCCATGTCTGTGGAAGAATACAGAAAAGCAGCTATCGATGCTGTTCAGCAGCTCTCCATCGATGTTGGTATCCCAACCAAGCTGGAAGCAATCAAAGAAGAAGATCTTCAGTTCCTGGCTGAGTCCGCTCATGCTGACGCATGTGCTCCTGGAAATCCAAAGGATGCAAGTGTGGAAGATCTGAAAGAACTGTTTAAGAAAATCATGTAATTCTCCCGTTAAAAAGACCTGTTCAAATTGAGCAGGTCTTTTTTCTGTTTCATAGGTTCCTTTTGCTTTTCTTTTCCCGACCAGCATGATACAATAAAACATGAAAATTACGGTATTAAATGAAAGGGAAAAATTATGATAAAAGTGCTTTTTATTTGTCACGGCAATATCTGCCGCAGTCCAATGGGCGAGTTTATCTTAAAAAAGATGGTGAAAGAAAAAGGGCTTGCCGATGAATTTCAAATTGCTTCTGCTGCCACCAGCACCGAGGAAATCGGCAATCCAGTCTACCCTCCTGCCAAGCGGAAACTAAAGGAACATGGTATTGACTGTTCCGGAAAGTATGCGGTTCAGCTTAAACGAAGTGACTACGACCGCTATGACTATTTTCTGTGCATGGACAACCGAAACATCCAGAATACCCTGCGCATCTTCGGCAGTGATCCGAAAGGAAAGGTTTCTTTGCTGCTCTCTTATTGCGGTGAACGGCGTGAGGTTGCTGACCCATGGTATACCGATGATTTTGACACCGCTTACGACGATATTTGGCGCGGTTGCAGTGCATTTTTAGAAAAGCTCGAGGTATGATATTCATAATGGGATAATCCCCCAAAGGAGGTATTCTCTTTTATGACAGAATGGGAAAAAGCGCAGGCGGGGTATCTGTATGATGCTAACTTTGATCCTGAAATTGTTCAGAAAAGGACCATATGCGCTGATCTGTGCTACGAATTCAATCACTGCAAACCTTCTGATACGCAAGCGCAGCAGTGTTTGCTGCATCAGATTTTCGGTGAAATAAAAGGCGATATTGTGGTAACTGCTCCATTTTACTGCGACTGTGGCTTTAACATTTCTGTTGGAAACAATTTTTACACCAACCATAACTGTACTATTTTAGACGCTGCAAAAGTGGAAATCGGTGACTCTGTTTTTCTTGCTCCAAACTGCGTGATCTCCACTGCAGGGCACGCTACCGATCCTTTACAGCGCAGTCAGGGTCTGGAATTTGCAAAACCGATTCGAATTGGAAACCATGTCTGGATTGGAGACAATGTCTCTGTCCTCCCGGGTGTTACCATCGGTGATAACACCATTATCGGTGCCGGCAGTGTGGTTAACCGGGACATTCCTGCGGGAGTAGTTGCTGCCGGAAATCCCTGCCGCGTGATACGAAATATCACAGAAGAGGATAAACACAAATACCCTGTCTTCTCCTCTCAGGACTAGGTTTCCATATCAAACACAGAAAGGAAGATCTTTCATGATAACAATCCGCAATGAAAAGCCACAGGATTATAAAATCGTAGAGGATATGACCCGAAAAGCTTTTTATAATCAATATATGCCCGGCTGCTTTGAGCATTATCTGGTTCACATCATGCGGGAACACGAGGACTTTATTCCCGAGCTGGACTTTGTCGCAGAACTGGATGGAAAAATTATCGGAAATATCATGTACACCAAAGCCAGATTAGTCGACCAAAACAAAAATGAAAAACAGATCCTTACCTTTGGCCCTGTCTGTGTCCTTCCGGAATACCAGCGGATGGGGTATGGAAAAATGCTGATGGAACACTCATTTGAACGGGCAAAACAACTTGGCTATGATACCATTGTCATCTTTGGAAGTCCTGCTAATTATGTCAGCCGCGGTTTTGTGTGCTGCAAAAAACACAATGTCTGTCTGGAAAACGGAAAATATCCAGCTGCCATGCTGGTAAAAGAGCTTGTCCCCGGTGCTCTTGATGGAAGAAAATGGAGCTATCACGAAAGTCCTGTCATGGAGCTTTCTGAAGAAGAGGCACAAAAATATGATGACAGCCTTGAACCGATGCAAAAAAAATGGCAGCCAAGTCAGGAAGAATTTTATATCATGAGCCACTCTTTTGTAGAATAATATCCCAAATATAATTCCTGGAAATCTGTTCGATTTCCGGGAATTTTTTTGTTTTTGCAAAAATTTTTGCAAAAAACAATGGTTGCGACCGCAATTACTTTAGTACACTGCTTGCACAAAGGGCTATTTTCGTGTATAATAGGAAAATAGTAAAGAAAAAAGATGTTCTTTTTAGAGAAAATGCTAGAACAGACGGGAGGAATTTTTACAGAATGGGAGCAGAAGAACAGAGACAACAAAAATTTTTGAGAATGACACAGACACCGATTCCAAAGCTCATCTCTCAATTGGCGGTACCAACCATCATCAGTATGTTGGTCACCTCCTTCTACAACATGGCCGACACCTTCTTTGTCGGAAAGATCAACACCAGTGCTACTGCGGCAGTTGGTGTCGTTTTTCCATTGATGACGATCATTCAGGCGTTCGGCTTTTTTTGCGGCCATGGCTCAGGAAACTATATTTCCCGTCAGCTTGGTGCACAAAATATCGAGGATGCATCCAAAATGTCTGCAACCGGTTTTGTCACCGCCTTTCTTTTGGGACTGTGCATCCTGATCGTTGGATTTTCGTTTAGTGACCCTCTGCTGTACATTATGGGTGCCACTGAAACCATCCTTCCCTATGCGCGGGAATATATGCGCATTATCCTGATCGGAGCCCCTTATATGACCGCTTCGCTGGTACTCAACAACCAGATGCGTTTTCAGGGCAGTGCCTTTTATTCGATGGTGGGAATCGCCTCGGGTGCTGTCATCAACATTGGATTGGACCCTCTGTTTATCTTTGTCTTTGACATGGGTGTTGCGGGAGCCGCTCTGGCAACCATCATCAGCCAGTTCATCAGCTTCTGTCTGCTGATTGCCGGAACTTTCCGCGGTGGAAACCTGAGATTAAATCTCCGTAACTTCAGCCCATCCTTAAAGTATTACAAAAATATCGTCAAAGGCGGAACCCCTTCCCTGTGCCGTCAGGGTCTGGGAAGCTTTGCAACCATCTGTTTAAACCTGATGGCTGGTCCTTACGGAGATGCTGCTATTGCGGCTATGTCCATCGTAACCCGAATCTCACAGTTTGCCGCTTCCATCGTCATCGGCTTTGGACAGGGCTTCCAGCCGGTGTGTGGATTTAACTATGGTGCCAAGCTGTTTAAACGTGTTAAGGAAGGTTTTTGGTTCTGCGTCAAGCTTTCCAGCGTCATTCTGCTGGTCGCTGCTATTGCGGGATGGATTTTCTCCGAACAGCTGATCACCTTCTTCCTGCACACCGACCCACTGGTTATCGAATACGGCTCGCTGGCACTTCGTTTGCAGTGTCTGACCTTCCCTCTAGTTGGATGGATCACCATCAGCAACATGATGCTGCAAACTATCGGCAAGACAGTCAAAGCCTCTCTGCTTGCAATGAGCCGACAGTTTTTGTTCTTTGTACCGGCTATCCTGACCTTGCCTGGAATGTTTGATATGCTTGGTGTCCAGCTCAGCCAGCCGGTCGCTGACGTTTTCAGCTTTATCCTTGCAGTTCCCCTTTCATTGAGTGTCATCCGGGAAATGACCGAACTTGAAAAACAGGAAGAACACTATAAGATGGTTCAGCCTTCTAAAGATTAACCAAAAATTAAAAACGCCTTGGTAAAATGGGCGGTGTCTATAAAACAGTTAATCGGCACAGCGCTGTGCCGATTGTGTTTTCAAGGTGACTATGATACCGTATAGACAATTCAACAAATCAAAATTTGACGGGGAGATAAGTCAATGCTTTTAGATGGATATGTAAAAAGTAAGAACAATACTCCTATTGCTGGAGCTAAGATTGAAATAAAGAACAACAGTTTTGCTACTATCTATTGTGCAGAAAGTAACGAAGAGGGATACTATCAATTCGATATTCCCCAGGGGAAGTATCCTTTTTTAACTGCAGTAAAAGACTATGCGGTAAAGTATTTGGAGTATTGGTGTCAAAACATTCCGCTTTTAGAAAACACTTCGTTGGATATTAGCTTTGATACATTGGAGATATACGGATTACATATTTTTTCTGTCAAAGGTGCAGGAAATGGTCTTATGATATACTTTAGACCTATGAGTTTGGTGAAATTTCAGGAAGGAAATGAAAACATAGCACCAGATGATATTTCCATTCGTGTGGAAGTTGATGGGAAAGAAACCGCTATTATTGCAAAGAACACAGTCGTAGAAGTAGCTGCTGATAGGGAAATGACAGCTTATTTGATTCAAGTTGAAGGAACCGATGCTTGGAATAAGATTGAAATTCAAATTGTAGATGCAGATAGCCATTATGGAGCTGCAGCAATTTTTAATCCTTGCGTGTAATGATTCAATTCTGCAAATTCCAGTTTGTTGCTCTAATTATAGTTTGTATTCTTCAGTTTGTCTATCA
>OGXK01001028.1_pt1 | contig 14636 bp, 9 predicted proteins | sample 1576261 | NCBI WGS metagenome assembly OGXK01 (sample SAMEA3541581, study PRJEB24748) | human gut metagenome | biome: human gut; feature: human-associated habitat; material: faeces | place: China | collected 2012 | reverse complement strand
ATGTAAAGTTGAGGGATTTGCGATGCAAAAAATAGAAAAGCTGCTGCAGAAGCGTGCAGCTGAGCTGTTGGCAGAGGGCACAGTAGAGCGTGTGCTAGCATGGCAGGCAGGCGAATTCTTTTACGATAACGCACCTGCTGCTGTTGGCAGCGCAGACGAATGCGACAAGCTCGTTTATAATGAGTTCTGCCCTGCCAATCTCTGCAAATATTTAATCGAAACAAGCCATGCAGGCAAGAAGACGGCTGTTTTCTTAAAGCCTTGCGATACATACGGAGTGAACCAGCTGCTGAAGGATAACCGCATTAAGCGTGAGCTTGTCTACGCCATCGGCACACCCTGCAGCGGTATGCTGGATATCAACAAGATTAAGGCTGCCGGTGCTAAGGGTATCATCAGCGTGAGCGTAGACGGTGATGAGGTTGTTGTCAACACCGCTTATGGTGAAAAGCGTCTGGCGAAGGCTGACGTGCTGCTGAACAAATGCCTGATGTGCAAGGGCGCTGCTTATAAAATTGCGGATGAGGAGTTGGCTGAGCCGTTGACTGTACCGCAGTTTACCGGTGATAAATTCGCCAAGGTCAAGGAGATTGAAGCGATGAGCGCCGAGGAGCGTTTTGCCTTCTGGCAAAGTGAGCTTTCCAAGTGTATCCGTTGCAATGCCTGCCGCGATATTTGCCCGGCGTGCAGCTGCGAGCAATGCATTTTTGATAAGCCTGATACTCCGGTAGCAGGCAAGGCTTATGCCGACGAAGTTGAGGAGCAGATGTATCATATCATCCGTGCCTTCCACGTTGCCGGGCGCTGCACCGGCTGCGGCGAATGTGCGCGTGTTTGCCCGCAGGGAATTCATCTGGAGCTGCTGAATATGAAGTTTATGAAAGATATCAACAGCTTCTTCGGCCAGTATCAGGCCGGTGCGGATAGCGAAACGCCTGCACCGCAGGTAAGCTATAAGCAGAATGATCCCGAGGCCAACAGTGCGGTAGAAGGGAGGGAGCAGCATGTATAAGATAACAAAGGATAAGCTGCCAAAGTTATATGCAGCCCTGCAAAATATCGGTACGCTGCTGCTGCCCTGCAAGAACAAGAGCGGTCATGCGGACTTCGCACCGTATCGCGAGGATGTGGAGGTTGCATTGGATGCGCCGCTGACGAACCGCAGCGCGAAGGATGTTTTCTTCCCGCAGGTAGAAAATCTGCTGACCTTTAAGACGAGCGGCAAGGAGCTGGCGCTGGAGCAGAATGTTCCGCCTGCCGGCATGACGATTGTCATGGGCGTGCGTGCCTGCGATGCGCGCAGCTTTAAGATTTTAGATAAGGTGTTTTTAAAAGCACCTGTTGATACATATTACAAAACAAGACGCGAGCAATGCGTGCTCATCGGTTTAGGCTGCAGTGCTCCCGAAGAAACCTGCTTCTGCCATGCCTTTGGCATTGACGCAGGTGCTCCGGAGACGGATGTGCAGACCTGGCTGGCAGGCGAGGAGCTTTGCTGGCAGGCTGTGACTGCCAAGGGCGAGGAGCTGACAGCGAAGCTTGTCGATGGCGGTGTGCTGGCGGAGGCAACTGCAGATGCTGCGGCAGCGGTCAGCGAGCAGCAGGAGCAGACGCAGAAAATTTTGAGCGTATTGCCTTTGCATGATTTCAAGGTAAATGACGAGCTGACTAAGGATGAGCTGAAGGTATTCAACAGCAAAATCTGGGAGCAGATGGCTGCAGGCTGCCTGTCCTGCTGTACTTGTACCTATGTGTGCCCTACCTGTCATTGCTACGATATCCGTGATTATCAGGAAACTGAGGAGCGCACGCAACGCTATCGCTGCTGGGACAGCTGCATGGCGAAGGATTTTACGCTGATGGCGCATGGCAGTCCGCGTAAGACGAAGGTGGAGCGCTTCCGTCAGCGTTATATGCATAAGCTGGTATATTTCCCGGAGAACAATGACGGTGAATATGCTTGCGTCGGCTGTGGACGCTGCCTGCAAAAGTGTCCGGTGCAGCTGAATATCGTCAAGGTAGCCAAGGCCTTGGAAAAAGCGGAGGTGAAGCAGGATGTGTAATTGTCAGGATACCTTGATTCCGCAGATTGGCGTGGTGACGGATATCTGCACGGAAACAGCTGATGTAAAAACCTTCCGCGTGGAGAAAATCGGCGGCGGTAAGCTGTTTGAGCATCTGCCGGGACAATGCGCTATTCTTTCCGTTCCCGGTAAGGGTGAGGCGATTTTTTCCATTACCTCCTCTCCGACGAACGAAAAATATATGGAGTTCAGCATTAAACGCTGCGGCTCGATTACGAACTTTTTGCATTTTGATATTGAACCGGGCCAGCAGATAGCAGTGCGCGGACCTTACGGCAATCATTTCCCTGTTGAGGATAAATTGAAGGGCAAGGATTTACTGTTTATTGCCGGTGGTATCGGTTTGGCGCCGCTGCGCAGTGTAATCAATTATATGCTGGACAAGCGTGAGGATTACGGCAGCATTGATGTTGTTTACGGCGCACGCAGCAAGGAAGATTTTGTGCGTTATGACGAGCTGACGAATGTGTGGCCGGCGCAAAAGGATACGCGTGTGCATCTGACGATTGACCGTGCGCAGGATGGCTGGACGGGCAATGTCGGCTTTGTGCCGAACTTCCTGAAGGACCTGAAGTTTACGCCGGATAAGACGGTGCTGCTGTGCGGTCCGCCGATTATGATTAAGCTGTGCCTGGCGGCGTTGATTGAGATGGGCTTTGTGAAGAAGCAGGTTTATACGACGTTGGAGCTGCGCATGAAGTGCGGCGTTGGTAAGTGCGGTCGCTGTAATATCGGCAAGAAGTACGTGTGCAAGGATGGGCCGGTGTTTACCTGCGACGAGCTGGATGAGATGCCGGACGAATATTGATTATATTTTGCGTCGCCATAAATATATCGTTCCAGTCAGGAGCAATTTTCCTATGCCTTAGGGCATAACGCAAATTTCGTGCGGAAGCAAGACGGAACTTCGGTAAAATTTGTCATATAGTAACAGTAAGTTACGTACCCTTGTTCCTGTGCTTCCAAGCACTCATTTGCTAAAATTGCTATTCCTTACACGATATATTGATGGCTCGTAATGAAGCTGTTTCGTTTATAGCGGATTTTAGTTTTGAGATTCTGAAATACGTTTTGGAGAAGAAAATATAAGGAGCAAAAATATGGAAGAAATGGTAACTGTTTACCTGCTGGGCAAAAAGTACAGTGTCCCGGCAACCCTGACCATTATGGATGTCATGGAATATGCAGGCTTTAAGCTGGTGCGTGGCTGCGGCTGCCGCAGCGGCTTTTGCGGAGCCTGTGCAGTAATTTATCGCCTGAAGGGCAGCACGGAGCTGAAGGTTGTGCTTTCCTGCCAGACGAAGGTTGAGGAAGGCATGTGCGTTGGCAAGATTGATTCCTTCCCGATTAACAAGCGCACCTTTAATATCGAAGAGATTAAGGCAAGCGATAATATTGTCGGTCAGCTGTATCCGGAAATCTTCAGCTGCATCGGCTGCAATGCCTGCACTAAGGGCTGTCCGCAGGGCCTGAATGTTATGCAGTATATTGCTTACGCTCAGCGCGGCGAATATGAGAAGGCAGCACATGCTTCCTTTGACTGCGTTGGCTGCAATATCTGTGCATCCCGCTGTCCGGCGCAAATCAGCCACAGCGCTGTCGGCCTGCTGTGCCGTCGCCTGACAGGCAAATATATTGCGCCGAAGTGCGAGCATCTGGCTCAGCGTGTTGCCGAAATTGAAAACGGCGATTATGTAACGCTGTTGGAAAAGCTCAAAAATATGCCTTTGGACGAAATCAAAGACCTGTATAACAAGCGTGAGATTGAAAAATAAGGAGGTGCGGCAAGGTGAGTGCATTTACTGAAGATATGTTAAAATCTATGGCTAAGGTTGAAGCTACCCGTGCCCAACGTCTGCACGCTTCTATCGAACGCTTTACGGCAGAGGAGAAGGACGAGCTGCTGAAGGAGTTCCATCCGGACTACAGCTCCAAGGGCTTCAAGGTGCTGGAGGTTGGTCCTAACAAGGGCCAGAAGGTGCCGGTAGAATTGGCACAGCTGCTGGAGGGCAAAAGCCGCCTGCAGGATGTAGAGCTTGATTTGGAAAAAGTGGACTATGACGTTGATGTGCTGGTTATCGGTGGCGGCGGTGCCGGTGCTTCCGCTGCGTTGGAAGCACATAACGGCGGTGCTAACGTCCTCGTAGTAACGAAGCTGCGTATGGGCGATGCCAACACGATGATGGCCGAGGGCGGTATTCAGGCTGCGGATAAGGGCAACGATTCCCCGGCGCAGCATTATCTGGATGCCTTTGGCGGCGGTCACTACAAAAATATTCCCGAGCTGTTGGAAGAGCTGGTAACCAACGGACCTTTGGCGATTGACTGGCTGAGCAAGCTGGGCGTTATGTTCGACAAGGAGCAGGACGGCACTATGGTAACGACGCATGGCGGCGGCACGAGCCGTAAGCGTATGCATGCCTGCGCCGATTACACCGGTGCGGAGATCATGCGCGTGCTGCGTGACGAAGTGCAGAACCGCGGTATTCCGGTGCTGGAGTTTTCACCCGCAGTCGAGCTGCTGCTTGACGAGGAGGGCAAAACTGCCGGTGCGGTGCTGTGGGATTTTGATGCGCAGGAGTACAAGGTTGTACGTGCTAAATGCGTAATCATGGCAACCGGTGGTGCAGGACGCTTGCATTATCAGGGCTTCCCGACTTCTAACCATTATGGTGCGACTGCCGACGGCCTTGTTATGGCATACCGTGCCGGTGCGCCGCTGATTTATGCGGATGCTATTCAATATCATCCGACGGGTGTTGCTTATCCGGCGCAGATTTACGGTGCGCTGGTTACCGAAAAGGTGCGCTCGATTGGTGCGCAGCTGGTAAACAGCGAGGGCGAAATCTTTATGCATCCGCTGGAAACCCGTGATGTGGCGGCTGCGTCTATCATTCGCGAATGTACTGCCCGCGGCAAGGGCGTGAAGGCGCTCGATGGCGTGGCGCTGTGGCTTGATACGCCGCTGATTGAAATGCTGCATGGCGAAGGTACGATTGCCAAACGCATTCCGGGTATGCTGCGCATGTATGCTAAGTTTGGTATTGATTTGCGTAAGGAACCGATTTTGATTTATCCGACGCTGCATTACCAAAACGGCGGTATCCTGATTGATAAGGATGCGGAAACAAAGCTGCCGGGCCTGTTTGTTGCCGGTGAAGCTGTTGGCGGCATTCACGGCACCAATCGTCTGATGGGCAACAGCCTGCTGGATATCATCGTCTTTGGCCGCATTGCCGGTACTAAGGCTGCCGAAGCAGCGAAGTCTGTTAAGCTGGGCAAGCTGAGCCTGGAGCATGTACGTCGCTACGCTGAGGAAGAAAAGGCTGCCGGAGTGCATGGTGAGTTGTCGCCGAAGCTGCTGCCGGTTTATACTCATGGCAGAGATGTAAGGTAAAAACAAGATATAAAACAAAAACATACAACGGCAAACTTCACAGCTTGTTCGTTGTATGTTTTTGTTTTATATGCTAAAATATGTTTTAAGACAACCGTTTAAGGGGTGGCATTGCCGAAATTCTCTAAGAGAATCGAGGTGATGTCTATGAGGAACGATGATTCCAAAGACCTGATGGCTTTTGGCATGTTCATTCTGGCATTGCTGACTTTTATCTTTCAGTACAGCAGATAGTCTAGACATAGAAAAACCGCCTCTGTAATTTGCGAGCTAGAGACGGTTTTTCAAACCTAATTTAAGCGGCAACCCACCTTTGCGGGTGCATCCAAGAAGCAAGTCCGTAGGACGCTGCTGATTGGTTTATGCACGCCATGCAATAGTGCCCCAAGAGGCGTAAGCCGATTGGAATGGCACGAACTGCTTGGGCGGTTGTCTTCTTTATCTATAATATAACATGAAGCAGAGTTTTTTTCAAGGAATTACTTGTGAACTTTTGGGGGGCGGCGTATCATGATATGGTGCGCCGATTTTTTGTATATGATATAATGAAAAGAAAACGAAAGGAGCATACTTATGCAAAAACTTTTAGCGTTCTTTCTGGCGATGCTGCTTAGCGTCAGCGTAATTGCCGGCTGCGGCAGTAACAGCCCCAAGAGCAACGATAAACAGACAACCCAGACAACAAATGTTAATACAACCAAGAGCAACAACGTCCAAAACACTGCGGCCAATGTTAAGGCCAACAGCGGCAAAATCAAAATCAGCGAAAGCGCTGCCTACACCGATAAGGAGCACGTTGCTGCCTACATCAACGAATATAAGCGATTGCCGCACAACTATATTACGAAAAATGAAGCCAAAAAGCTGGGCTGGCAGACAAAAGGCACCCTCGACAAGGTTGCACCCGGCAAATCCATCGGCGGCGACCGCTACGGCAATTACGAGGGTAAGCTGCCGAAGAAAAACGGCCGTAACTGGAAGGAATGTGACATTGATTATGTGAAGGGTAATCGTAACGCGAAGCGCATTGTCTTTTCCAACGATGGTCTGATTTACTATACCGGTGATCACTACAAGTCCTTCAGCAAGCTTTACGGAAAATAAGGAGATTATTATGAGAACAATCACATTAGACCTTGAGCGCATGACCTCTGTGTCTGCGCTGCATAAATATCTGCGCAGCGCGCTGGCATTGCCTGTGTACTACGGCGCCAATTTAGACGCGTTGTATGATTGCCTGACAGAAATCGCCGAGCCTACGCAAATTGTTGTGCCTGCCAACGTTACGGATAATGAAAAGCTGGGCTGGTATGGCGAGCAGCTGCTGCAGGTGTTGCAGGACGCAGCGGAAGAAAACGAAAATTTACAGGTAACAGTAAAATAGCAATACGAAGGACGGGCCTTGGCGGTTCGTCCTTTTTACTTTTATCCGCAGGCGTGTTATAATTTTAGAGTGTAAATTTTTCACAGGGAGATAAGTAAAATGATTTTAAGTGCAGAGGATTTGTCGTACAGCTATGGCGACAGATTGTTGTTTGAAAATATTACATTTAACGTAGAGGAAGGCGACAAGTACGGTATTATCGGTGTCAACGGCACCGGTAAAAGTACCTTGCTGCGCATGATTGCCAATCATGAGGCCGGTGACGGCAAGCTGACGATTCCAGGCAGCGTGGTGATGGAATATCTGCCGCAGGACCCGCCGTTTGAGGCAGATGCAACTGTATTGGAGCAGGTTTTTAAAGGCGATTCGCCGCTGATGGTGCTGTTGCGTGATTACGAAACTGCGGTGGAGCAGGCTGCAGCGGAGCCTGATAACAAAAAGCTGCAAAAGCATTTGCTTGATTTGCAGCAGCAGATGGATGATAAATATGCCTGGCAGCTGGAAAGCGAAGCGAAGGCAGTGCTTACGCAGCTTGGCATTACTAATCTGCAGCAGCAGATGGGCGAGCTGAGCGGCGGCCAGCGCAAGCGTGTGGCCTTGGCCGGCGTGCTGGTGCGTCCGTCGGACCTGCTGATTTTGGACGAGCCTACCAACCATATGGATAACGCCACTGTTGCCTGGCTGGAGCAAAAGCTGTTGGCGCGCAAGGGTGCGCTGCTGATGGTAACCCATGACCGTTATTTCTTTGACCGTGTTGTTAACCGCACTTTAGAGATAGATGGCGGAAAGGGCTATGTTTATGTAGGCAACTACAGCCTCTTTCTGCAAAAGCGTGAGGAACGCCGTATTGCGGAGGCCTCTGCTGCGCAAAAGCTGCGTAACATCTATCGCCGTGAGCTGGCGTGGATTAGCCGTGGTGCGGAAGCACGCCGTACCAAAAAGAAGGACCGCGTGGAGCGCTTTGCTCAGATTGAAGCGGAAGTGAAGAATGTAAAGACGGAAGCAAATTTGGAGATGTCCTCCGTCAGCAGTCGTCTTGGCAAAACAATCATCGAGCTGGAAGACATCGGCATGGTGTGGGACGGTAAGGATTATATCAAGGATTTCAGCTATATCCTGCTGCGTAATGACCGCATCGGTATCGTCGGTCCTAATGGCGCAGGCAAATCAACGCTGATGGATATCATTGCCGGTAAGCTGCAGCCTACGAGCGGCGAAATGCGCGTAGGCCAGACTGTGAAGATTGGCTATTTTGCACAGCACAGCGAGTTTCCGGACAGCAATATGCGTGTGCTGGAATATATCAAGGAAGCAAATAATTACATTGAAACGGCCGACGGTCAGCGCATCAGTGCGGCACAGATGCTGGAACGCTTCCTTTTCCCGCCGGAGCTGCAATGGGTGCCGGTGTCCAAGCTCAGTGGCGGTGAAAAACGCCGTCTGTATCTGTTGCGTGTGCTGATGACGGCACCGAACGTGCTGCTTTTGGACGAACCGACAAATGACCTGGATATTCCGACGCTTTCTGTTTTAGAGGATTATCTGGACAGCTTCGCCGGTGCGGTTATCGCCGTTTCCCATGACCGTTACTTCCTCGACCGCTTTGCGCAAAAGATTTTTGCGTTGGAGCAGGATGGCAGCATCAAGCCGTATATCGGCGGCTACAGCGATTATGCAGAAGCTCTGCAGGAGGAAAGTGCGCAGCAGGCGCAGCCTGTAAAGGCTAAGCCGGTGGCTGCGGCAAAGCCTGCCGAAGAGCCTGCAAAGAAGAAAATGACCTACGGCGAGCGCCTGGAGCTGGAGCGTCTTGACCAGGAGATTGCGCGCAGCGAGGCAGAGCTGAAAATGCTTGGTGCGGAAATCAACCAATGCGGCAGTGACTTCACCCGTCTGGCAGCTTTAACTAAGCAGCAGGAGGCTGTGCAGCAAAAGCTGGATGAGATGGTGGACCGTTGGGCTTATCTTTCCGAATTGGCAGAAGCAGAAGACTGAGCTTGACAAGCAGGCTGCTTATTGTTAAAATTAAATCTGAAAAATTGTTGTGGATTTTTTCTGATTCAATAGTCATCTTTTCGCCACACGACTGTGTTTGCAGCCGTGTGGCTTTTGTTATATTAGGGAAAATGGGAGTAATGATATGCTAAAAATTTTACACAAGGATTATAAGGACAAGGTTAAGCGTCTGCTGAGCGTTATGCTGCCGATTATCGGTACGCAGATTGCGATTATGGGCATGAACTTTTTTGATGCCAGTATGTCCGGGCAGGCAGGTGATGCGGATTTGGCCGGTGCTGCTATCGGCGGTAACATTTGGATGCCGGTGCAGACCTGCTTTGCAGGCATTCTACTGGCGGCGATGCCTTTGATTGCCAACCTTTTGGGTGCAGGCGAAAAAGAAAAAATCTCTACGGTAGTACGACATGGCATGCTGTTGGCTATAGCCTTTTCTGTGCTGATAATTGTCGGCGGTGTTATCTTTCTGCCGCCGTTTTTGCAGGGCATGGGACTGGCACCGGAGGTTTATCACATTGCGCTGTGGTATATGGCCGGTCTTGGCATAGGCGTGCTGCCGTTCTTCCTTATCACACCGCTGCGCAGCCTTGTAGATACTTTGGGTTATACCAAGCTGTCGATGAAGATTTATCTTTTGGCGCTGCCTGTCAACGCCTTCCTGAACTATGTGCTGATTTTCGGCAAGCTGGGCTTACCGCGCCTGGGCGGCATTGGCGCCGGCGTAGCAACGGGAATCACTTTTTGGCTGCTTTTGGTAATGTTCGCAGTGGTGGTGTCGAAGCTGTCACCATTCAAGCAGTATGATGTGCTGGGCTTTGTGCGCCCTGTTAAGCAGCTGGTAGCGGAATATCTGCGCATTGGTGTGCCTATGGGTGTGGCTATTTTTATGGAAACAAGCATCTTTGGCGTTGTGGCGCTGTTTATTGCCAAATTCGGCACGGAGGTTATTGCTGCGCATCAGGCGGCACTCAATTTCTCCTCGCTCATTTACATGTTCCCCATGAGCTTCTCACTGGCGCTGACGATTGTGGTGGGCGTTGAATATGGTGCGAAAAACTATCAGGGAGCGCGCGATTACACGGCATTGGGACTGGAGATGAGCCTTTTTATTGCTATGGTTTACATGGCGCTGGAGCTGGTGACGCGTGAGTATATTGCGCTCATTTATACAACGAATCCGCATGTTATTGAGCTGGTAAAGGTGTTTATTATCTACGCTATTATGTGGCAGGGAGGCGACGCAGTCGCGGCGCCGATACAGGGAATTTTGCGTGGCTACAAGGACGTTAATGCTACATTTTGGTGCAGCATGCTGGCTTATTGGGCAATTTGCCTGCCGGTGGGTCTGCTTTTGGATTACAAGTTCAATAATGGTGCCTTTGCTTATTGGCAGAGCCTGGATATCGGCGTAATCTGCAGTGCTGTTGTTTTGTCGTTGCGTCTTGTTTTGCTGCAGCGCAGGATAAAGAAAGATGAAGAATAGATAGGGAGCGGCTTAAGCTGCTCCTTATTTTGCACTTTAAATGTAGTTGTATAGTAGAATAATGTACGCGTATGATATTCGTTAGGGAAAATGATAGAATATTAAACAATGCCAATAGTTTAGAGTTTGGGTGAAAAACGCCTAAAGGCACTTCCAGTAGCAGCTAAAAAAACAAATTTTAGGTTTTATATGCCGCTTTCAGTAAAATATTTTCTAAAACAGACTTATAAAATTGATTTTTGGCGTTTTTAATGTTACAATGAGCATGAAAGGAGTTGATTTCATGCTCTGTCAATTTTCATTTAAAAATTTCAAATCATATAAAGATGAAACAGTTTTTGATATGCAGGCAGCTAATCTGCCTGAGTTTGCCGAAAATATTATTTACTGCAAGCCAGCGAGTAATCTTTTACCTGTAGCAGCTATCTATGGACCTAACGGCGGCGGTAAAACAAATATGCTGCAGGCTTTAACCTGCCTTATCTCCACCGTGGTAAAACCTATCTACGATATGGAAAAAACTCGTACTAAGCTTATAGTACAGCAAAAAGTATCTTGCACGCCCTTCCTGTTTGATGAAAAAACCTCTAATGAGCCTACAGAATTCCTGCTTTACTTCCGTACTAATGGCTATGAGTACCGCTATTACCTTTCTATGCTTCATGATGAAATCATGGCCGAAGCACTGGACAGAAAAAAAATAGGCGGCAAACGCACCGCCCATGTTTTTGACCGAGAAGAAAAAGTTATTACTCTAGGCTCCAGTATAAATAAAGCATCAATAAATAGAGATGTAAATCCAAAGATGCCCTACTTATCGTTCTTGGCAATCAACTATGATATCCCTGCTATCAACGACGCTCAAAAATGGTTTGAAAGCTGCATTATCCGCAGCTATGCTAATCCTGAAGCTGAATTACAGATAATGCTGTCTGATAACAAAACCATACGCCGGCAAATTATAAGTGCTTTAAATGATATGGGTATTGATATCAACGGCTATCGCTACGACAACGATGGCAAACAACTCATCATGCAAAGGACGCTGCATGGAAAAACCTACGAGTTATCCTATAAAGATGAATCCGATGGTACTAAAAAGCTCATTGCAGCATTGCCGATACTACTGATTGCTTTAGCAGAAGGACGGCTGGCTTTTATTGACGAATTAGATGCTAAGCTTCATCCGAAGCTACTGCGTTACATCACAGCTCTGTTTAAAAATCCTAAGCTAAATACGCATGGAGCGCAACTAATCTTCACCTCTCACGATATAGCAACTATGAAAAACACTGTTTACCGCCGTGACGAGATTTGGTTTGCCGCTGAAGGAGATAACCACAGCAGTGAGCTGTACTCGCTCTATGAGATCCGCAAAGAAAATAACGAGCGTATCAACAATACCGCAGCTTACGATAAGCAGTATCTTGAAGGACGTTACGGAGCAGACCCATACTTGCAGAATATGCTGAAGGATGGTGAATGGCAATGAGCTTAAAACCTCCGAAAAAAGGCGACTTGAAGAAATCCTGGCTTAAACCCAGACGTGACACTCCCAAAAAGATTCAGCCTGAGTATCATCTTATAACTACCGAAGGTATAAGCACAGAGCCGGCTTACTTCCAAGGTGTCAAAAACACTATCAACAGCAAATATCGTGGCAGAGTGCAGCTAGATATCATCGGTGTATGTGATAATACTCTCAACCTTTTACAGAAAGTTAAGCAAAAAGTTGCCAAAAGCTCCAATATCTATAAGCATGTATGGATTGTCTATGATACTGACGATTTTCCTACGCAAAACATTGATAAGGTTGTCGACCTTTGCCATACTTATAGTAACGAAGAAACTACTTATCACGCGCTTTGGTCAAACCAATGCATTGAACTATGGTTCCTGCTGCATTTCTCGTTTATTCATTCCGATTTACATCGTCAGGAATATTGGGCAAAGCTCAGTTCATGCCTGGCTAAATTAAACACAAGTGAATATAAGAAAAACAGGTCTGATATGTACCAGCTTTTGGAACCTTATATGGAGCAGGCTATTAGCAATGCCAAGAAACTTGCCAATATCAATAAAGGCAAGAAGGCTTCTCAATCCACGCCCGGAACAGAAGTATATCGCCTAATAGAAAAGCTGCTTCCGTATCTGAAATAATATAAGTTTGTACAGTATTATCCCCTTGGCATTGATTTGTCAGGGGGATTTTTAGTACGATTGGCATTGGAGAGAGGTAAGCAGAGAGATTTAGTAGTGATTGAATTTATTCCTTAATGAAAATATCTGTTTTGACGATTGGTAGTTAATTTTTCAAATTCATTATTTTACATTCAGAATGTAGTTGTAGAATAGAACAATGTGCGCATATAATATTCGTCAAGAAAAATGTCAAAAATTGCATTTTTTCGTAGGAAAAAGTGCAATTTTTGACATTTTTCTTGACGAATGAACCAATTTGCTTATTCTAATTAAAAAATAGAATTCTTCTGAATCATAAGCAGATGCTAAGCGAAAAGTATGGTATAATTAGTTAGACTTGCATAAAATATGGGGAGATGAAAGCTTTATATGAATTCTTACGCAAGATTTTTTGAAAACCTGCAGCAGGATCTCAAGGCATTTATTTATTGGTGCTTGGTTTTTACGGTATTTCGTATAGCCTTTATTGCTATTTACAACGGACAGCTTAACGGTGAATATGGCGATGTTCCGATGGCTTTGCTGTTAGGACTGCGCTTGAGCTTAAAGACAGCAGGCATGATAGCTCTTATTGGCTTTGTGTTTGCAACTTTGCCGAAGCTTATTGTGAAAAATTGGCCGGCAGACAAGCTACGTTTTTGCTGGCATGCTGTGGCCTTAGTTTTCTTTGCTGTTTGCTTTATGACGCGCATACCGTATTACAAGATTTTTAATGCAGCCTTTAATATGATGCTTATAAATGGTGCGCATGATGATATTTATGCAATCTTTGTGACTGCGGTTAATGAGTACCAGTTATTGTGGCGTTTTCCGCTGACGTTGCTATTGGGCGCAGTTCTTGCTTATGGTTTAAAGTTGTGGCTAAAGAAGGTTACAACTGTTGAGTTTGCAACAGTGCAGTATAAAAAGATGGTTATGGCGTTGACGTTGCCAGTATTGGCTTTTTTATGGATTTTTGTACGTTTTGGTGGAGCTTTTACTTACTCTAATTCTTTAAACTGGCTTAGTGCTGCTCGCTTAAAATCTAATTTGCTGAACGAAGCTATTTTAGATGATGGACAAGCTCTTTATCGCGTACATGATATAAAGAAAAAAATGGATAAGGTTAATAATGTGCAAATGTCTGCTCAAGAATTGCGTGAGCAAATTTTTATTAGCGGTGGCAATAAAGATGCAGGCACAATAGATGAAGCCTTTAAGCACACTGTAAAACAGCCAAAATTAATTAAACAGCCGCAGAATGTTTTTCTCATTGTTGGAGAAAGCTTTGGCGAATGGCCGTTTTTGCCGAAGTTTAAAGATATTGGTGTTGTACCCCGTATGCAAAATTTGAGGGCGTCAGTTAATTGCACATATATTCCATCTATGTTGCCAATGGGAGATAATACTGTACGTGCGGTAAACGGTCTTATTACAGGCTTGCCGAATACTGGTATTTATGAAAACTATCAACCGATGAGCTTTAAGCAACCATATGCAATGGGTGTTGCGCAGATTATGAAGCAGATTGGGTATAAAACAGTTTTTTGGTATGGCGGTTATGCGAATTGGGAGGATGTAAAAAAATTTGCTTTAGCGCAGGGCTTCGAAGAATTTCATTGTGCAGATGAATTTGGCACGAAAACAGATAATGTTTGGGGCTGCGCAGATGAGGTTCTTTTCCAAAATACAGAAGAATATCTTAAGCAAGAACAAAGGGATGAAAAGGTTTTCCATATGGTTTTGACAATGAGTAATCATGCACCCTATATTATTGATGTTGATAAGCTTGGGTTCCCGCGTGAAGCTGTGCGCAGCAAGCTGCCAATTGATATTGCTAAGGATGATAACACGCTGACCGAACTGGGGCATATCTGGTATGCTGATAAAACGATGGGCGATTTCGTGGCGCAGGCTGAAAAGCAGCTGCCAGACAGCTTGTTTATTATTACAGGTGACCATATGGAGCGTTTTACCTTTGCTGTTGAACAGGATGCGCGTGTAATGATGTCTGTACCCTGTATTTTCTATGGGCAGGGAGTACAGAAGGAGTGGTTTAAAGAAAACGCGGTAGGCTGCCATATGCAAATAACA
>OGXK01001026.1_pt1 | contig 14653 bp, 19 predicted proteins | sample 1576261 | NCBI WGS metagenome assembly OGXK01 (sample SAMEA3541581, study PRJEB24748) | human gut metagenome | biome: human gut; feature: human-associated habitat; material: faeces | place: China | collected 2012 | reverse complement strand
ACGCGGTGCTTATCACGCTGGCGATCGAAGCCGTGGGCAGCACCAACAAGATCTACATCACGCTGGATGTGGCGTAAGGAGGGATTTTAATGTATTTGCTTGCACAGGACACCCTGAACGGTGCAGAAGGCAAAGTCACCGTCACCCGGAATGGCCGCATCACAGAGATCTGCGGCATGAAAAACATCAAGACTGCGGCTGGCATCCAGACCTCGGACATGAAGACCATCGGTACCCGTACGGTACAGAAAAAGGCCAATGGTGTCACGCAGACCGGCACCGGCAATGTCTACTTTGGTTCCAACGGCAGCAACCTGTTCACCGATATGCTGCTGCAGTATATCAACACTGGTGTAATGGAAACCTTTGATATCACCATCACCAACAACGACCCCACGGCCAGCGTGGGCGATCAGGTCATGGGCTATTATGGCTGTATGCTGACCGGTGAGATCCCGCTGTCCATCCTGAACGACGACGAAGCCATGCTGAACTATGACTTCAATTTCAGCTACACCAAGGTAAACCGTCTGAAAGCATTTTCCGACCCGGTCAATCTGGGCAACTGATAGGAGGTATTCTTTATGAGCGCACTTTCCGCATTTCTGCATCCCGCTGTTCCTACGGAAGAAAAGGAGCTTGTCATTTCCAAGCGCTTTCTCGGCGCAGATGGCAAACCTGTTCCGTTTAAGATCCGCGCCCTGACCCAAGAAGAAAATTCTTCCCTGCTCAAGGCATCCACCCGTAAGAAGAAGGTGGGCCAGCAGTGGCAGGATGAGATGGACGCAAACGAGTATTCCAGCCGCATGATCGTGGCGGCAACGGTCTTTCCCGACTTCCACAGCGCCGAGCTGTGCGAAAACTATAACACCAAAGATCCTGTTCAGGTCCCCGGCAAAATGCTGCTGGCCGGTGAGTTTCTCAAACTCATCACCGCCATCAACGAACTGTCCGGTTTGGATGAAGGCCCGGACGAAGAAGCAAAAAACTGATCGCCGGGGACCTCTGGGATATTGATGTTCTGACAGCTTACTACTGTTTTGACAATCTCGGCTGGTCTCCCGGTCAATACGATGCCCTGCCGGAGCGTGAAAAGGCTCTGGTCCGGGCATTTGCTTTGCGCACAATGGAAAAGCGCATAAAAGAATCCCGACAGATGAAGGAGGCTGGACACAGTGGCTGATATCCATTCAAGGTTCATTCTGGACGATCAGGCTTCCAATCCGCTGGCCGGGTATATCACAGTCGCAAAAAATGCGGCTTCTGCCACCACCACTGCGCAGCGCCGGCTGAAAAGCTATGAATCCGCACTGCGGAGCGCAGAGCTTGCTTCTGCTAAGGCAAATGCAGCCTTTGAAGCCAGTGCTCAGCAGCTGGATTCAATGCGCGCTGCTGGCGAAGCAGGCACCACTGCATACAAACAGCTTGAAACCCAGAACGAACGCCTGCGTCTGAAAGTGGAAGCACTGGATACGCAAACCGGTATCCTCACCGGAAAGGCCCGCGAAGCGCAGGCTGCGGCGGAAAAAGAAGCCGCTGCATTTAAAGATCAGGCCGATGCTGCTGAAAAAGCATCCAAAAGCACCAAAGAACTTTCGGACAACCAGAAAAACGCCATATCTTCCGCTGATGCTCTGGCAAGCGCTGTGAAGCGGCTCGCTGCTTCTTACCTCAGTATTCAGGGACTGAAAAAAGCCGTAGACCTTTCAGACGGCTTGGTTTCTACCCGTGCCCGGCTTGACCGCATGAACGATGGCCTGCAGACCACGCAGCAGCTTGAGACCATGATCTATCAGTCTGCGCAGCGTTCCCGCGGCAATTTTATGGACACCATGGGTCTGGTTTCCCAGCTGGGCACTATGGCGGGCAGCGCATTTGACAACACGAAGGAGATCGTGCAGTTTGCAGAACAGCTGAACAAACAGCTTGCGCTCTCTGGCGCATCCGGGCAAGCTGCGCAGGCTGCAATTCTTCAGATGGAACAGGGCCTTGCGTCCGGCGTGCTGCGCGGCGATGAACTGAACAGCGTCATGGAACAGGCACCGGCCATTGCAAGATCCATTGCGGACTATCTGCAGGTGGATATGGGCAAGCTGCGCGAAATGGGTGCACAGGGACAGATCACCGCCGCCATTGTAAAAAACGCCATGTTTGCAGCCGCAGCAGAGACCAACGCTGAATTTGCCAAAACCCCCATGACTTGGGCGCAGGTTTGGACGGTGGCTTCCAACGCTGCCATCCGTGCCCTTGACCCGCTGCTGTCAGCCATCAACTGGGTAGCGAACAACATCCAGACGGTCGTCCCCATTGTGATTTCTCTGGGAACCGCTTTTGGTGTGCTGCTGATTGCCGCCAACTGGACAAATATTCTGGCTTTTGCATCCGAAAAGGCTGCTGCCGCACAGGCATTTCTCAATGCCGTTATGGCCGCAAACCCGGCTGCACTGGCCGCTGCCGCCGTTCTGGTGCTGGTAGCTGCCCTGTATGCGGGTGTCGCTGTGATGAACCACTTTGCAGGCACAAGCGTTTCCGCAACAGGTATCATTACGGGCGCATTTGCTGTGATGGGTGCATTCGTGTTCAACAGTGTTCTGGTTCCCCTGCAGAATGGATTTGCCATGTTTGCAAACTTTGTGGGCAATGTGTTCACGAATCCGGTCGCCGCTGTGAAAGTTTTGTTCTACGATATGGCGATCACCGTTTTGCAGTATATGCAGAATATCGCATCTGCTGTTGAGGGGCTTATCAACATGATACCCGGCGTGACAGTTGATCTGACCAGCGGCCTTGGCGGCTGGATCACCGATCTTGCCAAAAAGCGGAGCGATGAGATTCAGAACAGCGGCTACACCGAATACGTGAAGCCGTGGGAGAACATGGATCTCGGCAGCGCCTACACAAAGGGATATGATTGGGGTTCCAACCTCAGCCTTGGCAACCTGTTCGGGACGGGCGGTCTTGGCGATCTGGGCGTTCCGCAGGCAGCAGATGTCAATTCCCTGCTGAACAATGTCGGTGACATCAAGAACAACACCGGCAAAATCGCCAAAACAGTGGATCTTTCAGATGAACAGCTCAAGATGATGGTGGATATTGCGGAACGTAAGTTTGTGAATAACATCAACCTTACATCGCAGGCCCCGGTCATTACTGTTCAAGGCCAGAACACCGGAAACACTGAAGCCGACCGCCAGAGCCTTGCCGATCTTCTGGGCGACCTCATTATGGAGCGCGTGCAGAGTGGCAGTGTCGTGGCGGTCAATTAAGGAGGACGCATGCCGAACCTTTACCGCATTTATTTTTCACGGGACAGCACTGTGCTGCCCCTGCCCATCAACCCGGAAAAGCTGCCGGAGACCAAAGAATCCGACAATGGCGAGTATAATGTGCTGGGCCTTGGCCCTGTCATGCAGCCGCGCACGCCAAAGCTGCGTAAGGTAACGATCTCCGGCTTGTTTCCCGGACGCAGGCTTCCGTGGATGAGCGCAGCAGTGTTTTTACCGCCGTCGGTGTACATTGCGTTTTTCAAGAGCGCCATGGATCAGAAAAAGCCCATCGTCTATACGCCGGTACGTTACTACGAGAACGGTACACCGTTTCTGGGTGGCGGCATGGGTTTTGAGTGCCTTGTCACCAGCTTCAAGACCGAAGAGCGTGGCGGCGAGACCGGCGACTTTTACTTTGACCTGACCATTACTGAATACAAGAACTTTTCACCGCAGAAGGCCGTTCTGCAGGGCAGCAGCGGAAATTTCTCGCCTGCAGCCACTATGGCATCCTCTGCGCTGAACATCGCCACGCGGGCGCTTTCTGCCGCTGCTGCCGCAACGTCTACTGTCAGTGCTGTAAAAGTGATCCTTACGCCAGCACGCAGCATCCAAAGCAGCAAACTCTATGTGGGTGCCCAGCGTAAGGCAAACGGGAAATATTACAGCACCAGCACTGCACCAACACCTGCCGGCATGTTCAGCGGCCAGCAGGTGCAGGTACGGCGCATCGTATCCCGCACAAACCCGCATCCGTATTGCGTGCAGGATCTTTCCGGGGTGGTATTCGGCTGGATGTCCGCTTCTGACCTCACGGAGGTGAACCGGTGAGCCATGAACTGATCGTGGGCCGCAAAACGCCCGGAGACTTGCTAAACCTTACCAACAGCGTAACAACCGCAAGCTGGATCACCCAGCGCACCGGGAATCCCGGCAAGCTTACCTTCACCTATTTGCGCACGCCGCAATCCAAAATCGAAGAGGGTGACGTTGTACGGTTTTCCGCAGATGGAGAACTGCAGTTTTATGGATGGGTATTCAGCCGCGGGCAGGACCGTTGGGGGCCTGTGGATGTGGTCTGCTATGACCGGCTGCGCTACCTGAAAGCAAATAACAGCTACACATTTTATGCCCAGAGCGCCGCCGACATCATAAAGCAGATCTGTGAAGACCTGCAGGTAGATGTGGGCACGTTGGCGGATCCCGGCTACAAGCTTCCCTCCCTCGTGATGCAGGATAAAAGCTGCATCGACATCATCAATACTGCCATCCAGAAGACCTTGCTGAATACCGGCACAGTCTTTGTTTTTTACGATGCTGGAGATGGTGTTGCTCTGCGCTCTGCAGCTGACATGAAGAGCGACTACATCATCGGTGAAAAAAGCCTGATGACCAACTACAACTACAACACGTCCATTGACTCCCAGACCTACAACAGCATCAAGCTGGTGCGTCCGAACAAGGAGACCGGCAAGTCCGATGTTTTTATCCGAAAGGATTCGGACACCATTGCCCGCTGGGGCTTGCTGCAGCTCTATCAAAAGGTGGACGAAGCGGCCACAGACGCACAGGTCAAGGAGCAGGCAAAGGTCAGTCTGGAGTATTACAATCGCGTTCTGCAGCAACTCAAATTCACCTCGCTGGGTGTCAATAGCCTGCGGGCGGGACAGCTTCTTCTGGTCAATATCAATGATCTTGACGGCGACCCGTTCCGCAAGTATGTCATGCTGGAGAAGGTCTCCCATACGTGGGAAAACGATCTGCACACCATGGAACTGGAAGCAAAGGCTCTGTAAGGGAGGGAAATCTTTTGGACATCGTGGAAGCACTTTTGCAGCTGAACCAGGTTGCCGGAGACGTTGACCAGCCCACAGATCTGCAGATCGGCACCGTGGTAAAGGCCCCGCCCGATGATGCTGCGCTGGAAATCTCCATCAGCACAGAAATGGCTCCGCTGCGGCAGGATATTCTCTACCTTGCAGAGCCGGTCATTGAAAAGAAGATCCCGCTACTGAAACACCGGCACGCCATGCCCCATATACACGCTGGTGTTCACGGCAACACAGGCGGCCCATCGGAGCCTTACACCGGTTATTCCCTGCTCTCAGAGGGCGCAGATGGTTCTGTGCAGAGCGAGGACATCAAAGGCTGGGAGAATGGAAAAGTCCTTCCGTTGAGCAAGGATAAGAAATATATCATCCTCAACCCGGCCCTGAAAGCCGGTGACAAGGTGCTTCTTCTGCGTGTGCAGCGTGGCCAGAAGTTCGTCGTGTTATCTCGTGTATATGAAGGTGGTGATTAAATGGCCGTATTGCCGGAAAACAGCATCGATTTATCTGGCGGCGTTGAGTTTGTCGCTCAGCCTTCCCTGACATGGAAGATCGACCGTGCAGCTGGACGTATCGCCGGAACATGCGACGGCTATGATGCCGTAAAGCAGGCAGTGGAGATCATCCTGAACGTAGAGCGCTATCGCTGGCAGATCTACCAGCCTGCAAGCGGTATGCAATGGGATGGGCTGGTCGGACAGGATGCCGGTTATGTTGCCGCAGAACTGCAGCGCCGTCTGCAGGATGCTCTGCTGACAGACGACCGCATCACGGGGTTAAAAAACTACGAATACAGCATCGACGGGCAGAATTTGACGGTGAGTTTTACCGTCGAAACAGTCTACGGCGATGTTGAGACCGGAACGGAGGTGAAATTCTGATGCAGAACTTTTCAGATGCAACCTATAAAAACATCCTCGACTACATGCTTTCACTGGTGCCGGATACCTACGATAAGCGCGATACCAGCCCTATCCAGACTTCACTCGGCCCGGCAGCCTACGTGCTTGAGGGCTTTTATCTGAGCCTCGACCTTGTGCAGAAGCAGGCGTTCGTCCAGACAGCTGCCGGCGATTCGCTGGATCTTCTGGCAGTGCTGGCCGGTATCACCCGCAAGCAGGCTTCCGCCGCTGTAAAGGTCGGCATCTTTGACTGTGAGGTTCCGATCGGTGCGCGATTTTCAACGATCAATGGCACTGAGAGTATCAATTTTGTGGTCATCTCCACCATTACGGAGGGAAGCGCCTACCGTCTGCAGGCTGAGACTGCCGGTGATATCGGCAACCGATACTCCGGCCCCATTCTGCCGATTGATTCCATTGAAGGATTGAACAGCGCTCAGTTGACGGATCTTCTGATTCCCGGCGAAAACACCGAAGAGGATGAGCCTTTCCGCGCGAGAATCATTGAACGTCTGAACAGCCGCAGCTTTGGTGGAAACGTGGCACAGTACGTTGAGGAGATCGAAGCGATAGACGGCGTGGGCGCTGTGCAGGTCTACCCCGTGTGGGATGGTGGCGGCACGGTGTGCTGCTCCATCTTGGGAGCCGACTTTCTTCCTGCGTCCAGTGATCTTGTGCAGATGGTACAGAATGCCATCGATCCCCCGCCCGGTCAGGGGCTTGGCCTTGGGCTTGCGCCCATCGGTGCGCAGGTGACCGTCACAGCGCCGCAGACAGTGCCTGTAGACATTTCTGCCACGCTGACCCTTGCATCCGGACACGAACTTGAAACCGTACAGCAGCCTGCGCAGGACGCTGTCAGTGCCTACCTGCTGCAGATTCGTAAAAACTGGGATGTCAATATCAGCAGTACGGCCATTGCCTACTCGGCAGAGGTGTATCTTGCTCGTGTCCTTGCCGCGCTCATCTCTCTTGATGGGGTCGTCAATGTTTCGGCTCTGACGCTCAATGGGATTGCTGCGGACATGGCGCTGCAGCAGACCGGTGCTTTGCAGCAGGTTCCGGTGCTGGGGAAGGTGGAACTACATGGAACTTGACCTGAACCATGACCTGCATTCCCTTTTGCCGCCTTTTTACCGGGAAATTGCGGAATACCAGCAGGTCTGTGACGCTGAAAAAGCACAATTTTCCCGGACAGCTGATAGTGTACGGGTCATCGGGCAGAACTTTTTTGTCCAGACCATGGATGTGGATTCTGTGCAGAAATGGGAACAAGTCCTGCATATCCGGGCAAAGCCTTTGACCGAAACGCTGAGTTTTCGACGGCAGCGCATTCTGTCGCGTTTGTGCACCCGCCCGCCCTTTACGCTGGCATTTCTGCACCAACAGCTCGATGCTTTGCTGGGCGTTGGCCGGTGGACATGCCGCGTGGATTATCCGGCTTACCTGCTGACCATCGGCACTCACGTTGAAGATAAGCTTCACCGCGAAGAACTGATCCACATGGTAAACCAGATCAAGCCTGCGCATATCGTGTTCGGAATGTATCTGTTCTGTGACCCCGTAGAAGCATATGCCTACGCTGCCGCCGCACCCTGCGGCACAAGCATCCTTGCATCGGTGCGGATGCCTGAAATCAAAAAGGAGGACACGCAATGAGTTGGGAAACGCTGGCTTATACCGATGCCGGCATTGAGCTGTTGATGGATGCCGTATCGGGCAAGTGGCTCACGATTACGCAGGCTGTCGGAGGGAGCGGTCTTGCAAATGCCGCTGTGCTCCACGCGCAGACCGACATCACCGGCGAGCGGCATGCGCTTGAGCTGATGGGCATCAAGTCTGTTGAAGAAAACGGCAGCGCTGTCCGCCGCGTGAAGATCCGCATTACCGGCGCGGAGGATACCTACACCCTGCATCAGATTGCCCTCTTCGGGCGGCAGACCGGGGCGGCAGAAGATACGCTCCTGCTCCTCGTGCAGGATGACCGCGGTGTCGAGATCCCGGCGGCTTCCACCGATCAGGAGTTTGAGTTCGTTTTCACTGTGGTGATCGCGATTTCCCGGGATGCGGAGATCTCGCTCAATCTGAGCGCTGAGATGCAGAGCTTGCAGCTGTTTGTCGAAGAGCGGATTCAGGAGCACGACCTGTCCCCGGAGTCTCACAAAGACCTGCGCATCGCCGCCGCAAAGATGCAGGCGGATATCGATATCCTTCAATTGAAGATCGCGACCGACGTAACGGCAAATCCGTTCTCCGTCACCTTTGAGTCGCTGGACGGCTTGACCGTGACCGGTGTGTGGAACGCCGATCTGGCAAGGATTGAATTTTGAGTAAGGAGGTGAATTTTTATGGCAGTAAGATTAGGCGCAAAGGCCGTTGGCAGCATCGTTAAAATCAAAGTGAACGGTACGGTCAAGGACTTTATCATTGTGCAGCAGGGCTTGCCCAGCAGCGCCTATGATGCAAGCTGCAACGGCGTTTGGGTGGTAATGAAGGACATCTATACCACGAGGAATTGGGACGATTCCAACTGCAACTACCTGAACTCCGACATGACCGCGTACCTGAATGGCACGTTCATCAGCCTGATCGATGCCGATATTCGCAATGCCATCAAACAGGTCAAAATTCCGTACATCAATTACTCGGACGACAATGTGATGAGCGGTTCTAACGGACTGAGCTGCAAGGTGTTCCTGCTGTCTAGTACGGAGGTCGGTTTCAGTGGCGTAAGCTATATGACCACCGAGGGCGCAAAACTGTCCTACTTCGATAGCGCAAGTAAGCGTGTCGCATACAACGGCAGCGCTGCTGCCGTTTGGTGGCTGCGCTCTCAGAGCTCCAACGGTTACGTCAGCGTCTGGGGTGTCTACACCGATGGCTCCGACAGAAGCCTCCGGTGCTACGACCTCTATGGTGTTCGCCCCGCTTTTGTACTTCCCTCTGAACTCGTGGTCTCTGACGACGGCACGGTCTCGACTAATACCGCACCCTCGACTCCGTGGAACATTTCCGTTCCTTCGTCCATCATGGGCGGCACGAACATCTCGATCTCGTGGGCAAAAAGCTCTGATGCTGAGAGCAATCTCGCCGGCTACAAGGTAGAGCGTTCGACCAACGGCGGCTGGTCGTGGAGTCAGATTTATCAGGGTACGGCCACCAGCACCACGGACAACATCGCCTTCGGCACCACGTCCGTGATGTACCGCGTCAAGGCATACGACACCGATGGTCTGGAGTCTGGCTGGCGCACCAGTTCGCGGGTAACGGTGGTCAACAACAACGCCCCGTCTGCGCCGCCGTCCATCGCGGTGCCGAAGGATGTCAAGGGCGGCAGCACGCTGGTGATCTCGTGGACTGCGGCCAGTGACAGCGATGGCAACCTGAGCGGCTACAGTCTGGAACGCAGTACCGACGGCGGTGCCTCCTATACGCAGGTGTACCGGGGCAGTGCTCTGACCTATACCGACACCATCACCAACGGCTGGTCTACCGTGATGTACCGTGTCAAGGCATACGACACCGAGGGTATGGAGTCTGGCTACACCACGTCCGCTATACGCACGGTCAGATACAATGTGGCCCCGGCCATCAACGCCAGCTCCACGAATCTGGGAGAGAAGAACGCACCCTTCAGCTTTAACTATACCGTTACCGATGCCGACGGCGACACGCTGACTGTCACCGAAAAGCTGGACGGCAAGACCACTGCCACCCGCACCGGCCTTGCAAGCGGTACTGCGCTGACCTTTGAACAGGCCAGCACCGCCGACGGCTTCCAGCGCATCCTGAATGGCTCCCATACCATTAAGATCACCGCGAACGATGGCAAGGAGAGCACCAGTGCGTCCGCAACCTTCACCAAGGCCGTCCACGCCGCAAGTGTGACCCTGATCACCCCGCTGGCCGTGGATGGTGACATTACTGTGGCGATCTTGCAGGTGTCCGGATCCATCCCGAATGATGCCGCGTTCAAGGCAGAGGTCACGAACAACGCCAAGGACGCGGCCCCGGTCTGGCAGGACGTGACGGCAGAAGTCCGCAAGGGCATGACCATCGTCTTTGAAAATCAAACCGCTTCTGCCGGAGCGGCGTTCAATTTCCGCATCAGCGTGGAGCGCGGCGCAAGCGGCGAGGGCGGCTATATCGATTCTGTTTCCGGTGCATTCCAGTAAGGAGGGATTCACATGATTATCTGGAAAAAATGCAGCCTGCCCACCCGGGCAGAAAAAGAAGCTGCAGCCAAGAAGCAGCAGGAGCGGGAGAAGCTGCCAAAGACGGTGGCGGCGCTGCAGGCCGCACAGGCCGACGCCGACGAGATGAACGTGGATCAGGCTTATCGCCTGACCCTTCTGGAGTTGAATGTCTCCGATACGGATGATACTGAGAACACCTGATAGGAGGAAAAGGCAATGAGCAAAGCAACGGAAATGGTTCTGTATCGCACCTGCAAGCGCATGATCGAGCGCGGCAGTGCCGATGGTCTGGCGGAGAAGATCGATATTTTCTACGCCGCCGGCAAACTGACCGATGAGCACTACGCCGAGCTGACCGAGATGCTGACCGAAAAGACTAGCGCCTGACCCCGTGAAAGGACGTGATACATATGGCAATCAAGCAGTATAGCCTGAAGAAGGACGGCGCAAAGCAGCTCTCTCCCGCATTCCGTGTGCGGGAGTTCCGCTGCCGCGACGGCACCGACACCATCCTCATTGACGAGGGCCTTGTGGTGCTGCTGCAGTGCATCCGGGAGCACTTCGGCAAGCCTGTGACCATCACCAGCGGCTACCGCACCGCCAGTCACAACACGAGGGTGGGCGGCTCCAGATCCAGCCAACACCTGCTGGGCCGGGCCGCTGACATTCAGGTGCAGGACACCGACCCACTGGCCGTTGCCGCCTACGCCGAGAGCCTGATGCCCGGCTGGGGCGGCGTGGGCCGCTACCCGGTCAAGTCAGGCCGGGCAAAGGGCTGGGTGCATGTAGACACCCGCCCGAACAAAAGCCGGTGGGCGTTGTGAGGGGGTGACGTTTTGAAAGATTATTTCTGCATGGCGGTGGGTGCGCTGGGCGCTGCGTTTGCAAGCCTGTTTGGCGGGTGGGACGCAGCGCTGCAGACGCTCATCATCTTTATGGCCATCGACTACATCACCGGGCTGATCGTGGCAGGAGTGTTCCATGCAAGCCCCAAGACCAAAAGCGGCACGCTGGAAAGCCGCGCAGGCTGGAAGGGCCTGTGCCGCAAGGGCGAAACACTGCTGATCGTGCTGGTAGCCTGCAGGCTGGATGCCGTGATGGGTTCCACCTTTGTGCGGGATGCCGTTGTGATCGGCTTTATCTGCAACGAGACCATTTCCATCATCGAAAACGCGGGCTTGATGGGACTGCCCATCCCGGCAGCGATCACCAAGGCCGTGGACATTTTAAAGCAGCGCTCGGAAACCGAGCAGAAAGGATAAGCTCTTATGAATGAATTTCTGAAAGTCGCACTCACTGCCTGCATCCCTGCATTAACCGTCATTTTCGGCTGGGGCCTGAACAAAGGTGTCAGCATTGCAAACGGCTACATCAACAACAAGTTTGCGCAGACCTGTCTCCAGAATGCCGCCAACGCGGTGTTCAACGCTGTCCAGTATGTCAACCAGACCTACGTTGATGCCCTGAAGGAACAGGACAAGTTCGACGAGGACGCGCAGCGCATTGCCTACAACCGCGCACTGGCTGCAGCGAAGAAAGCCCTGACGCAGGAGACCATCACGTTCATCAAGGAGACCTTCGGCGACCTCGACAGCTACCTGAAGCCGATGATCGAAGCTCAGGTGCGCAGCCAGAAGACCTATATGTGACGTTTTCGCGGCATCACGAAAATGTTAACGCCAACAAAGTCATAGTATAGCACCAGCCCCGGGGAGCCTGACGGTTCCTCGGGGCTGTTTTTGTTTGGCGTGTTTCGACGCTTTACGACGTATATCGACGTAATTGGTAAATTTTAAGTATTTTTCGGTTAGAGTTGACGCATAGAAAGGATGTGTCAACTATGATCGTTTCCGAATTGTCTACTCAGGTCAATGATTTGCTGCGCCCGATGGGCATTACACGTAACCTGAGCGCCTACAGTATCCTGTGCCAGTGTCTTGAGCTGGTCTGTGAGCAGGAAGACCGTCTGCAGGCCGTGGAGAAAGATATCTATACCCCTATCGCCGACCGCAGAGGGTGTGAGCCAAAAGCGATTCAAAGCGCTGTCCGCCGGGCAGCTAAAGGTGCATGGCTCACAAACCCGGAGTATGTGCAGCAGCTGGCAGGCTATCCGCTGACTGGATGTCCCAGCGCGGTACAGTTCATTGAGATGTTGTACAATGCGCTGGTGAGAGCAGTCTGAAAACTTAATAGCGTTACCAAAAACGTTACCATGATAAAGAAAAGAACGCCAATTCCTAACGAAATGACGTTCTTTTTTCATGGTGGAGGCGATGGGAGTCGAACCCATGTCCGAAAAGAGTTCAGTGTAGGTATCTCCGGGTGCAGGCGATCTACAACATTCCCGCCGCGCCACGCCGATCGTCAGGCTAGCGCATTGGTAGCTTCATGAGTTCCTGCCGGTCCGCAAAGCTTAAGTCCGTTCAGGTGCTGTGTCTAAAGGACGCCCCGGCCCCACACGACACAAGAGTGGGCGGAACGCGCAGCACTCAGGCTGCGAGCAACTGAGAATTGTTATTGTCAGTTAATTTTTTTGGAGGAGTTATAGAGCAGTTCCCCCACTGCTACCCGCTGCCCAGACCTCGCTCTCCCCGTCGAAACCTTTACGCCCCCTTATAAAGCACACCTTGCGGTGTGCAGAAAGCTTTGAAAAAGTTCCGCTTCAGGAAGCGGTCTGAAAAGATCAATAGTATTTGCCGTTGGACTTCATGGCACGGTCAATGGAACGCTTTGCATCGCGCTGGGCGGCATCGGCACGCTTATCGTAGAGCTTTTTGCCTTTGCAAAGGCCCACTTCCATTTTCACGCGGCCATGTTTGAAATAGAGCGAAAGCGGCACAAGGGTATATCCCTGCAGCTTGCACTGCTGATGCAGCCGCCGGATCTCACTTTTGTGTGCCAGCAGGCGCCGAACGCGCATCGGATCCTGATTGAACATGTTTCCGTGGTCGTAGGGACTGATATGCATTCCCTTTACCAGCAGTTCACCATCCTCGATATCGACCCAGCTGTCCTTCAGGTTGACCCCTCCGGCACGCAGGCTCTTGACCTCCGTACCTTTCAGTTCAACGCCGGTTTCCAGCGCTTCCAGAACGAAGTATTCATGGCGCGCTTCACGGTTTGTGGCAATGGTTTTTGTTGCCGGACGCTCCTTAGTGGGTGCCATTCCGCGCGCCTCCTTTCTCCATTGTGGTTTGTTGTATCAGTATACCATTTTTTTATGGTTTTGCAAGGGCTGTTTTTGAAGAAATTGTAAATTTTTCCCAATTCACAGCTCACCACGGCCAGAAAGTGCACGATACAAGGTGGTCTCGTCTGTGTACTCCAGACTTGCACCCACCGGCAGACCGTAGGCCAGACGTGTGGTCTTGATGCCCAGAGGCTTGATAAGCTTTGCCAGATACATGGCGGTGGCTTCACCCTCCACCGTGGGGTTCATGGCCATGATGACCTCTTTCACCTTGCCGTCGCCCAGGCGGGCCAGAAGTTCCTTGACGCACAGCTGTTCGGCAGTAATGCCGTCCATCGGGCTGAGCAGACCGTGCAGCACATGGTACAAGCCGTGATACTCCCTTGTGCGTTCAAACGCCTGCACATCGCGGGGCGTTTCCACCACGCAGATCACAGAAGGGTCGCGTTTTGCACTGGCACAGATGGGGCAGATATCCGCTTCTGTATAATTCTGGCAGATACGGCAGCGATGGAGCTTGGTGTGGGCACCCTGAATGGCTCCCGCCAGTGCGGCGGCATCTTCGTCCGACATGCTCAGCACCTGATACGCCATGCGGGTAGCGCCCTTGCGCCCGATCCCCGGAAACTTGCTGAATTCTTCGATCAGCTTTTCCAGCGGGGCAGCAGTATAGCCCATATTCTTCCCTCCTGCCGGATCAGAGACCAGGGATGTTCATGCCGCCGGTCAGCTTGCCCATTTCAGCTTCGGCAGTTTCGTCCACCTGCTTGACGGTTGCGTTGATGGCAGCAGCCACCATATCTTCCAGCATTTCAACATCATCCGGGTCCACAGCCTCGGGCTTGATGGTGATGGACAGCACTTCGTGCTTGCCGTTCATCTTAACAGTGACCATCTCACCGGCAGCGCTGCCGGTGTACTCGGCAGCTTCCAGCTCGGCCTGTTTGGCTTTCATATCTTCCTGCATCTTCTGTGCCTGACGCATGAGGGCGTTCATATCGGGGCGGCCAAAGCCTGCGGGCATTCTTGCTTTCATAATCGTTTCTCCTTATTGATGCAATGTATTTTTATGATCTCGTTTTCCTTGCGGAATCCTCAATGGACACATCCAACCCCAACTTTTCCAGTGCACGAAGCGACTGCTCTGCGTTGGAGACCGTTTTGCCAGCGCTCTTTGGTTCATAGGGACCAATGGGCACCGCCGTACCGGACACATCCTTGATCAGCTTTTTGATCAGGCGCTGGCTGTCCTTGTTGGCGCGGATAAAAT
>OGXK01001025.1_pt1 | contig 14656 bp, 14 predicted proteins | sample 1576261 | NCBI WGS metagenome assembly OGXK01 (sample SAMEA3541581, study PRJEB24748) | human gut metagenome | biome: human gut; feature: human-associated habitat; material: faeces | place: China | collected 2012 | reverse complement strand
AAGCAGCTCAACATCTCCCCGCAGCAGATGAAATATGTCACCCACACCGAAGCGGGCGAGGGGCTTATCTTCTACGGGAACGTGGTGCTGCCCTTTGTAGACCGCTTCCCGAAAGACACCGAGCTTTACCGGGTAATGACGACGAAGCCGGAGGAAGTGGGCGAAGCATGAACGGGCTGAAAACTGACACCATCATCAACCGCGACGCGCTCTATGCCTTGCGGGAGCTTCCAGAGGAAAGCGTACACTGTTGCGTCACAAGCCCGCCCTACTATGCGCTTAGGGATTATGGGCTTGATATGCAGATTGGGCGGGAGGACACGCCGGAGCAGTACATTGACAGGCTGACCGAGGTTTTCCGCGAGCTGCGCCGGGTACTGCGTTCTGACGGTACGCTCTGGCTGAATATCGCGGACACCTACTGCGGCACAGGGAACAAGGGCTACCATGCAGACCCGAAGAACCCGAAAGGCAGAAACGGACAGCAGATTGCAAAAAACAACCGCGTTTCCGGCTGCAAACAAAAGGACTTAATCGGTATCCCTTGGCTTTTAGCTTTTGCCCTACGCGCTGACGGGTGGTATTTACGGAGCGACATTATCTGGCAGAAAGAAAACCCCATGCCGGAGAGCGTGAAAGACCGCCCTACCCGCTGCTATGAACATATCTTTCTGCTTACGAAGTCAAAGAAATATTTCTATGACGCAGCCGCCATAGCCGAGCCGTTAGCCCCCACAACGGCGGCGCGGTACCGCACCGGGCGCAGCGCGGGACAGAAATATGCGGACGAAATACCCGGACAGGGGAAAGTACAGGGGCTTAACCGGGCGCGAAGCGGCAGCTACTACGACGAAGCCCTCATGCCGACCATGCGGAACAGGCGGGACGTGTGGCTTATCAATACCGTTCCCTACAAGGGCGGGCATTTCGCCGCGTTCCCGCCAAAACTTGCCGAAACCTGTATCAAGGCGGGCTGTCCGAAAGGCGGCGTTGTGCTTGACCCCTTTTTCGGCAGCGGCACGACGGGAGCAGCCGCAAGGCAGCTTGACAGGCATTATATAGGCATTGAGATAAACGCCGAGTATTGCGCCCTTGCAAGGGCGCGGATTGGAGGGACAGAAAAATAAAACAGTATCGAGCGCGTGAGAAAGTCACGCAGAAAATGACCCGCGAGGGGGCTGTCGAGGTAAACGCCGCCACCGGGAAAAAGAAACGTATCAGCAAGCGGATAAGGGACGCGGACTTTGCAAAGACCGAAGCACCGCAGCCGCCGGAACAGGCAGCGCAGCCCCTACCGGGCGGCGCAACTTCCCCGCCCTTAACCGACACGCCGCCACTTCCCCATGCGCCGGGGGCAGAACGGGAACAGGACACCGCCGCAGCCGAGCGCGTCTTGGAGCGTATCGACGGGGCGCGTACCAGAAAGGCGAGCAAAAAGGCGGCGAGGAAAGCACAGGCAGAAGCCACAGCAAAAGAAAAATCTTCCCGCTTGCAGTTTACCGACGAGGAACGGGCAACGCCGGAGCTTGAAAAGTATATCCGAAAATCGGACAAAGCAGCCGACCGTCTGGACGCGGCAAAGGCGGCTATCCCCAAAGAAAAGAAACTTGTACGGGAGCGCACCTTTGATGAAGCCACCGGGAAAGGCAAGACCCGCCTACATTTTGAGGAACAGGAAAAGCCCATAGGAAGGAATAAGCCCCACAATAACCCGCTATCCCGCCCCGCACAGGAAGCGGGTATTTTCGTCCACAACAAGATACATTCCGTTGAAAAGGACAATTCCGGCGTTGAGGGGGCGCACAAATCCGAAGAACTGGCAGAGCGCGGCGCAAAGTACGGGACGCGGAAAGTCAAGGAGGGCTACCGCAGCCACAAGCTCAAACCCTACCGGGCGGCGGCAAAGGCAGAGAAAGCGGCGTTCAAGGCGAATGTGGATTTCCAGTACCATAAATCCCTACATGACAATCCGCAGATTGCGGGCAATCCCCTTTCCCGCTTCATGCAGAAGCAGCAAATCAAGCGGCAGTATGCAAAGTCGGCAAGGAAAGGCGGCGCAAAAACGGCGCAGAAAGCCGCAGAGAACACCCGCAAGGCGGCAAAAAAGACCGCCGAGGAAACAAAAAAGGCAATCGCTTTTGTAGGGCGGCACCCGGCGGGCGTATGTATCGCCGTTGCCGCGCTGCTCTTATTCATCATGGTATCGGCGGGGCTTTCCTCTTGCGGCTCCATGTTCTCCGGCTTGATGAACGGCATACTTGGGACTTCCTACACGTCGGAGGACAGCGACCTTGTGGCGACGGAGAACAATTACGCCGCAAAGGAAAACGAGCTTCAGCAGCAGATTGACAATATCGAAAGCACCCACCCCGGCTATGACGAATACCGCTATGACCTTGACAGTATCGGGCATAACCCCCATGAGTTAGCGTCCTACCTCACCGCCCTTTTACAGACCTACACCCCGCAGAGCGCACAGGCAGAACTAAACCGCGTCTTTGCCATGCAGTACACCTTGACGCTGACGGAAGAAACGGAAATCCGCTACCGCACAGAAACAAGCACCGACCCGGAAACAGGGGAAACGACCACCGAGGAAGTACCCTACGAGTACCATATCCTCAACGTGAAGCTGACGAACAAGCCCATTTCCGAGATTGCGGAGGAACTTCTAACGCCACAGCAGCTTGAAATGTACCGCGTCTATCTGGAAACAAGCGGAAACAAACCGCTGATTTTCGGCGGCGGCTCCCCCGATATGGGCGCGTCCGAGGATTTAAGCGGCGTACAGCTTGTAAACGGCACACGCCCCGGCAACACCGCCGTTGTAGACCTTGCAAAGCGGCAAGTCGGCAACGTGGGCGGGCGACCCTTTTGGAGCTGGTACGGATTTAACAGCCGCGTGGAATGGTGCGCCTGTTTTGTTTCATGGTGCTACAATCAAGCCGGGAAAAGCGAGCCGCGCTTTGCCGGGTGCCAGTCACAGGGCGTACCCTGGTTCCAGTCACGCGGGCAATGGGGCGCGAGGGGCTATGAGAATATCGCCCCCGGCGACGCTATCTTTTTCGACTGGGACGGGGACGGGAGCGCAGACCATGTGGGGCTTGTTATCGGAACGGACGGGGAGCGCGTCTATACCGTCGAGGGCAATTCCGGCGACGCCTGCAAGATAAAGAGCTACCCCGTCAATTACTCCTGTATCAAGGGCTACGGCTTAATGAATTGGAACTGACAACAAAAAAATGAAAATCTGAAAGGAGAAATTTATTGATGGCTATGAACAAAATTGAACGTATCGACAAGGAGATTGCAAAGACCCGCGAGAAAATCACCGAGTACCAGAATAAATTAAGGGGGCTTGAAGCGCAGAAAACCGAAGCGGAAAACCTGCAAATCGTACAGCTTGTGCGCTCCATGCGCCTTTCCCCGCATGAGCTTTCCGCTATGCTTTCCGGGGGCGGTATTCCGGGCATGGAAGCCGCGCCGGGCTACCCCGCAGAACCCGCAGACCACGACACCGAAGAAATGGAGGACACCGAGAATGAATAAGAAAATCCTTAGAACACTGACCGCACTTTGCGCCGCCCTTATGCTTTCGGGCGGCTTTTCCGTCACCGCTTTTGCACAGACCCCGGAGGGAGAGGACGACACCAACGACAGCGGCGTTGTCTACGAGGAACCCCAAAAGGAAGAACCCCTTACCCCGGACGGGAACGCGACCCTTGTAGACGATTTCGGCGGCAACAAGCAGCTTATCACCGTAACGACCAAAAACGGCAATTACTTTTATATCCTCATTGACCGGGACGACGAGGGCGAGGACACCGTACATTTCCTTAATCAAGTGGACGAAGCCGACCTCTTAGCACTTATGGAGGACGGAAGCACCGAAGCAGCCCCGCCCGCCGTTTGCAGTTGCACCGAAAAATGCGAAGCCGGAAAGGTAAATGTGAGCTGCCCCGTCTGCAAGGACAACATGACCGCTTGCAGCGGCAAGGAAGCAGAGCCGGAAACCGAGGAACCGCCGGAGCTGCCCAAAGAGAAAGGCAATGCGGGCGGGCTTGTGCTTTTCCTTGTCGTGGCACTTCTTGGCGGCGGGGGCGCACTCTACTATTTTAAGTTTATGAAACCGAAGCAGAGCGTCAAGGGCGACACCGACCTTGAAGATTTCGATTTTGACGATTACGACGAGGACGAGGGGGACGGGCTTTCTGATGAAGAACAGGAGGACGAGGAAGCATGACCCTGTTTACCGACAATCCCTTTGAAAAGATGATGATACAAAGACCGGGCGGGCGGCGTGACAATGCGCCGCCCGTTCCCCATTCCCCGGCTTGCGCTTCCTGTCCGTACAAAGGGCAGCTCCCTTGTGTGGGCTACTGTCTGAAACAGGTACAGGAGAAAAAGGCAAGTGAGCCGGAACGCTGAAAATGGACTTTTAATTTTCGTTTGCAACATCTATGAGATTTTCGTAATGCAAAAGTGTTATGTTATTTTCATTTTGCAGTTGGAGCTTTCTATCACGAATATTCTCAAAATCTTTACGGAGTCCGGCTATCACAGCATAGTAGATTTGATAAGGGCAATATTTGTATAATTGTCTGGGTAACTTTGTATTGGAGAATGAGTGCTTTTCCAATTCTGCTACAATTACATTCCAATTTGCAGCAATATACATTTGCCAATCCCTAACCTGTTCAATCCCTTTATTGATTACTTCCCCGAAACGAGTACCTTTTTCTTTTGTTATCCGCCCGTTGGGAGCTTCTAATTCCACAAAGACAAATTGATAACCGTCTGAACTATTACCTATGAGCAGATAATCAGCCACATAAGCCGACCCGATTTTGAACTCTGGAAAGATATAATTATCGTCATGGTGTCCTGTTCTGTAATAATGCCGTAATAAGCCAAACAAATAATTCCATGCACGATTAGAAGCTATCCAATTTAGTATAGCTCTTTCTGTTGTATCGGAAGAAGTAATCAGTTGATAAAACTCTTTTGTCGTATCATATATAGGTGTGAACCTTGAATAATGGTTGTTGGGAAATAGCGAAGTAGCACACTCAATAAAGTAATCCATTTCTTTGTTTTTACCGCGCCTGTAATGCCCGCCACGTTTTTTATTCATTGCTTCTTCCTGTTCATCAGTAGGAGCAAAAACATCGAAAGTATGTATTGATTTCATATTGTCACCTGTTTCTTATAGTAATGCTTAAAGTATAAACCAATTTCAAACCTAAAACAACCGAAAGGAGAACAGAAAATGAAACTGATTATTGCAGAAAAGCCGAGCGTGGCGCAGACTATCGCCGCCGCGCTTGGCGTTAAGGAAAAGAAAGACGGATATATCGAGGGCGTCGGCTACCTCATTTCATGGTGCGTCGGGCATTTGGTACAGCTTGCGGAAGCTGCCGCCTACGGGGAGCAATATAAAAAATGGAGTTTTGAGAGCTTACCCATTCTGCCGGAGGAATGGCAGTACGCCGTTGACCCGGACAAGGGGAAGCAATTCAAAACCCTAAAAGAGCTTATGCACCGCGCCGACGTTTCCGAAGTGGTAAATGCGTGTGACGCGGGGCGCGAGGGAGAATTGATTTTCCGCTTTGTCTACGAAGCGGCGGGCTGCAAGAAGCCCATGCGCCGCTTGTGGATTTCCTCAATGGAGGACGGGGCGATTAAGGCGGGCTTTGCTTCCCTCAAAGACGGGCGGGACTACGACGCGCTCTTTGCGTCTGCCCTCTGCCGCGCAAAGGCTGACTGGCTTATCGGCATTAACGCCACCCGGCTTTTCTCCTGCCTGTATGGAAAGACCTTGAACGTGGGGCGCGTCCAGACCCCGACCTTAAAAATGCTCACCGACCGGGACGCGGCTATCTCCCATTTCCAGAAAGAAAAATATTATCATGTTCGCCTTGATTTATCCGGCGCGGAAGCGGCAAGCGGGAGGATTTCCGACAAGGCAGAAGCCGACGCGCTGAAAGGGGCTTGCGAAGCGGAAACGGCGGTATGCGTTTCCCTCACCAGAGAGAAGAAAACCGCAGCCCCGCCGAAGCTCTTTGACCTTACCTCTTTGCAGCGGGAAGCGAACCGCATTTTCGGCTACACCGCGAAGCAGACCCTTGACCTTGCACAATCCCTTTATGAAAAGCGGCTCCTTACTTATCCGAGGACGGACAGCAGCTTTCTTACTGACGACATGGGCGGCACCGCAGCGGGCATTATCGCGCTGCTTTGCGAAAAACTCCCCTTTATGGCGGGCGCGGACTTCACGCCGGAGGTTGTAAAGGTATTAGACAGTAAAAAAGTATCAGACCACCACGCAATCATTCCCACTATGGAGCTTGCAAAGGCTGACCCGGACGCGCTGCCGGAAAGCGAGAAGAATATCCTTACCCTTGCGGGGGCGCGTCTGCTTTTTGCCACCGCCGAGCCGCATATTTATGAAGCGGTTACGGCGGTTTTCTCATGCGCCGGGACAGACTTCACCGCAAGGGGAAAGACCGTACTTGCGGAGGGTTGGAAAGAGCTTCAACGCAGATACCGGGCGACGCTGAAAGATAAGCCCGAAGCGGAGGACGGGGAAAATGCAGACGTGACGCTGCCGGAGCTTTCCGAGGGACAGGGCTTTCCTAACCCCGCCGCAAAAGTAACGGAGCATATCACAACGCCGCCGAAGCCCCACAGCGAAGCAAGCCTTTTGTCGGCTATGGAACGCGCCGGGAACGGGGACACCGACCCGGACGCGGAACGCCGGGGGCTTGGCACTCCCGCCACCCGCGCCGCCGTCATTGAAAAACTGGTAAAGGGCGGCTTTGCAGAGCGCAAAGGCAAGCAGCTTATCCCCACGCAGAATGGAGCCGCCCTTGTATCAATCTTGCCGGATATGCTCACTTCCCCGCAGCTTACCGCAGAATGGGAAAACAATCTGACGCAGATAGCAAAGGGAGCCGCAGACCCCGGCGAATTTCTGTCCGGCATTGAAGCTATGGCGCGGGAGCTTGTGCAGACACACGCCGCAGCACTGGACGGGAAAAAGGATTTGTTCCGGGAGGAAAAGCCCTCTGTCGGCAAATGCCCCCGTTGCGGTTCCCCCGTCCATGAGGGGAAGAAAAACTATTATTGCAGCAACAAAGAATGTGCCTTTGTCATGTGGAAGAATGACCGCTTTTTCGAGGAACGCAAGACCGCTTTTTCCGCGAAGATTGCCGCCGCGCTCCTTAAATCCGGCAAGGCAAATGTAAAGAAGCTCTACTCCCCGAAAACAGGCAAGACCTACGACGGAACTATCGTTCTGGCTGACACTGGCGGGAAATACGTCAACTACCGTATCGAAGTACAGAAGAACTAAAAACTTGAATAGCAAGCATAGGAAGCGGGTACCCACTTCCGTAAATCCCCGTTGCGACGCTGACGCGCCGGACGGGGATTTTGCTTGTTGGGAAGTTTCCCAAACCCTCTTTTGCGGAGGGCTTCACCCTCTAAAAATTTTCAAAAATATTTGGCAGAAATGCGGGCGTACCCGTAGTAGACCATGCAGCCAAAAAATGCAGCTTATGACGCTGCCGCAGAGAAAGGAGGTTTTTCACTATGGCAAGTTTACGGGACACCGTAAAGGACTATCAAGACGAGCTTAGGGACGGTATCGCATGGGTGGCGTTCTGGAAACAGGGGCGTTCATGGAACGCGGAATATTTTCATCTTGATATGGACGATACGCTCTACCCGGAGGACAGGAGCCGGTTAGAGGAAATAAAAAGCATTGACCCCGCCGCCGTTATCTTAAACGGCTACTATTGCGGGCATTTAGGCGAGGACATGAGCCTTGACGAGCTGACCGCCGGAGTGCGTTACCACTACGAAAACAGCATGAACGACATTGACGGTTTTATCGGAGCGCATGACGACAGGCTTCCCCCGGAGGTTATCGAGGAAGCGAGGGCAGCCGCCCATGAAGCGGGGCTTCCCTTTTCCGAAAAGCCCTACCGGGACGGGGAGGATTTTAACCCCTATGTATTTGACGGGAGCATGAGCATTGAGGATTTTGAGCTTATGCACCGCATGATTGAAAAAGAAAGGAGCGAACAAATGGCAGAACCGATTTTAAGCGGCTATCTTTCCAATCTTGGGAAGTACACCGAGGGCAGACCCGCGGGCGAATGGGTGACATTCCCCACGACTGCCGAACATCTGAAAGAAGTCTTTGACCGTATCGGGATTGACTTCAAGCACTATGAGGAATGGCATTTCACAGAATTTCAATCCACTATCCCCGGCTTGACGGAGCATTTAAGCGAGTATTCCCACCCCGACGAGCTGAACTATTTAGGGAAGCTCTTGGAAATGCAGTTTGACGACGACCGGGAGAAATTCATTGCAGCCATTGAATACGGCGACCATGCCGACAGCTTACAGGACATTATCAACCTTGCACAGAACCTTGACTGCTACTGGATTTATCCGTCCGTCCACAATGAAGAAGAATACGGGCGTTATCTGGTTGATGAACTGGAAGAACCGGAACTTCCCGAAGAAGCGAAAAAGTATTTCATGTATGAGGAATACGGGCGGGACGCTTCCATTAACGACGACGGTATGTTTACCGAAAAGGGCTATATCTACAACAACCGCAACACCTTTACAGAATGGTACGACGGGCGCGACGTGCCGGAGGAATACCGGGTAACGCCGCAGCCCCCGCAGCCGGAAAGACCCGACCCGTCAAAGGTAGAAATGGACGCAGCCGCGCCGGGGCAGAGAACGGCGCAGACCGCAGAGCAGCCACAGGAGCCGCGCCCGGTTATCCCTATCGTGCTGACGAGCGAGAAGCCCGCCGAAAAGCTCAAAGAGATTACCGACCGTCTGGAACAGGGTATTGCGGAACTCTTTGACAGCGAGCGTTACCGGGAATATCTGAAAGTCATGTCAAAATTCCATAATTACAGCTTCCGAAACACCGTCCTTATCGCCATGCAGAAGCCGGACGCTTCCCTTGTGGCGGGCTTTTCCGCTTGGAAGAACAACTTTGAACGAAACGTGATGAAAGGGCAAAAGGGAATTAAAATCATTGCTCCGTCACCCTATAAAATCAAACAGGAAATGCAGAAAATCGACCCGCACACGCAGAAGCCCGTTATCGGCAAGGACGGGAAGCCCGTCACCGAGGAAAAGGAAGTCACCATACCCGCCTACAAGGTGGTATCCGTCTTTGACGTTTCCCAGACCGAGGGAAAGGAGCTGCCGGACATTGCGGTTGACGAGCTGACAGGCGACGTTGACCGCTACAAGGATTTTTTCGCAGCCCTTGAAAAGACTTCCCCCGTTCCTATCGCCTTTGAGAATATCGAGGGCGGCTCTCATGGCTACTACCACTTGGAGGACAAGCGCATTGCTATCAACGAGGGCATGAGCGAATTACAGACCTTAAAGACCGCTATTCACGAAATCGCCCATGCGAAGCTGCACGACATTGACCTCAACGCGCCAAAGGACGAGCAGCAGCCCCACGTTGACCGCCGCACCCGCGAAGTCGAAGCGGAAAGCGTCGCCTATACTGTCTGCCAACATTACGGGCTTGACACGTCGGACTACTCTTTCGGCTATGTCGCCGGGTGGAGCAGCGGGCGGGAGCTGTCCGAGCTGAAAAGCTCCCTTGAAACGATACGCAGCGCAGCCGCCGAGATTATCAATTCCATAGACGAGAACTTAGCGGAGCTGCAAAAGGCACAGGACAAGGAGCAGACCGCCGGACAGGAGCAGCCCACCAGAGAGGGACAGGAAGCCGCGCCGGAGAAGCCGGAGCCGGAAGCAGCCGCACCGGGAAAATCCGGCGCACAGGAAAAAGCGGGCGCAGCCCCGAAAGAAGCCTTTACCCCGGAAACGATTTACAGAGTGCGCCGGAACCCTTACAGCGACAGCCGGGAAAACAGCTACCTCTTGCAAGCCTATGTGACACAGGAGAACGGGCGGGCGAAAATGGGCGACGTGCTTTATACGGGAACGCCGGAGAAATGCCGCGAGCTTATGGGGCAGCTCAAAAGCGGCGAGCTGACCGAGGGCGACGTGAAGCAGCTTTACGCAAAGGCACAGGAAACGGCGCAGACCGCCGGACAGGACAAAGACACCTTTTCCATTTACCAGATAAAGGGCGGGGACGAAACAAGGGATTTCCGCTTTGAGCCATACGACCGCCTGCAGGCGGCGGGAAATGTGGTTGACAGGGCGAACTATGAGCTTGTCTATTCCGCGCCCCTTGCGCCGGAAACTTCCCTTGAAGATATTTACACCTGTTTCAATATCGACCACCCCAAAGATTTTAAGGGACACAGCCTTTCCGTTTCCGACGTGGTAGTGCTTCATCAGGACGGACAGGACGCGGCGCATTTCGTTGACAGTGTAGGTTTTCGGGAAGTGCCGGAGTTTTTACAGGAGCAAAAGCAGCTTACCCCGGACGACTTGGAAACGGGCGAAACTGTCAAGACACCGAGGGGGACTTTCCATGTGACCGCCATGAGCCGGGAGCAGATAGAAGCCGCCGGATATGGCTTTCACCACCAGTCGGACGACGGAAAGTATCTGATTATGGGGAATGGGACGCGGGCGTTTGCCGTTGCCGCAGAACAGGCGCAGCGGGACAATCCCTTGAAAACCGCCGAGCAGACCACAGAGCAGAACGGGAACATGATTGACGGTATCATCAACAACACCCCCACCGTTGACGAACTGGAAGCAAAGGTAAAGGCGGGCGAGCAGATTTCCCTTGTTGACCTGGCTAACGCTGTCAAAGCCGACAAGGAGCGCGGCAAGGGAGCGAAGCCGGAAAAGAAACCCTCTATCCGGGCGCAGCTTAGAGCCGACAAGGAAAAGGCACAGAAGAAAAACGCAAAGCAGAAGTCACAGGACTTGGAAAGGAGCTGACCCATGCCGGAACAGAGCAAATTTGAAAACATGGATTTGTTTGCTTCCCTTGAAGCGATTATGAAGCAGAACACAGGCTTTTACCAGAGCGACTTAGACATTGACAAAGAGATTATCGCAAAGGCGGCGGCAAGCCCCCACAGGGAGGACAAAACACTTTTGTGGTTCTGCCGCCCGTCCGGGACGCACTGTTTCCGGGAGCGCGACGTTTTCCTCAAAGACACCGCGCCCCACAACACATGGCGTTTCTACATGGAGCAGACAAGCGACCGCGTTCTTGCCTATGCAATCGAGCTGACGGGAAAGGAGCGCGGGAAAATCAAGGGCAATCTGTACGAACTGGACTACTCTAAACATTATGAGCGCGTCAAGGAAAAGGAGCTGCCCGCCGATACGGTGAAGCTGATTTATGAGCATGGGGAAAGGGTACAGGAAGCCGGGAGATATTTTGACGGAACCCCAGACCCGCAGCTTGGGAAATTTGAACGCTTTGAAGCCGTACCCAACGACCCGGACGCGCTGCAATCGCTCTTACAGGAAGAACGGCGCAGCCGGGAGCAGCTTTCGCCGGGGGATTTCAAGGCGCATATTGCCGCTTTGCGGGACGGGCTGATTGAAACGGAAGCGCGGCGCATTGTGCGGGAAATGAAGCGGCATTACGAGCCGAACAGCCCGAACAAGACCCATTTCATGGCAGAGCTTTCCCCGGCGTTCATGCGGCTTGCAGCCACAAAGGACACTGACCGCCTTTTCTCCATGCTGCCCTACAAGACCCTTTCCTTTTCCAAAATCGAGGGCAGACATGGGACGTATGCGCTGATTGACAAGGGGGAGAACCGGGACAGGGAGATAAGGAAGCCCCGCCCCTCTATCCGGGCGCAGCTTAAAGCAGACAAGGCAAAGACCGCCCCGAAAAAGGCGGCGGCAAAAACAAAAAATCACGATATGGAGGTATGAGCATGATTAGACTGACTGTTGAAGAAACAAACCTTTTGAGCATTTACAACGAGGGCGGCAAGCGGGCTTTGATTGAGAATGTCAACGCCGCGCTGCCCTACATGGACGCGGATATGCGGGAGCTTGCAAAGCGCACCCTTTCCAAAGTGGACGCTTTGACCGAAGCGGAATTTGCAGAGCTTCCCATTTACGCCGCTGATGAAGTATGAACGGGGTTAAGCGGCTGACGCCGCCCCAGAGCCGGAAAGTCAACGCCCTTGTGCGCCGGACGTGCTGCAATTATGATAACGGGAACTGTATCTTACTGGACGACGGGGACGAGTGCGTATGTCCGCAGCTCATTTCCTATTCGCTTCTCTGCAAGTGGTTCCGGGTTGCGGTGCTTCCCGCCGACAGGCTGCTTTATGCGGAGCTTTACCAGACAGGGGATAAGAAGAAATGTACCGAGTGCGGCGCGTTCTTTGCGTCAACCTCTAACAGTGTCAAATACTGCCCCGTCTGCCGGAAACGTATCACCCGCAGACAAGCCGCCGAGCGCATGAGGAAAAGACGCGCCCCTGTTACGCAGTAGGCGCGGAAAATCCCTTGATTTACAGGGCTTTCCGGGCGTGAAAATCGGATAGGCGATACTTTATACCTTTACCCCCAAAAATGGCGTTCTACTGCGTAACATTCACGAAAACAGCACCCATAAAAAGACAGGGCGCGGAAGTCATATACTGGCTTCCGCGCCCTGTTCTTTTTTTGCCTATCTGACATTTCCCTTTTCCATTTCTTCAAGCGGGAACTGCGGGAGGGCTTCTATCAGCTTCTTTGTGATGGACTGGCGCATATCTTCGTTGATTTCCTGTTTCGTGCTTCCGTCCGGCTGTCTGACCGCTACCGTCGATAGCCTGTCGATTTCGTCCTTGTAGCACTCCACGACTTTCTCCACCGCCCATTTTTCCCCGGCAACGGCGGCGCGTATGGTTTCATATTCCGGCATTTTCTGGTTTTCCATGCTCAACGCTCCTCTGCTTTTTGATAGCCCTATCATAGCACAGCGGCGGGGATTTTGCTATCCTTATCCGCGCTCTGTTCCCTTTTCCCGTTCCGGCTGCCTGTCTGCCTGTAAAATGCTGTCAATGTTCTGCTTGATAATATCGTATTCCCGGACTTTCTTTTTCAGCTTCCCATAGTCGGCATAAAGGGCTTCTTTCTGCGCTTGGAGGGCTTCATATTCCGATTGCAGCGCGGCAAGGTTCGGGAGCTTTGCAATGCCCGCCGCTTTCAGCGACCTTGCGGCGGCTTCATGTAGGATAATCGCCTGTTCCTGTCCGGCGCGGTACTTCTCCCTGTTCCTTGCCTTGCGGTATGCGTCATAGACGGGCTTTGTCTTTTGGTAGGTGGAAACATTCTTGATAAGCACCGCCATGTCCGCAAGCCGCTTTTCCGCGTCCTTCAATGCGTCTGCCGCCTGTCCGCTTTCCGCTGCCATTTCTTCAATCCGGCTGACTAAATCCGCGTACTGTTCAATCTTATGTTCCGTCAAGAAATTCATGGTCTTTGCTGCCTGTTTCAGATTGTGGATTTTCGCCCACTGTTCATAGCCCTTACTCTGCGCCGCCTTGATACTGTTCTCAATGTCGATAAGCAGCGAAACGCCGCGCTGCTCTCTGGGGGCTTTCGCCGCCTTTGCCCGTCTGCCCGCTATCCGTTCCCTTATGGCTTCCTCTGTATAATCCGCGCCGAGGGTTTTAAGACGGGTGAAGCGTTCCTGTCCGGGGGCGCGGCATGACACATATTTCCCCGGCTTTATCTCATAGCCCGCCGCCTGTAACCGCTGCAACAATTCCTCAAAACTGGAAACTTGGGGGATAAGCGCGTCAACGGCAATCTTTAGCTTGCCTTTCCAACTTGTACCCGTCTTTTCTGCCTGGTACTCCGCATAGCTCTTTCCCTTGCTGCCCTTGCCGGGAACGACGACGGACAAGCCATTTTCCCGACACAGCTTGTCGCTCATGTTCCGTATGCCGTAATAGCTCCTTTTGTTGGAATTATATTTGCGGTGGTCTACGAAATTTACGGCGCAGAAAATAATGTGATTGTGGACGTGTCCTTTGTCAATGTGCGTCGTGAGTACATATTCATGCTGCCCCTTTGTTACCGCGTCGGCAAGCTGCTTTCCGATTTCATGGGCTTTCTGATAATCGACTTCCCCCGGCTCAAAGGACTGTATCAGATGAAAGGCTAAATTGTTCCCCTTTTGGAGTGCTTGGGACAAGGTATATTCAAATTCAATATCTGCCGTTTCATAGGAGCAGCCGAAAGAGGACACAAGCATTTTTCCGTCCGTCTTGTCCGGGTTTTCGATATAGTCAAGGGCTTTGCTTAGAGTGCTTTTAATAGGCTTAATCTTTGTAACCGCCATATCTCCGCAAGCACCCCCTTTATTTCCTCTATGTCCTCTTGGTATGCGTTCCCCGTCGCGTTTACGCGGCGTGCTATCTGGTTGACGTTGACACCGATTTTCTGTATCTCTGCGGTCATTGCCTTTATATCGGCATGGTCTATCTGAATGATATACCCGTCAATGGCAATCTTCCGCAGATATGCCGCCATGTTCCGGGTGGGTACGAGCTTCATTTTTTCCAGTATTAAATCCCGTTCCGCTTCCGTCACTCTGAATTTGATTTGCACCGTTCTTTTGCGTCCGTTCATGTATTCGCTCCTTTCCTTTCCGTTCCGAGGGTTTGGGACACTTCCCAACAAGCAATTTTCAACCGACGCGCCGCAGCGC